>Ga0302271_10004193_pt1 | contig 11669 bp, 6 predicted proteins | sample III_Bog_N1_1_FD_198767 | JGI IMG/M metagenome (GOLD analysis project Ga0302271, IMG submission 198767) | Peat permafrost microbial communities from Stordalen Mire near Abisko, Sweden - III_Bog_N1_1 | ecosystem: Environmental > Terrestrial > Soil > Wetlands > Peat | place: Sweden: Abisko... | reverse complement strand
GTACAGTTGTTTCTCCTAGAGGAACATAAGATAACATTAATATCCACATAACTTCTAAGACTAATGCTAGTACCCCTAACAATAACAGTAATTCCAACAAGCTCACTGGTTATTCCAATAAATTATCATCAACTCATGCTTAACAAAAAGAATCTGAACTTCGAAAGATCAGTTACAGACGAGCATGGAAAATGGGTCCAATTTACATGCATCTATTGCATCTTCGATTATTCGATAAATTCTCATAATCCTAAAACTACTACTACACTCGCGATGTGAATGACTTACTCTGCAATGCCAGGACACCGTATACTATTAAACATTATGATTTCATTCTCCTCGATGAATCTGAAGAATATATGAAGAGATTATATTTCCTGCGAGAATACCCGGGGAAGATAAAGCTCTTAACGGAATATTATAAATTTCATTCAGACATCCCTAGGCTGTTTATGCTGCCATTAGCACCGATTATTAATCATATGCATGATAAAAAACGGAGGATTGAGTTCTATCGAATAGCTAAAATCATCGATGAAGAGAATAAATTAAATCCTGATAAACCACCGAAGGGAATAGTCGGAGATGTACCTGCTCCAGATACTGATGAAAGCTTACGGGATTATAGCTAAGTTGAGGAAGATAAGAAACCATTAGATAGTGAGCTATCTGATTTTTTAAGGGACATATCGTCATTTGTGAATTTTGGAAAGGGAGATGAGAATGAGAGGAGCTAGTAGATGATGTCAGGTATTGTTAAGAATAGCAAAGAGAGGATATTATAATTGAATTTGAATAAGTATAATCTAAGGGAGAGCTAATAGAGGAAATAAATTGGGATGACTGTCAATAGAAATAAGAGAACATCTATTCGAAACTAAGATACTACGGTTACAAATATGTTAAGTGAGATAAGCTTGAAGCTGAATGAGATTATATAATCTAGTTTTTCATGCGCTTCTTCAATGATGTAATAGTCCGAAGCAACGATTTAGGATATTACTGCTAACCATGGATTAGATTAGTTCTTAGAATTCATTGCTAAAGATAATAATATTACCAGCACTAGAAAATAAATCACAAATAATAATACTATTAATAATGTTTTCTAAAGGGCTAATTCTAACATGAACACTAATACAGAGATATCTACTGCAACCACTGTAAAACCATCTTCATAGCTACAGCTTTAGTAGATATAGCCATTGAGTATAAAGTTATCAAAACAATCATCTGATTCTAGTTCTTCTTAGGTGAAAGAAACTAAAGTGATGATTGCAGGTGAGAGAGAATTAGGTTCAAGAACAGCTAGAGCAGTTGCAGCAGCTTTAAATATGAAAGGAAATATTAATAATAATAAAGATGTCGAAAATGGGGAGTTAGTTGGAATAGTAAGTGGAAAAGGGAAGGAAATGAAGTAATAAGTATCAGAGAATAATAACAACAAGAATGCAAATAGTTACAAGAAAAATATTAACACAAAGCCAACGAAGGAATTTGTGATTAAAAGTGAATCATCACCAATGAAGTAATCATAACATACATAATAGTAGGAATAGTTATTGTTCTAGTCGTCATCACAAGTGACTTAATAGCATAACATTGATAGTAAATCTGAATAAACCAGCAGTAGCTCCAATCCTCGATAATCAAAAATACATATCCCATCTATCCCATTAGGTAGCTTAAAGTAATAGTAACAATCATCAACATCATCTTTATCAAATCTAATGTTTCCAACAGCTAATAGTCCAATTATTCTAACAGCTACAAGTCCAATAGATGTATCTCCTAGGAATCCTATATTGCAAGGTGTTATATCACCGCAGAATCAATAGTAATTGTAGATACAACAGTAACAGCAATAGAGTTAATTCTTAAAAGGATAAATGAAGATTTAATAGTCATAGCAACCATAAGTAGAATAGTTTGAATCTATGAGTAATAATGTTAATACTATGAATGATAACTAATCGTAGTCTTAAGGATCTAGTTAATAGATTAATAGAAGTACAAGTATCACTAAGAAACCTAGCAAAACTAAGAATCCTTTAGAGATTTAATTGAAAACATCATAAGCAGCTGCAGCAGCGGCGGCTGCGATAGGTGACAATAAAGAATCAGCTAGTACCAAGAATGAAACGAAAAGACTATCTTCATCGAGCTAGCAAGGATTGACTTCTTTGCGTAGAGGATAAAACCAATTGGATTTGAAATTAAACTTAAACTCATTGAGGATGACTGCTTCCAACAACAACAGTGTCAGTGGAATAAGTTCGTTAAAGAATTCCTTTGGTGGATAGCAGCAATAGTAACCTACACATTCTACTAAGAACAGTAATACTAACGCTGTGATATCAGCTGGGAGTAAAAGAATATCAACAGTATCTGTAGATGGATAAAGGAATCTATTATCACACAGGCCATTTAGTCTGCAGTCGTAATAATCATAGATGACTACGCATGCAACGAACCATAATATATAATAATCAGAAAAGGATTATCCCTTAACTAGTCGTGTTACGACTAACCAGAATTAGCACCAAGATAATAATACTAATAATGGTATGATGATACTGCCTTCTATGAATCGTCATTACACAACAAAAAGTGGATAGATATTAACACTTCCACCATAGATTGGCCTTTCTGACAGCACAGCGAGATAAATCCCATCGAATTTCCCATCATATGCATCCACGCCAGCTGGGAATAATAATAATTAGGAGAATCAAATGATGTTTACAAAATAGCAAGAGATGATGATGCAGATGGCACTATCACCAAAGCAAGCATTTATTTAAAATCAACTGCCATTGCCGTATAAGTAGCCGTAGATCTAGTAATAGCCGTTTAACTAATTGTAGTAGGAGTAACAGTTGCAATAACAGTAGCTACCTATTAATAATTAATTCAAGATATCGAAATTAAAGAAAGCTTCATCAGTACTTGAGATGAATCCATTAGAGAATGCTTTTAGTTCTCACAGTAACCATTCACCAACAGTAAGGAATAATCCCTCAACTGATAATTAAATTACTGATCATCCCTTGAAAATCAATCAAAGTAATGAGTTTAATTAGATTCAAAATAGTAATAATGCTAATACAAATCAAGGATAGCAATAATAATAGTTATCCATGAGATTATCGAAACCCAAGATCCTATCTAGTGCTACCTCTACACCGCGTGTGAGTATTCCAAATACAATAACAGCGTAATCTGTAGTAGGAACATCACCCACTTACACAAATAGCAATTTTAATAATAACAATAACCCTATTGAATAGACACCTTTAAGTACCAAGAATACTAATAATAATACTGATAAGTTAAATAGCTTTTCTCCTTCTCGGTTTGCTTTCACAACCGAAGAACAACTGCAGTAATAGAAGAGAATAATCGATCTTATTTATTCCTAATAGCAATAAAAAATATCCAACCTCCCTGAGAATAATAAATAATCTCTCCAAGTCAAACTCCCCCAAGATAATATTAATAATGCAAATTCCAACCCCAAGAACAACAACACCATAGGAAGAGCGTTATCTTCATTACTGATAACTAAGCAAGATAGTGCAGAGCTAGCACTTATCAAATCATCATCTTAACAGCGATATCAACAGTAATAATGGTAATAGTAATATTAATCATCCTCTACTCATAATACCCCTAAATCGTCTATTCCTGCAGGAGGTAGTTTAACACATCGTCCGCATCTTCATCATCCTACACATGCAAGACAACTCAGTAGCCCTATTAACTCTAATATAAATCTCAATGAATATTAATAACAATAATCCAAGCAAACCAGTAATAATAAAAGTGAAAGCAGTCCATCGAAAAGTCTAGATAGATATAATCATATTTATTCTCCTCTCAATAATGAGAATGACATGCTGTTAAGGAACAATAATAAGAATATTCAGTAGAATTTATGTTAGAATATCAATAGCAACAGCAACAGCAATGGATTTGTATTTAGCAAAGGCCCTGAGCAGCAACTTTAATAATAATAAAGCATTCATAGTTTATTTAAAAGCCCTAAAAAACAGCATTTACTGCAGTAGTAGCTATTACTCTAATAGAAGTTGCAATCAGAACCAGCTGGCGTGTAAATATCCCATAAATACACCAGATCAGAAACATATCATACAAACTCCGATCAACAATACACATAGCCATCATAACTGTAGAAATCATCATCCCCTGCTTTCCCTTAAGCACTGTAGTTACCGAGTACTTTCAATAGCTTAAATCATACTGATAGGAGTAAATAAACACTCAAGAATTCATCATCATAATATCAATAATCTTCAGCATAACCTTCCCCTCATTAGTCAGTTTCTCTTAAAGCATTTGATTAAGTTACAACATCTACAAAGAGCACTAGCAATAAATCTCCTTCAGGCTTATCTCATGGGAGATTAAGTATCTCGAAATTATAAGCTGCTCACAGTACATATGTATATCCTTCATAGGTTTCACCACCGTCTTCTACAACACATGCTGGTTAGCAGTAGTCATCGTAATTATTCAAGTTAAAGAATATTTCACCGAGAAGATAAATTGGATTTCAAGTCAAGTAGTGAAGGAAATAAATTAGTCATAAAAAAGGAATAATTATTTTTTGAAAATCTTTCATAGCCTGCATGATCATAATAATTTTAATAGTAAATACGCTCAACTGCAAACGGCAGGAATAAATATGTTATCAATTGTATTGATTTGTTATGATATTAATAATACAATTTAATTATAAATAATAATGATTGTTAAAAACAGAAGTAGATATGAATTCTAGTTAAAATAGCAGTTTTAATAAAGAATAAAAGATATTTACATAAATTCAGACTTATGATAATACCTTCTATTTGTAATTAATAATTAGAGTATTTATTTATCATGTACATTTTATTTTACAGTTCGTTGTTTTGGCCAGGAATAGTTTTATATTATCATCTTAAAGGTGTAATTCGTAGTTTTATCTTAGTTCATCCCTTCAAAGAAGAAGAGTGCACACAAAATTAAAAGTTCATTCTTTTTTTATTGTAATCTAAGATTTAATACCTATTTTGAAAAATAATAAAGTAATCATAATGTCAATAATGAACGCATAAGGCAATTTTAATAATTTATGTGAAATCCATCGTTTGGTGAAATTTGAGATTAAAGAGGGGGAGAGGGGGTTAATGGAAAAATTTGTATTCTGTTTCTCTTTTAAAGATTGTTAATAGTTGATAGTTGGTTTTTAAGCTATTAGTGATCTAATAAAAACTAATTCAACTGGAGAGAAGAATTCAATAGAATAAAAAAAAGAAATAGATAGGTGAGTGCACAGTGATAGTTAAGGGGGGTTCTCGACACGTTCTCTGTCGAGTAGCAGTGGAATCTGATAGAGATAACAAGAAGGATATATTCTAAGGATGATTATGAATCAGACCTCATTGGTGAATGATATTTCCTTTAAAATCGATGAGCCAACGTTTAAGACTTACCACGCCTAAGCTGGAAGTAGCAACAATGTGAACATTAATCAGATGTATCAATAGCCATAGCAGATGTAGCAACAACATAGATCTCATAAAAATAGTAATACTAATACTAATATGGGAGGATCGCTAATGCTAAATAAAAATAATAGTAACAATAACAATACGATTATGAATAATATGTCATTGAGATAATAAAATCAATCTCACAGATAGTCGTTACGGAGTTTACGTGCTCCATATGCCCCTGCTAATAATAGCAACAACGGCAATGTCTAACCAGGTAGTTTGCAGAATTCCCAAAGGAATGCAGTAAGCTTAAGTAATTTGCCACCAAGTAGCAATGTTGGGTATAAAGTCAATGTTTATTAAGCTAATAGCAATGCTGATGGTGGAGCTATTCATGGTAATAATATGAATAATAACAACTCTGGGGTTGATTAATAACAACAGAAAAACTAACAAGCTAGTAAAACGAATACAAAAAGCCTGATAGATTGGTTTAAGTGCAAGTGTCTAAAGAGGAAGAATACTAATCCTTTGGATACTTAACAGTAGAATAAATATTAAGGATGGAAGATTCTCTTGTTTTTTTGCACTTAACTTTTGGAGAAGTTCTTCTTCTTTACATTATTTCTGTATGCTCTACCAACTCAGATTCTACAGGTAATATAAAATAGAAGAATGAATGAACTAACATTCATGTATGTGCGCGTGTACTAATCGTTTTAGTATGTATTTAATAATTGAATAATATTTTTTCTAATTTTCTTCACGAATAGATCATAATCGGATTGGTATACGGATTGATTTCGACGATTAAATACTTTCTGTTCTTGTACATTGTCACCTTGAGTACATCTAAACCTGCGACATCACCTAACTCATCAGAAGAGTCAATAAATATAATAATAAGTATTTTTATTGCAAAATACATATTAATTGTTTGTTTATTTTTATACAGGGATTCAGTAGCTTCTTAGAAGCAGCGTTTTTGTAATAGATGCGAGGGGAAAGTCAATTAAGAGGATAGCCATTGTGAGATATGCTAGAAATGCGTTTATAAATAACTGTTTCATTCATATCTCTTTTCGAGATGTATCTCACTTTTGAATTAGAGGTAGGAAAATTACCAAATAATGTTAATAATTAATATTTATTTGAGTTGGTAAATTGTATGTGGATTTTTTCAAGCTACGTGCAGGCGATGGTAGGTATGAACATCCTCGAGGGAGTTATCTGTGTTGTTGCAGATATCTGGCAACTTACAAAGATTATTTCAGATGAAAACTCAGCTAAATCATCCATAGCTGAAGTATCCCAAATCAATATCATTTCACTTGCTGATTTGCAAGATCATTTTGGTCTAAAACTTATTCTATTTTTGATAATAAGATTTACAAGGATCAATCGAAGTATGTGCTTATTGGGATCACCATTGGAATACTTGTGATGCTATGCATAAGTATGTTCGCCAACATAAGATTCTTATTGTTCATAAGAAACTCATTTAAGACGAGTATCGCAACACAAAATGGGCAGAAATAGAATCTCAACATAGATGTATAAAATATTGATCAAAATTTGGATGTTTTGCATTGTTGAAATAATTGTAATTTCTTTTTATGTAATAATAACAGTAGGCATAGTAACAGCAGTAACAGCAGTTATTTTCATAATAATAAAAATAATAATCCCCAGATCAACTCAATCGAGGTGGTTAAACAATCGTAGTTGATGGGTAGCTCATGCGAATAGATGGTTTAATCGCATCAAGTATCGGTAGTAGATAACAGCAATAACAATTGCTTCGTGTAAATCAACGATTCCAACCGGAGATATTACAGCAATAGTATAATATATCCAATGGTAGAGAAAAGAGAGCATTTGAGAGTCACTGGAAGATTAGTCCACCTGATCGCAATGACCCTAAATACGATGATTAGCAGTCGCTGAATAGTTCTGGGACAATTTTTAATTTTATCTAAAGAAAAATAGCTTCCTGCGAGAATCTGGATAAAATGATAGCAAACTCACCTGCAAAGTCTATTAAATCACTGAGTGCCCTTGATCATTCGGGATTGAAGCAAGTCAGAACGAAAAGCTAAAATTTTTCTGATATGGAGATAGGTTAGAGATATATTTTTGCTTATTTAAGAGTGAAAAATGAATATCTTTGTTTCTTTTCTTAGTTTTGAAGAACTCCCCTGATCGTGGATTAGTCATGACAACTAGTGCTGTTTAGAATGCATCGCAGTATAGCCGACATAAACGGAGTGGAACGAACAAGCCATCGTCATCGTTATCTTAGTTGCAGCAGTTGATCAGCTTGAAAGGGTTAACGCCAATTGAAGAAAACCTTGTGAATACCATACAAGATGGACTTCCTGATATCTAAGAAGGCATGCATTACTAATCAAGAGACGTAGATGTAGCTACAGCTATTCACACAATTCCACCGATAACTTCGACTTACAGAGAAAGTGATATCACCAATAATAATTATAAATAGTCAGCTGCTATGCAAGGCTCCATAAGTATATTTTTTCATTAATCTTATCAATGTTCAGTGTGTAGGTGTAGTTTTGATACACTCACGCTTAGGCATAGAAGTTCCATATTTTTTAACTATTTTTATTCTTACAACAGAAAATGGACGATCATAGTAACTTAAGACATATTATTGACTCCACCAAAGAGAAATAATCGTTCTCTTTTTACAGAATCCACAACTACTACTAATGCTATGCTATCAGATGCTTTATTATCTCTCATTTGCCTGTATTGGCATCATCATGTTTTCCCTTCTTTTCAATCACTCTAAACTAATAGGTCTAACACTAAGATCTCTATGTTTTTTAACTAACCAGCCTTATTATTCGTCTCATTCCTTCATTTAATAACTATCCACACGCATTCATTTGAAAAAGAATTAAATAACCCTTTCTAAAAGAACAATAACTGATCTGTATTTATCTTTTTCTATGATCATTTTGAATATTTATGTTGTATTGTATCTAAGTTTAATTATCTCAGTAATAGTACTGCTTTTCTCAAATGAAATTTGTTAATTACACTCTTTGCTTATATTAATAAATAAATTAAAGATGATCAAGACAATAGAATCAAAATGCTAATTAATTTATGGACTCTTAATTGTAGTTGTTTTTGGAGTAATTCTTTTATTGCTATTTATCCTCTGATTTTTTTTGAAAAAGATACAATTGTTTTTGATAATTGCATTAATCAGAGCAGATAATAAACATAATTTTTTTTCAATAACAAAGAAACATACAAGAAGAAGAAACAGCATTTTTAGTCTAACTTAGCCATTCAAGGAATAGATTGACATTATCTTGAGACTGTAGTTGATACACTGAATACAAATAGAGCTAATGGGTATCTGCCAAAGCGTTCTAAATTTGTTTAAAAGCAACCATGCACCTAATGATGATGCTCTTTTTTAGGAATTTGAGACATCATATGGGAATCGTACAGAAGACTAAAAGTTAGATGAAACACGTTTGAATGAGTTACTTCCACTTAATATAGGTGGTATTAATATCCGTAGAATATCATGGAAAGAATTTCAAGGAAAACCTAATGAACCAACAAAGTACTGGGCTTATATTCGTTGGTCTATTCAATATTAATACTAAACAGCTTCAAGAAAACATTAGCATGATGATTTTCCGTATAAAATTAAGGATCTCACACTAACAGTCGACGTTAAAGATACATCATGGGTGAAAAGATAAAGTGAATTCTTATTAAGCCACGAGCAAGGCCATTATTTAATTGGATGTCTCTGTGCATTAGAATTTTAGAAATAAATAAAAAAAAGGAGATTTTCTGATGATTATCAGTAGGAGGTTTAAGCATTGTTTGATCAGACTTTGAGAAAATATACTGAATAAGAAATAGAATATGATAAGCAGACAAATCATGGAAATAATATTGAAAGATAGAGTCAATGGTTTAGATAGATTAGAAAAAATTTAGAAAAGAAAAGAAAAAAGTTTTAAGAGAAGAGCTGTAAGTCATCAGAGAATATAGACATTGAAAAGTAGTGAATGGCATGGAATGAACAGGAAAAAGAAAGAAGAAGAAAGCAAAATAATTATGTGTTTTGTAATTATGTTTATAATAAGGGAAATCAGTTTGATAGGAAGAATAGAATCAGTTGTAGGTTTTGACATTATTTTTAATAAATTAGTTCATAATTAGGCTGGTAGCACAAAAATTACAACCTACAGAGAAATCCTTGATCTTAAAATATTGTCAATAAAATCTAAAGATAATTTTCTATCTCAAATCAAGTATTCATAGTGAATATCACTGCAACTTTTCTTTTTGTTCAGCGCAAATATTGTACTGTATGTTATTTATTTAAAATGAGTGAAGACTAAATAATCATAGAAAATTCTAGAATCCTTAAATCCTTAACAAGCTTTATTGAAGTGAAATGAATTTTACTTCAAGAAAAATCTAAATCAAACTAAATCTGATTTAGCAAGGTTAGTAAAGACTCCATCGGTGAGTTATTACAATTTATCTTCCTTTTGGATTGATTGATTAATTTATGATTATCATTTTTGATTTCTTCAGGTTGTCTTCAAGGATGATTATTAAGAAAATAGAGGATAGTGTGGAAATTTGTTCATTGATTTTAACTATGTTTTTATCAAATATTTTTCCTATTCTGTTATTTTAAAGCAAATATTAAACTCATATCAACTATTTGAATTACTCCCAAGCGTTTCAAGAAGTTTCCAACAAAATACATAAAATTTTTAGAAGTTCAAGAATCCAAATGTAGCAATGCAAGCACATATTCCACATTTAAGAATTGAAGATTCATCCAATCGATTTCAGTTATTATTAAAAAACACACAGGAATATATAATTCTATCACATCTTTTTATCAAACTCATTAACTGTTCTCATATTAGTAATTCTCATCATGTCACCTTAGTGAGCCATAGAAAGGAAGAATCGATAGGCTACTTTCGGATTTATTTTGTTTGGGTCATCCAGCTCGGCGATTGAGGAATAGTCAGGGAGGGAAGCAACTCTCATAAATTTTTGATTTAAATAGATTCGGACTTCGAAACTGTGCTTCCCTATCATTTTGCTTTCTGATTACATTGGATTACCCTTAATGTATTAACTTATACCGTAGCCATTTAAATCATCATTGTAGCATTTGAATTCGCCGAATGCATAATCATTATCTTTTCTTTAGTCTTTCACAAGACCAAAGAAAAAACAATTATTACTAGTTCCTGGTTTCTATTCTAGTTCAATGTGCAAAATGTACTTCTGGCAAGGATTTATTAAGGGATCAATAAATACTTAATCATATATTTAATTATTAGTTCCTTTTTTGATTTAATAAATTGAATTATCAATTTTGGTTATTTCCATCTACTGAGAAGTTTAATGAGTGGATCTTATCAAAGTAACTCGTGATAATAAAGAGAGTGATTATTGAAAGAAGTTGATGCTTTTAAGACTTTAAATTATTTCTTAGGCAGTTTTATTGGGTTCATCAGAAGAGAATTACTATTCACTCTCATGCTAGTACATAAGATCCACCATTACCTTTCTGTTTTCTTCAGCTTTGTTCCATTTTTCTTTTATGAAGTTATCTAGATCTTTCTCAGCACTTTCTTTCTCAGAAACTATCAACTACTTCAGCTTCTCTACCTCTGCAATTTTCATGTATTCTTCTAATACTTCTTGATATACCCTCTCTTACTTTATCAAAGACTCTTTGGTTCTTTGTTCTGCAGCTTGTACTTCTTTCTCAAAATCTTCTCTCAGTTTCTTAAAATAAGCATCAATTTCTTCTAGCTGTTATTGCAAGCTAGTATTCCTTAGTTTACTAGATAGCTTCTAATCTTTCAATGAAGGATAAGTTTCCAAGATATCTTGTTTCTTGCATGCCAAAACAAAACTCATTGATATCAAATTTGAGAGCGGAATTTAATGCTTTTATGTGCAATTGAAACACATAACTCTATCTTTTATATCTCCATCAAGGCAGATAAAATCGCATGGGACATGAGGATGTTCTCTACACCTCCATTTCAGTCCTTCTTTTGAAATCGCTTTTTCGATGTCCATATTCCTATTTTTTTTCTTTTTATTGAAATTATCTGATTTCTTCAAGTA
>Ga0302271_10004192_pt1 | contig 11671 bp, 4 predicted proteins | sample III_Bog_N1_1_FD_198767 | JGI IMG/M metagenome (GOLD analysis project Ga0302271, IMG submission 198767) | Peat permafrost microbial communities from Stordalen Mire near Abisko, Sweden - III_Bog_N1_1 | ecosystem: Environmental > Terrestrial > Soil > Wetlands > Peat | place: Sweden: Abisko... | reverse complement strand
CCCCAACCCCAACCCCAACCCCAACCCCAACCCCAACCCCATTGGATATGCAAACAATAATTGTGATATTATCAAACTAAATTGTGTTATTATTCCCCCCCCCCCCTCACTTTTATTTATCATTTTAAGAATAATTCTTTTTAAAAGATGAAGAAACAGTCTATTTTCCCCATCTGAATCCTTGCAATAATTACTCACAAAAAAAACAATAATGATTTACTAATTATTCAAATAACAATAATATAAATAATATATATCTCCAGGAAGAATTTCAATTTATTCTTGGCTTATTTTCCCTTCAATACCAACATTATTCACATTCCCCCATCTAACTTATGATCTATTTCAACTCTTTCAATTTCCCTTTCTCCCTCTCTTTTATGCTCTTCTTTATCAGTTTCTTCTATGTCTTCCGTAAACCCAACCATGTATCTCAGACTACTCATATTCGCTTCCTGGTTAAGTGCTCTTTACAGCTAATTATCTTTAATATTCAAAGTGTTATGAATCAAAGCTCTTTTCCCCCTTTGGCAATCTAGGATTCTTTATTCGATGGAGTTTTCTATGATAAAATTCTTGACTTCTACAGGTTTAGTCTACCCAATCCTATGACATCTCTCAACAGCTTATTCCTATGATCAAAACATAAATTGCAAATCACGGAAGTCATAAAAACGGAAGAATTAGTTAAATAAATCAAAAATATTTACTTCAATAGCAGGATTATACCATGGATCACAGATAAACACATTATTTGCTGCGATTAGATTCAATCCAAATGCTCCTGCTTTTAGTGAAATAACAATAGCGGTGATCGATGGTTCTTCTGTAAACGACTTTATCGCGACTGCTCTTTCCTTTTTATTCATCGTTCCATCTAACCTTGTGAAACGTATCCCTGCATTGCTAAGGACACTCTAAATCAGACTCAGAAAACCAAGGAACTACGAGTAAATAATAACTTTTTCCCGTTTTGCTTGGACTTTCTTCGTTTCGATTAAAACTTAATTCAATTTGCTGCTACTCTCCGTTGAAAATAACCGAAGTACCTTCAGATATTCCTTCTTTTCTTCTATTGTCTTTTGAAAATAAGTTTTCGCTTCTGCTTCTTGTTTTCGAGCTTCTTTTTTGATTGCATCAATCTTAATTAACTTGATGTCAGCTTCTCGGAATTAGCTTCTACAAAGGGGACAAAGCGCAGATCCATTCCGTTTAAGTAACTCTACGACACATTACGGATGAAAGCAATGCCCACATTTCAACAGAGAAACCTCTTATCTAAAAGATTCCATGCAAAAACACTCCTCAACATCTTGAATATTCTTTAATTTATTTGCAATCCCCTTTTAGAACTCACTTTGTTATGCCTTCGTTTGAACATTCCTTTGATTGCTGTTATTATTGTGGTTCTCGCTCATCTCCTGCATGAATTCCTCCACAAAACTTTTCAAGAACGAAGTGTACAACTGATCTTCACTGGCCTATTCTAATTTGTTTTTCTTGGACAATTCTTTTTTGAGTTCCTTCTCTAGATTCTCGATGTTCTTTGTGATACCTGAAACATTGCGCTTCTTCACGAATAGAAGAATGTGGTCGCATATCTATCTCAGCTAGGTCATAATCGCAAACACATGAAAGTAATTCGCTTGAAATTCCTTTCTGTCGAAGAGAATCTTCCTGAGAACTGCTTGCGATTTGGATTAGACAATTTTATATAATTTCTCCTCATAAGGAGTAAATGGAATCAGCAGCATTTTATGAGTCTTCTTTGGTAGACTAACGATTCCACTGCCATCGCCGTACTTCGATCGCTTTGTTCTGCGCAGCAAAATAGGCTTGAGAATATTCTGCAGTAATCGAAAAACTTCCTGTTTATCTTCACATTGATTTATATGCTTGTTCCACCAGTAATAGTCCTCGAAACTTTCGACTTTCAGAAAATTAATTAGACTGTATAAGTCGTCTAAACAGTTATGAATAGGAGTACCCGTCAAGCACCATCTATAATCAGCAACCAGCGAATATGCTCCTTTCGAACAAAAGTTTCCTTTCCCCTTAATCGTATGTGCTTCGTCTAAGATCACGCGATGCCATGCATAGCTAAATAGACTAGGTTTAGTTTGTTGCCAAAGTTATTGCTAAGATTAAGAAGCCATAGACTATGCTTGTTGCTGTTACATCTGTTACTTCATTTAGTCTTATGCTTGCTGTTGCTTGTATTCAATCCCAAGAATATTATAAGTTGTGAACACGACATCATAAAGTTGTAAAATTGGCTGATTACGACTCCGAGATTCATAGTATTCGTAATAATGTACTGCACCCTTATCAAAGTGTCTACCTATTTCAGCAATCCACTATGTTAGCACTGAAAGAGGGAGGACTACTAATGTTCCAGCTCGAATAAGAGGTTGTGATTGGATGGGTTCATTTTTGAGCTTCGAAAACTCCTTCTTATTTTGTTTTGGATTGATCAGTTTTTTCGCAGATTTTGGGTCATTTCGAACTTTTTAGTCTTAGAAAATAATCTATTCTTTATGATTCACAGGTGGCTGATGTGCTGCTATGAGACTTAATGCCATGACAGTCTTTCCAAGACCCATCTCATCAGCTAAAATCCCACCTTTGTTCCTCCTAGTCTCTCCACGTTGAAATTAACTTGATAGTTATAAACTATACTCGTTGTAGTACAAAATAGTCCCGTCTAGCAACACTAATTAACACCAAAACTCACTCAAAGCACGAGGTAAGAGTGTATTTGTCTCTGAGCTTCCTTGTTTAGTGGCTTGCTCAAATGTTAAAGCAGATTCTTTGTAAAGCATCCAACTGAGAGCTTGTTTTTGAAACTCAAATAGATTACTCTTGAAAAATGACGGAGCTTCACTGCTAACAAAGCAATCTGTCACAGTTTAATCATTCACTCCTAAAATCTAACCAATTTCTGTCTAACTTGAGTCAACTTCTGAACTGTTAACTCCATCCAAACCATCTTCTTATTCTAAATCTAGCAATTCACCTTCTTCGTTTTCTGTAAAACTCTCTTCATCTTCGTTATCGTTGTCCTTCACCTCTTCCATTTACAGTTAATTATCTTCATTATCTTCCCCATCCATTTACATTTATTTATCTTAAACTTCCTTTCCAGTTTTCTTCTAATTTTCAATTTCTATTTCTAATTATTTTTCATCTTGCTTTTCTCTTTCTTCTAAAATTACAGCTGTTAGTTCAGCATTTTTCAATAGTTTATCAACTCCTTCATCTTCTTTCTCCTACATCTACTCATTCTCCTTACCAATTCTATAGTAACTAAGGAATTATTTCTTCAAAATCATCTTGATTGGAAGGGATTTCAAGAACAGATCCTAATCAAAAAAACAACAAAAAGAAAAATAAAAAACACATGAAATATTGCAAACAGAATCCGTACTAATGGGTGAGCAGCAACAAGTCGATTTTGTAAAGCACCTAGAAGATCAAGGCTTCTTTCAACAGGTGTCAGCAACGCTGGGACTGTTTACTTGACTTGTAAGAATGCAATAAGAATTTTAATTGATTCACTCCCATATTTTCTCGATTAGTATGCTTTAAGCTCCTCAGCACTGATTTTCTGCAGTGTTTCTTTATTAATTGTGTTTAGAAAGCATTTTCCAGCATTTTATTCTCCAAGTCCAAGAATATTTCTTGTCAGATAAATCTTATTTTTTTTATTAATAAAAAAACAAAATGTAAAATTTAGAATTTATAAGATAAAATAGGATAATTACATCCAAACGAAGGCCAATCGGTTAGTTTGAGACTATACTATGGATGAATACTCTGAAGTTGGCATACCCAAGAGAGTGGAGAATGTTCCAAATGAAAAAAAATCTGTGATGCATTTTACCAACCTGAAAAAAAAACAACAACCCAAAATCAATGTCATGATTATGAATTATTTGTAGAATTTTATCATACATATTGTTTCTTTTTGGTGAAGAGCAGAATATAGAGGGAATTGATAGCTGGAGTGATTTTGTATTTTCTTTTTTATTGATTGACTTCATCTGCTATGAGACTAAACTTTCCAATATCTAAGCATAACTCTTATCCTTCTTTTAGATTTTCAATATTATCTGGTTATTCGATTTAAATCACTATAGATCCTGCATATTTCGGCCAAATATCCTTCAGCTGTTCAGCTTGATTTGATTCGAAAATCTATTTCTATGAACTGAACTATTCTTTCATAAAATTTGCATAAGATTCTTTAGTTATCATGTCAACTTCATTTGAACTCTCCAAACCTAGCAAATTCACCTAATCCTATCTTATGATGGCTGGGATAATCTCCTGTGTATCCAAGAATTCTTCTTCAATAATGGATTCAATCTAGTTAGCATTTGCAAGACTAATGATTTTATCTTTGTTGAAAGCAAAAAAATCTGTAATATCTCGATCCGAATCCAACCCTTTTTCACTGATTATCCTATTCACTGCATCCAAGTCAATATCGTATAATTCACTTATCTAAACGAAAAAGTTAAGCAACAAACAAAGCGGTGTTGTTATGATAAGAAACTAAGAGAATAGCTGTGCTGACTGTGAGAGGCAAGTAACTTTTGCGCATCCTGATTGATTTCTCAGAGTGTCACCCAACGAATCTTTTTAAATAATAATATATTTTTTCTTTTGATTTAGAGGCACCTTGGCGCAAATTAATCAAACTATCTCTCTCTCTGTGAAAATTATAAAAACTTATCTGTTCTCCATAATTCTGCTGTTGGTAGACAATGCTACTAAATTATAATAATTTATTAGATTATTTCATTAGATTTAAAACAATTTTTTCTTCTTCTCTTTGTTCATGAGAAATATTACCATATTTTTCAAATTCTTTGTTGTAAGCTCAATTAATTAACAGTAGAATAAGGAAATATAATTAAGAATTTTAGAAAAAAACTGTGTGAAATAAATGAATGACTCCTTCATTCTTCAAAATAAAACACAGGAAATTATCCTTGGATTGTTCCAGTGGAATTCGAAGCTGTTTCACTATTAAAAACACTATCCCTGAAAATGAAATCCTTCGTCTCAGTGCATCCATTGTATCCGTAATATGAAATGCATTTCGCACTCGGTTTCGCCATAATCGTGTAGGCTTATTTAGTTTCTAGCTTGATTGCCTATTTGAATTTAAGTTAAATCGTGTGTCTAGCTTATCGATCATTTTATGTCATAATAGATTTCTTTGGAGTAGATTCTGCCTACGTGAGAATGAGTGTTTCTTCGTAAATTGACTTGCTATTAGTTGAGTCTCCTTAAAGCACAGACACTTTCAATGATAATTGATTATCTTCAGGCCATTTTGTTATTTCATATGCTCCGATTCCAGTCAACCAAACCTATTCAAAAGTATTTCATATCTTAAGCAATTTATCCTAATAAATAAAATAATCATTTCTTGTACATCTGACGGTTTATTCACTTCGAATGTCAACGCTTCTGTACCACCTAGAGTCCATCCAGTTTACAATCCACCAAAACGACACTCACTTTCCTTAAACACCGGTTTTTTTCTTGTTGCAATCAAAATATTATTCTCTAATTTTTTAAGATCTTCTAATGATTTTTCCATCCAAAATCTGCATTCTCGTTCTAATAACTCAGCTAACCTAGTTATCCTCTCTGCTTCTCGTTGCTTCTATGCAACACCTATATTCGAAGAATAAATACATAAAACACTTCATAATTTTTTGAGTTATTTTGTCTACCTAAACATTCAAGTTCTCCTGGTTCATTTTGAGATATTTAAATCAGCAGAAACAATCTCTACAGTTCCTCTTAGATCATTGGAGCTTTCACATTGGGATCATTAAGCTTTTCGAGTGATTTTTCAAGCATATTTCCAACAAACACCTAGCTTTCATCTTATAATTCATTCATTTTTTTTCCAATAGCTGTTTCCAGTGATTTTATTGAATCTGAAATCGCAGTGACGTACCTTCTGAATTTCGAGAAAAGATTGCAATGTCGTTTGAGGATATCATTACCAATAAACCCTAATTCATCTTTGGTTTTAGGATTATTTGCTTTGTTTAATGCTTAAAACACTTTTTTCAGTGGGATACAATTCTTAGAATGTTCATTATGTTAAGACTTTACACATTCATTGCATACTAATCCTCTCTAAGGGCATTCAGGATCCATACAAACTAGATTTAAAACACTATGTTTGTGACCTTCCTTCAGGCAATATTGTGTCTCCATTTATTTTGAAACTAACAATTCGTTTTTATTTTAACTTATGATCTCAAAATCTTGAACAATTTATCAATATGTAATTTTATATTATTTTTGTTATGTTTTTCCTTCTATATTAACAATATCTAAATCCTCTAATAGATTATCTTAAATTATTATGTAATAGAGTACACAAAGTGATTATTTAGACTAGAAGAATTAACAAACTGCTCAGAAAACTAATCTCTTTGAAATCGATTTCTAATTACGCTACAATAATCCTGAAAATCGATTTCATCTAGCATCACACAATTCTTAGGATTATTATGAATTAGAAAACTTAATCCGCTTTATTATCTTGTTCGAAGCAGTTAAAACTCTCTCTTTTTTTTATCAATCTCTTTACTGATGCTGCAAAAATTCGAATTTTTCTTTTCAAATCATTCAGTTAGAATCTCAATCTCCCCAACAAAAAATCTCAAAATTTCCCACTCTTTTTATGAAATTCTAAGTCTTTTTTAATGATATTGACTATAATAAAATTCCATCTCACGTTGAGTGTATGTTTGTTGTGGGAGAGTGAAAAATAATTGAAACATCGTTCATTTTTTCGGATTAATAGTTTTGTACTTTTGAATTTATTGTGTATTTAATTTTATTTATTTTAACTTTTTGAATTATTTTTAAGCATTTTTTGCGAATCATTCTGGAAAAGATGATATGAAATATATTTCTTATTGATATTGTCTTAAATTATTGAATCATTCATTGCTCTGAAGAGCATAATAACAACATTCTTCATTAAATGCTTATTTTGCGATCAAACAAGGCACAAATAGTTAGATGACTGTCTTTGATGATGATGAACATTGAGGCCGAAAGACGATGCTCTGAGAACAACAAGTTTATGCGACTATTGGGGGTTTGAGGGTTCCATAAAAACTAACCCCATTAGGGGGGAGATGATATTAAGTTAAAGGCTGATAGTTATCATAACAGAAAAAAATTCTGAGATGCTATTCAAGATGTACGTAATGCCTTTGTGAGACTCCAAGAAATGCGTTTTTTCCCTTATAAAAATAAGGGCTTTCTGGAGTCTCTAAGTAAATCAGTTTTATAAAAAGCTGAGGGATGTTTAAAAACTTCCATTGTGCATAGTCAGCATCTTTGTTGTTCTTTTTACGATTCTTTTCTTTTCGGCTCTAATTTAATTATCTTTTATTTTCTTGCATGCTTAATTAAAGAAGCTTGAATGAAGGGAAAAGAAAATTATTAAGAAATTACAATGAGAATTGTGGGGAGGAGGAGGAAGGGAATTTGTTAATTTTCCTTGAGAAATTTTTATTTTTAGTTCCACAGTAAATTTTATTGCTGACGGATCGGAAAAAGTCATAATTTCACAAGATTTAACAACGGTTAATCGACTGTTAAGAATGGATGTTTGTATTGAAATTTCAAGACTTTTTTCTTTTAAAAATACATTTCAAACATAATAATATATTTTGACTATTATCTCTTGATTTGTTGGATTTTAGTGCTTAAAAATCAGTTATTTCTTTATTTTAAATTTGAAAAATGAAGTTATCTGTTACATAATAGTTTAGCATGTTTCATAAGGATTTATTAATAGGATAAGGAGTTAAAAAGTTTTTTAACCAAAAAAGAAAAACTAATTGTTTAATTTGGCGCTTTAATTACCCATCAAAATCATTAAGAAAAACAATTCAGCCGTTAGAGAGTGGATGGTAAGAAAAGTAATATATATAATAATAATAATCTTGCATAAATTAAGCGCGTTGATTAAATCCCCCCCTCCCCAAGAAAGTGGAAATAACAACGAATACAAGAATGACTGACCATTTTATTGTCAAATAATAAGTTGACTAGAGTTTTTAAAACCCCCAAAAAGTTGTGAACGGAAACACCCTTAGTTTTTTTTAAAACACGATTCATATCGCTTTGGTTAGATCATCTTCATTTTTCTAAGTTTCCCATGCATGTGATTTTGTCAATAAGATTTATCAAAAATCACTGTGGAGACTAATGCATCCAAATGAGCTTTGCTGCCTATTTTGGCACCTCAAGAAACATCATCTAAGTAACAAGATCCTTAGATTATAAAATCTTAATGAATGAATATTATAAACCTGCCAGCTTTTGTACTTCTAAACAAAGCTTGGATTGTGGAAATAGAATTTCCTACGATTAAGTAGTATTCATTGAGATTCTATTTTATTGTATTTCATATGGCTTTAAAGCTAATACATACATCCTCTATTCTACTAACTAAAAAGATTTTTTTCCCTAAAAGAAGAAATGTCGCCAGCATAATGAATTTAACATAAAAACCCCATTTAAAAAAGATACTCTTGTTTTGAAAGAATAGCATAACACATAAAACAAATGATTACAATTTTCCATTTAAAGTAGCAAAGCAACCACAAAAATAACTTAGTTAATGATTTCTCAAGTCAAACTAACAGACTTAATTGGATTAAAATGTTTACTTTTAATTGCTATTTATACTAGAAATTAGTTAGTTATCAAAACGAAACATATTTTTTTCTCAAATGAATTTTAACACACAACATGAATCTAAAAGCCTTCGCAAGTGATTTTCTTATGAAACATATGGTATTCATTTGTTTTTAGACGCTATCTTATGAAACCGATGAATTTCAGATTCTATTTTCAGTTTTTTCATATCTAAGACAGGTTATTTTTTAACTCTTGATATGTCATTTTTCTAAAAATCACATCTTAACCTTGAAGGATGATTACTTGAAACTCTATCACAGACATTCTGTTTTTGTTTGCTTTCAATTTGTTTGACTCTGGCAATTTCAGTTATTTCTCGGAATTCTTGATAAAACTTGAAAATAAACCCTTAAATGTTGTATTACCACTAATTCACAGCTTCTTCAGAGTTATTCCTACCCTGACTGCTGGAAAACAATCTCCCAGCTTTTCTATCGATTTTCCTGTCAATAACATCAATAATATTTCTGCTTAACTTGTCTGCTTGATTGATATTCTTTAAAATAAACTCTGTATTGCTCTAGGAAACAAGTTTTGTTGAGTAAAAGAACTTCAGTGATTATTGGGTGACTTTACTTAATTTCTCTAAGCCTTTTAATGTGCCAGGATGATTGAGCAACTAGCATTAGATCAGGAAAATATCTCTCAAGCTGTGATACTTTCCTAAGAAATGTTAGCTCTAGATTTTCATGATATTTCGAAGAGAGTAAAGTAATTTTATCTTTTCCTTATTTTGAGATAGAAATTGAAAAATCTTCTAACCGTAGAATCTTCTTTAATTTTGAAGTTCTGTAAGTCTATTTTTATCGTTATTTACTTCGAACGTTCTGTCATACTTTCAAACAATGAATAAACAATCAATCACATTTATACAATCCAATTCATTTCAAAATAAAAGAATAAATCATTCTTACTACTTGTACTTCAATATAAACCAGTTTCCATTCAGTGAAAAATTAATAATGTGCATTCTTAAGTAGCTCTCGAGCTGACATCATGATATCATAGTTAGTTAATGAAGCCTTAAAATCCTAGAATGCTTTAAAAGGATCCTTTTCCTTATCTTTGTAGTTCTCTCTTTTGTCTTTTTTAAAAAATGTAAAATGCATATTTAGAATTAGCATGAAATTAAATACTACTCTTGAACTGTGGATAAGATGATAATGCAGAAATAACAATTCGCTTTATTTTCTCCATTTTACTGTCTAGCTTGAGATGGCACATATTTACAAGAAAAGCTAGAGCTATCAGAATAAAACTAGAACATACCCTTGAAAATTCCTTCAAATTTCTTCGTTATTTTGAATGATCTTTATCTTGATTTTGATAAGATTCTTCAATCAAATCCAATAATATGTCGATATTATCTAGAATCTAGAATTAATTTAATTAGATGACAAATGTGATTTTGGAACTACTGTCATTGAAGTTATTAGTGCTGTATTAGGAATAGTATTAACTTGAAGATAGGGATATTTGTGACTCTTGAATAATCTGTAATTGATCAAGAATTATTCTTGGTAAGTTTAGCAGAAAAATGTAATCCTTGTTTAGTTTCAGATAATTGATGATAAGCACAGACGTATATTAGGTGAAATCATAGATTAAAATATCAAATGACTATTTTTTCTTGTAATATTCGAATTTTCTTTTCTACACTGTGAAATATTATCTAAATTCCATATGACGTAGATTTATCAGCAATTCTTAATCTTCCCTTTCTTTCAGCTAGACTTAGGAAGGATTTTTCATCTCAAAAAGCTTCAGCAGTCTTAAGTTCTTTTCTCTAAAATTCAATTCTTCTTTGTCCTTTAGGCTTAGATTCTAATTTTGGAACTTTATCTGAGATAATCTCTGTTAGCATAAATCCTAGTTTTTATTGGTTTAGTCTATTTATTGCTATTCTAAGACAGAAATGATCGAATCTATGGGAACTAAAATAAACTCAAAGTGGGCTTCACAATGAAAACAGCAAATACCTTAGTTATTTTCTAATATTGAACTATTAGCAAAGTAACTACCTTTTTTCAGCACAACTTACCCATTTCCGAAAATAGGAACAAGATTGGAAGGAATTAATTTTGCTTAAAAAGCTGTGAGAATACCTTTTATTATTCCTGATGAATATCTGAACCTGTACAGTTCCTTAATTATGCTAGCTGCATACAATTCGAGGTTTCTTCTTTGTGTCAGATCAAGTAAAAATACAATAATGGGTGCTTCTGTTTCGATCCTATAAAGCTACCAGAAGGTGCACATAATATCAAATATCTCCAACTCCGATTTAAGCAATGCATTTCTCCTTGTTTTGTCTATGATAAGATCTTTGAGTTCTCGCAATAATTCTTTAATAAACTTGTCAGTGAAATCTTTGTTTTTTTGCACTTCATCTAATAAATCTCCAGACTATTTTTGATCTTTTTGTTCATTTTATTATTTAAATTGATTCACTTTTAGTCTTCCTATGTAGGCTGTCCACAGATCCTACGTTCTCTTAAGTTGTTTTGGGATTTGAAAGTCAATGAGTTTTTCTAAACTAATTTGTTCATTTTTTGTTTTCTTGAATATTTTATTAAGCGGTTCAAAGAGTTGTTCAATCAAAAAATCAACTGATTCAGTATCTTTCCTCACTTTTTAATCTCCTTCCTAGTGTTATTTACTTCCAATTAAGTATGATACAAAGAGCTAATATTGAGCAGGACCATACTGTTGCACATTTTCCCAAAAACCAAGTAGAAGTTACTATTACCAGAATTCAAGAGAAATAATATTCCTCCAAATTTTAGAACCTGTTTCTACCATGCATTTATCCATATTTCTAATTAGTTTCTCGCATTCTACCTTTTTAGAACAAAACATATTTTTTGTGATTTGGATTTTTGTTAAATAAATAAAGACTTACTTATTGTTTTTT
>Ga0302271_10004189_pt1 | contig 11678 bp, 7 predicted proteins | sample III_Bog_N1_1_FD_198767 | JGI IMG/M metagenome (GOLD analysis project Ga0302271, IMG submission 198767) | Peat permafrost microbial communities from Stordalen Mire near Abisko, Sweden - III_Bog_N1_1 | ecosystem: Environmental > Terrestrial > Soil > Wetlands > Peat | place: Sweden: Abisko... | reverse complement strand
AAAATATTAAAATATTCATCATATTTTTTGCTATTTTAGGTGCTCCATACTAGATCCCTCTTGCAGCTTCTCAACTTGTCCTCACCAAGATCAAGCTTGATAAGTGCAGACAAAGCCTTCTCGATAGAAAGGCTGCCAGTCTTAAGACTAAGGGCGAGAAGCACACTGTTGCTTGAGTTCTCTGGTTGCTAAAAAAATACAACTTTCGTTATTTTATAAGTTTTGATGTTGTTAGTTTAGCACTATTTAAACAATTTATATATCCTCCTCCTTTTTTTCTAATCGATGTCTATCATATATTTAAGCTAGTGATAAAACTAATTTCTAGATTAAAATTGATATAAACACAAATGGTTGTTATCTTTTACAAATCCTTAACTTTTCCTTAAACTTCTTTCTTTTTTTCTCAAGAAGTTTTATTTCTGGTAGCATCTGTTTTATTCTACTAAAAAGTGTTAGTTTCTTCCTGCTCGTAGTCATCCTCTTCATAGTACTCGTCGCTATCGTGGTCTTCTTAAGAATATCGTTACTTAGACTCTCTGATGTTTTGATTATTTGGAATATTATTATTTCTATTATCTTCATCAATGTAATTATCGTTTTCATCAGTTTATTCATTGCTTTCTTAATATCCTTCATCATCGTCTTGATTTTCTGCCAGATCTTCGTAGTTTTCGCTATCGAGTTAGTTGTTTTGTTAAGGATATTTTCTCTTCGTCGATTGTGGTCTTTTTTATTTCGGTTTTGCTGCAGTAGTTGGACGAATATTATCAGACACATTTTGATTATTATTCTAATCCTATTAACCAGCATTTGTCTTTCGAGATTTACTGATTTTGTCCTTGTAATCCACCTCCTCAGTGTCATTATTTCTCTTATTGCTTTTTGAGAATTAATTTCCTTCTTTATTCTACTTACCTTCCTCTTCTCCAATCTACAATAATTAACTCAAAAATTTCCTGAATCTCAATGAATCAATACTTGGAGAGATTTTTATTAACTCAGCGATCAAGAAAACCAAATCGATTTTCTAAAATCCCAAGTTGACCTTTTCAACTAGTTCTAAAAGTTACTCTTTGTTCAAATCATTTCCATCTCCATCATTGTCCTTCATTGCTTCAAGTAATTCCTTCTTTTTGCTACTCAGTCCCTTTTTCCATTCAATCAGTAAAAATTACATTCAGAATAACAATATCCTGTTTCTTACAATCTTCATGTTGATTCTTAGCCTTGTGCATTGCTTATCAGTGAAAATTTTATAAGGCCCAACAATATCTGTGAATTTTTCTAGAATAACTGTGTTGTCAATCCTACCAGCTTCGTTGTCGTCTTTAAGTAGATATCTGACCATTGTTTAAGCAGATTTCTTTGAGAGATTAAATGGCATACTTAATCAAGCAAAACAATGAATAGTGAAGCTATTTCAAAATGAAAACTCTCATACTTATTTAATAATTTTTTGTAAATCCATCCTTAACCCCTAATATTATTTTCATTTACTCTGATAGATTTTCAACAAGATCTTCAGCTGTATGGAAAGCATCGAAGAGAAGTATCTGCACACTTTCCATCGGTTGCCTGTAGCAAATTAATCTATATCGAATAGTCTCACCTTGAAAATTCAAACAAAATTCAATTAGATCATACTGTAGAATTATTATCATCAATAAATAATATTTTAAGGGAATTTAAAAATAATTTTGGGTTCTGAATTCCTTTTTTTTATTTATATTTTTTACCTATTGAAATTAGCTCTCTTTCTGTGAGTTCTCGTTACACTAACTCATCCTCTTCATCTTCTTCTCCATCTTCCTTATCATCATTGTCTTCTATTTTTTGTTGATTTGGTCTTTTGTATGTTGAACTGTCTGTTTAAGATGGCTCACCATCATTTTCTTATTTATCATCTTCATTGTTTTCCTCATTATCAAATTCTTCCTCCTCATTATCCTCATCTTCATCATCTTCAAATTCTCCTTCCTCATCTTAGTTATCATCATCTATTGGTTTAGAAAACAAACACCAATAGAGTTTATTTTTTAATTTTTAAACTAAATAGATGCATAATTAGGTTTTTACTCTAATATTGCAATTGCTCACTTTGTTGGATTTAAAACTACTAATTAATGGACTCCAATTAGGATTGAAGATGCGATATTTATTGGTTCTTTTCCTTGACATCAGATCTAAGGATTTCAATCTCGCTATAAAAATAAATAAAGTTAAACTATAAAAAATATCAAATATTCAAATTTGGATTAATTTATTCTTTCTTTTTACTCTAATTATTCTCTTGATTTTGTAGCAGAATTGTGAACAGAGTCAGTTGCTTTATTGGATTTGTTCGCTGAAGTTTACTACGATTTTCGTTGCTCTTTTAGAAGTTGTTTATTTTTCTCCTTTGCAAGTTCGTTTTTGATTGCACCTATGTCTCTGTCTCTCTGCTTTAGAGTCTTCCTCAGATCACCAATTTAAAGGCTTGATTTCCTTTCTAAGTCCAGCAGTTGAGACTATTCAATTATTGTCAAAATCAAACATTTAAAGGTTATTCAAATCTAAAATTTTAAATGTCTTTTATTATGAAAAAAGATGCAGAGAGCATTTCAAATCCAAAAATAAGAAACCCTCACCTCCAGCAGTTTATTTTTGATCTGCAATGCTCTGAGACTAGCTGTGATCTCTCTGTTATCAAATCGCAACTACTCAGATTCACCGCTCAACTCAAATAGTTACTCTTCTAGTTTCTAGCAATCGGTCTCTTTCCTTTTTGTAAATTAAGATAATAAACATTTTCAAAAGCGCTATGATTCATTGTAGAAATCATCAAAACTTTTTCTCTTCTTTACACAAGGGCATCCATCTTTTCTCTCAGCTCTTTGGAAAGTAGTTCTTTTAATCTGAGGCATTCTTCTTGGAGTATTTTGCTTTCGGTCTCTAATTCCTGCAACTTGGTGAACTTAGTATTCTTTTTCATCTTCATGTTCTCCTCTTCTTAGGTCGCCAATTTCACTTTTAAATCCTTCACAAGAACTTTTAGGTTGTCTGCAATGTGCCCAGGACTCTGATGATTAATTTGCAAGCAAGTTTAGATCTCTGAAGAGAAATATTTTTAGAAAAATTTCAAGCTAATTTTACCTCCATTTTGGTTTAGTATTCATAAGCATAAGGTGAGGAATTCAATGAATAATTGTTAGTATTTTCTTGCTTTCTAAAGCGAGTTAGCTCTTTCTGAAATAATAAGCAAACAAAATTTAGAAAAAGGTGAGTAAAAACCTAAGAAAATAAGAGAATTTTTCATTTTTTTTTTATTGTGAAAAATCTGAGTTCTCATAAAAAAACTGATTACTTCCATTTGATAGTTCTTGGTTTTGAGCTGCGTGTTTTCCAGTGTAAGAGTATTTATCTTCGTTTTCAGTGTGAGTGCTTCTGAATAGAGTCGTTCTTTGTCTTGAGGGATAATCCTAGGCATCGATCTGGCATTCTGTTCAACGAAAGCATACTGCTCAGCTAAATTAGATTGGCTATTTTAAAAGGGAAATTAGAACAACCATATAACCAAATGAAATAAGAATCAAACAGAATTCACAAACAGCTTCAATCTATAACAATCTAACTCATATTCATATGACTATCTCAGTTACTTTAAATCATTCAATTGCTATGCAGCTTTGTTGAGAATCAAGACATTCTCTTCGAAACTACGTTATCCTGACATGCTCCTTTATCTATTTACACAAACGATATTCAAGTTGAGTTATTCTCCTATCATCAATTCTTCAAAATTTAATTGAAACAACCAAAATAATCTAATGTACTGTTTGTAAGGATTGTTGGAGAGCTATCTCTAAGTGGTTCTGGTGGAATTTGTTAGATGAGTGTCATTTTGTAGATTATCATCATAAGTTTGCAAAGTTGATTATTGCTGATATTATTATTATTATTGATAATTCACAGGCTATTTCGCACTCTACGGTCTCACTTGACGATTCATCTATTGCTTGCCGTTCCAGCCAATATTATTCAGGCCTGCAGATTGTCTTTACTGTTTGTAGTTTTCAAAAATGTATTGTTTATTTTTTTATGACTTTTTATTTTTAGGCTAAAGGGAAAAACTTTATTTCAATATTAAAATGCTACCATTTCTGTGCCATCTAGTGCTTTTCTCATTGCAGTTTTTTATCTGAAGTCTCTCTCTTTGTCACTCCTACCAGTTCTGTGAATCCTTTTTTGCAGGCAAGTGTTTAGCTGAATAATTCTTGTTTTTTTTTGACGCAAATAAAAGTTTTTAATCTGCGTCTCAACTTGCAGAGTTTTATTAACCAATCAATCAATACAACTCGGTTGGATAATAAGAAATAATACAATTAGTGTTCTCCACTAAAATATCTTTTATCGCGGAACTTTATCAGCTTTTGATTTGGGATAGGAGGAGGGGGTTAGGAGGAGGTAAAAAAAGAGAAGAAATTACATTATTAAAAACTCTATGATAAAATATACTCAATTATAAGATCAACTTATGAAGATTAAATCAAAAGGTTTTCGACATTTTAAAGTTTGATTAGCAACCATCGTTTTTCTAATGTATTGAACAAAACGTACAAGATGAAGACAGTGAAAAGTTAAGGTTTGTTCTTATCTCATTTTATGTAAAATATCATAAGTAAAAAGTGCTTTATCTTTGCAATAAAACACGGAATTCATTTTCAATTTGTATTGAAGCTGGATGTATTATTTCCTCATACAGCAAGTGGTTCTGAGTACATCTTAGCAATTTAGGCTTTGAAAACTTCTTTGGCATTGTGACGCTGAATTTTCATAGTGTTTGTCATGCAGTTAAGATTTGCCATGGATTCAGGATGGAGATAAAGTTTTTTAGCGAGCTCAAATCCAGCGAGTTTATCAGCTCTTCCTTGCTTTTCGAGCAAAGCAAGAACAGCCTTAACGATTTATGGGTTCTAGCAGAGTTGCTCGAAAGTTCCTTGAATATTCATTTCTTGTGCTAAATCTTCAATGAATTTTTTATCAGGTACTACAATAGCAACTGTGTAGCTTTGTAGGGAATCTCCATGGACAAAGACTTCGGTCATACCTCTGACTTTGAGATAACAGTTTTCAACTTTTTCTGGAGCGACATATTCACCTTGTTGGAGCTTGAAAATGTTCTTCTTTCTGTCAATGATCTTGAGTGCCTTGTTGTGAGCTAGAATAACTCCTACATCACCTGAGTGTAACCATCCATCGTGATCTAAAACTTCATTAGTCTTCACAGGATCCTTGTAGTATCCCATGAAAACACCTGCTCCTCCAAAGCAAATCTCACCTCTAGGTTGATCTTCACCTTTCTCATTCTAAATTTTTTTTTAAAAAAAATATTAAAATTTATAAAACCGCTTTTATATTATGCTTATTTACCTTATCAGTCGAGAGATAATTCATTTCTGGAATATCAACTAATTTATACTCCACGGAAGCACAAGGGCCACCAGTAGTACCAGTCTCTGGGTCTTCATACACAGTAGCAAATGATGCACCAGTTGATTCTGTTTGGCCATAACCTTCAACCATGGGCGAGCATGAAATAACTTTCATGAAATCAATGACATCTTTTGAAATAGGAGCTGATGATGTGATCAAGAAACGGCAACGTCCACCAAAAATAGCTTTAGTCTACTTGAAGACCAAATTATCGTACAGCATATGAGTATATTTTCCTTATTTGAGATTCTCCATTTTTGTGCTCATTGCAAGATTCAATAAGGTTTTCTTCACACCTGTGACCTTATCGAAGTTTTATCTGATTAAATCGTAAAACCTATTGTAAAGTCTAGGCACGGAGATGAAAAATGTCGGTCGAACAATAGCCAAATCATCCTTCAATTTTTGCACGTCTCCAGAATAGAAGCTAAATTGTTTAAGAATCCAGAATTATTAGTAAGAATTCATTAAAAAAATAAAAATATTTTACTAAATCTTAGCAGCTTATGAGAGACAGGCGTAGAGGAAGACTCTCTCAAAGACGTGTGGCATAGGCAAATAACTTTTATTGGCAAAAGCAAAAAAGATATTAAAAAGGGATCAATAATTAAAAATATTCAAGTCGTTTTTATGAAAAAAAAGTTAAGCCTTGTTGGTGGGGGAGAGGAGAAAAAATTATCTAATTTATTTGCTGAAAGCAGGCTATATTAATAGATGCTTTGTCTATATTTCTTGCTGAATCATTGTTTTCTTTATTTAAATATCTCAACCTTGAAAATAGCTTTCTTTCTAAATAAATATATTTTTAGAATTTCCATTTTATGCAAAATTATGAGTTCCTTTTTTACCTCAAATGGATATCTTCTGGATAGAGTTTGATACTGGGATGATGCTTAAGTGTAGCTAAGACTGAAATGAAGTTAGCATGTGACATCATAGCAGCTTTTGGATCACCAGTTGTTCCAGAAGTATAAGAGAATGTCAAACAGTCTTTTCTCATAACCATCGCGAAATCTTTTAAATTAGCTTTTCCGATTTAAACTAGTTCATCCCAAGTCATGAAGTGGAGACCTTTTGCAACAAGGACTTCTTTGTCTTAAGGATTAGGCTCTCCAATGGTGATAATTGTCTTAAGATTGCCAATATCTGGAGTCTTAGCTAATTGAGTTACTGACTGAGCAGTTGCAAAAATACTAGTGATTCCTGAGTGTTTCAAGCAGTAGGTGATGTTTTATGGCCCAAGAGTATCGTAGAGAGGAATCATAACATTGCCATATCTGTTAAATCAATCAAAAGTTAAGAAAAATCCTAGCATAAAATAAATAATTTGGATTCAGTAATATAGCATTGTCTTACAGCATATTGGAGACATCAACGATAGTCCATTCTTCGCAGTTCTTAGCAAAAATACCAATCATCTTAATGTGAGGGAATCTGTGATCTTCATTTCCATCATGTAAGAGTTTTTAACTGATGAGACCAGATCCGATCGCTCTAGCTAGTTCATGAATCTCAAGGTATGTCTTACCTTCGTAGACATTAGTGATGTGATTTCTCGTGAAAAGAGCCATTTAGCTTCCATTGAGCTTGATAGTTTTCAGCCAGGCATCTTGCATTGTTGCAATTCCTTCTTCGGGTGTTGTGATAACTCCTGAAGCTGCAACTTACGATCTTCGGATGCTTGTTTCGCCATCTTTTTTCTAAGAACACTCGACAGAGTATTAGAGATTTGAGCCTAGATTACCCATTTTTTTTGCTTTCTTTTTGGTTTGTGTTATGATTTGATGAAATCGTATTTATTTTATGTTTTGCCAATTTCACTTGATTTAGATAAATCATCACGCAGATTTATAACCTGTCAGGTTCAGCTTCGATAAGAACCATCCAAGGAAACAACTAAGATTGATCTTCCTGACTGATTAACTCACCCAACACAGAATAGATTAAATTAAATACGCATCTTCCCCCCTCCTTCTATTCCTGGAAAGAATTTCTCAAAACAAAAGAAAACAAAACAAAAGAAGCACTTAGTATCTTAACTTATCTCAAAGAAGCTTACAATCAATGCTAACTTTAATTGTCCTCATTCTTTTTTCCATTCCGTTTAAAACAAGAGTTTTCAATTGTTGTTGAAAAGTATTTTTCATAAATGACATAATCAAAGACAAACGATACAAAGAATAATTTGCAAATTGTCAGTTTATTTGTTGTACTTACTCTGATTTCATCTGGATTATGTGCTATTCTTCTTAATTTCTTTTGAAGCCATCCTTTTTGTGACCACCCACGTCATTAATAATTATTTTTGGGAAAAAAGAATAGATTGCTTTGAAGGATTTGAATATTGTTCCTTACGTTTACTCTATCTTCATGATTCCAAGCTTTTATTTGTAAATGTAGTGCTTCATTTATTCTGCAAAAATAAGCCTCCTTTTCCATGTATTTCTGTCTTTTTCGCTTAAATAATTTTTGAGAATCCTAATTCAATTGTAAATAGGAATTCAACACAAAGGCAATTTCATCCTCATAAATTCTCCCCGTTTTGCACTTTTCTTTGGAATCTAACATTATTTAATGCGTATCATTTGTTTAATAAGTCATTTTAAGAAAGAGACACTAACTAACTAGAACTTTCTTTTTATTTGAATTTATTCAGAACCTTCCTCTTGTTCTAAAATAAGTAACAAACACAGGCAACATTTACAGTTAATATTTGGAAGGCATTTGCAGAAGTCTCGCTTAAAAAGTAGCACTTTCACTCACCTTCTCAATCACGTAGTTATCTATCTGAACCAATTTTAAATCGCCATTTTCTCAAAACATTATTTAGATCCTTTTTCAATTAGAAATCTCCATTTTTTTTGCTAAGAATATTAGCTATGCAAATAAAAAAGACTTTTTTAATTATTCTTTTTCTTCAGTAAATTGCCTAGAGTCAAGAATAGTGATTAATTGTTGTTGTCATCTAACCTTGCGATTGATCAAAAAAGTGAAGAAATTTTTTTAATTAATATGCATTCTGGCAATAAAAATGCGCTGATTTTAATCTCCATAAAACAATTGCTTAAGAAGCTATTCCATTCTTTTGTATTTAGTAATGTTATTTTTTTAATGGCTTCCTCAATAACTTGGAAGGTGTAAAAAGAGCAGTGAAAAATGTATTGTGGAATTTATTTCAAGCTAAAGTGTTATTTCGTTTGTAGAGAGATAATTTGGTAAGTTAATTTGAGTAATGTTATCTTGTTTCAAGTCCGAATAACTTGAATAATAAGTTAAGTTGTTTATTAATTGTGTTTCAAAACTATTTAGAACCCTCTTAGCTCATTTTATTAAAAGCAAAATAATTTTTTTTTATAAAATCTACCAGACAAAAGTTCCTTTCCCTTTGATTTTCATCAAATCTCAGCATTTGAGGCTTATTTTTCTTAATGGAAAACATAAACTTCTTGGAATAAATCCTAATCAGAGAAACCTTAGATAATTATCACTCTTTTACTTGATTCGTTGGAGATTATAAATTGAAACTTGAGATTTTCTTTATTGATTTCTAATATTCATCAAAACTAACTTTACAAGAATCCATAGTAGTAGATTGTGAGTTTTCCTGTGTTTTTATTTAATTTACAATTCAAGTAAAAATCTTGATTGAAGTGAGACTCGTTCACTCTTTATCATTTTTGGCAAAGATTTAGCAAAGCAAAATTATTTGATTTCTGTATTTAATTCGAATTTGAAATGAACTGGCCTTTATCTCTATCACTCCTTTCCCTCCCATTCTTAATAGTAATAATGAGTACGATCCTTTCTAATTGACTAAATTTATACAAATCATTCCTGTCCACAAACAAAGCATCAGATCAAATTCAATTTTGTTGTTTTTATCATCCAATTTAAATGAAAATCATTGTAAGAAATACTAAACATTTCAAGAATCGATAGGCAAAAAGTAAAACAACCAAAACACACACTTCCAAGCCTAAATGAGAATAAACTCTCTAACACTAGTCATGTTAGTGCTATCAGTTCTCTTGAAAATAGCTGATTCTAAGTTTATCTCAAATACTACTGGATAATATGGAGCTTCTAATTCATCTACTACTACTACTACTACTGTGATAATCGCAGTTGTCTGCTCAGTTGTAGGGGTTATTGTATTAACAGTTGTGCTTATTTTTTTAACTCGATGGATTAGAAGAAAAAGGATGCAGGCATACATGTAAAACATGAAATAAGCCACAGAACAAGCAAATCAGCAAAGAGTAGAGATGTTTGGCAAGGCTTAATATCAAAACCCAACATTCAACTAATTCAATGGATAATAATTTCCTCCAAATCAATTTGTGTAGTATAATAATGATAACCCACTGAGACAAGGAGGATATAATGGGTAACCAATCTACATGCCCAATGCATATTAACCGAAATTTGGTTTATGAATAAACCCAGATATTCATCATAAAGTTGTATGTTGGATCAGTGGGACTAGAGAAAATCAGAATCATCAACGAAATACTATCAAATAAAATAAAATCAGCTTAGAAAAAGCAAGTTTAGTATTAAAAATCGCTTTATTTTTCCTTGTCAAGAATGGCTTAAAAATCGTTTTGTTGGTTAAAATATTTGAGATGAATTTGATCTTTAAAGTCCATTTCGCATCATTAGATAATTAGAAGCCTTTGATTTTTGTTTTTTTAATATTTTTCAAGAAATTTCAAGTAAAAAATGCCATCTTTATGGGCTTTATTTTTGTAAATTAAAGTTGATTATTGATTATTTTTATCTAGCTACTTGACAACACTAAATTTGTATTAGAGGAATTCGAAACTAACTTTAAAATACAGTTAATATTTATGGTAACTTTTCTGTATTATTTTGTATTAATTGAACTGAGAAATTAGATTGAAATGAGACTCCCTTTTGATCTCATTAGGACCGATTTCTCAGTGATACACATTTATTTTTTAATTCATTCGAAATTCGAAATGGCTTTTGATTTTGACCGATTATTTTTCTCCCACTCACAAGAGTGATAACGAGTACAATCCTCTCGAATTAGCTAAATATTTTTTATTCTCAATTTACCCTGCCCACACGCATACACATGATCAGAGTTTTTGGCATCATTTAAGATTTTGTTATAAATAAATTTGGCAAAAAAGATACTAAAAACTCCAAGATATTCAATAAACAAAAAGCAAAAACAATAAGAAGATAAAACCTAGTAAAACTAAAATGACAATAAATACTCTAGTACTAACTATTTTAGTCCTATAAATTCTCTTAGAAATAGCTGCTTCTAAGAAAGTCTCTAGTTCGGGATCTTCTTCTGGATCTAGCTCATCTTCTGCTACTACAGTAGTAGCTATTGTTTGTCCGATCGTAGGATTTTTTGTCTTAGTTATAGTGCTCACAATAGTTATTCGATGCATTAGACGAAGAAGAATGCAGGTACTTTTGCAAAACATGAAATAAGCTAATGAGCAAACGAATCAGCAAATGGCAGAGATGTTTGGCAAGGCTTAATATTAAAATCCAGCATTCAACTAATTCAATGGATAATAATTCCCTCCAAATCAGTTTGTTCAGTATAATATGGCTAATCCTTTGGCATCTTTTCCATAAAATGGATAGTAAGCCTAATTGCCCAATGCTTATTTACCAAATAATGCTTTATGAATCAAGCCAGATATTTCTAATCATAAAGTGTAAGTTAAACGAGATTAGCTGCAAAAAAAAGATATAACCCTAAGAAGGATATTAAAGAATAAGAATATTAAAATTTTCTGCATATATTTGTTATACTTGTTAAAATCCCTTCAAAATAAAAAAAAAAGAAGTTATCTTAGTGTATTTTTCTATTCGTGTTTATGCATCTTATCCCTAAACTAGAATAGGTTAAATCTGTTCTCAATACAATTAGTTTACAAACAAATTAATGAAAAAAATTAATTGTCTTATTTTAACAATTTTTTAATAATAATTGCGTTCTTTGATTTTAAAGTTGAAATGTTTGGCCTAATAGGGAGGTGAAATTCATGACATTTTTACTTGCTTCATCATTTAACTGAAATTTTTATTCTTTTTATTAATATACCCTTCACAACCTTAGAAATCGATCATTTCTACCCTTTCCATACAATTATATTGAGGCCTTAAATAAGACAACCACCTTAAGTGGGGGTAAGATGTATAAAGCATAATGT
>Ga0302271_10004188_pt1 | contig 11678 bp, 12 predicted proteins | sample III_Bog_N1_1_FD_198767 | JGI IMG/M metagenome (GOLD analysis project Ga0302271, IMG submission 198767) | Peat permafrost microbial communities from Stordalen Mire near Abisko, Sweden - III_Bog_N1_1 | ecosystem: Environmental > Terrestrial > Soil > Wetlands > Peat | place: Sweden: Abisko... | reverse complement strand
TTGTTTGTATTTTTAAGTTATTTAAGTTATTTGGGGACAGGTTTTAGAAAGTTATTTGATCTTTACCCTCTAAGAATCTCAAATCAAATTTACTTACCTTACGTAAGGCGTTAGTTGATTGAAGCTGTAAAAAAATAATCGTAGATTACATCTAGAATTTTAAATAATTATTGGTTTTTATTCATAATTGTCCCTTTAGTCTAACTTAGGTCTCTCAACTTTAATATCTTTAACGGGTTAAGAGAATGTAGCTAAGGAGACAAAAAAGGAAGTTATAAAAATAAGAAAAATAAATCAAAATAAATACAAATACTTTCTTATAATTCTTTGGGAAATATCCCCCAGTAATTCAGCTGAAATCATTAATTTCGACTTTATTCAGCTACGCTAAAGAGAGAGAAATCAATTGTTAATTCCCAAAGGTTAGATTACTGCTTTAAAAATGTAGTATATTTTTTTTTTATAATTATTCGATGAATGTTTTGTTCTTTTTGAGTTATGTTCATGGGGTTTTCTAAAATACAATAAAAAACTCTTAGATTTATGCGAAATAAGAGACGTGCAAGTGTTACAGATAATTAAACTCACTTTGCAGAGAGAGGTATTATTATTTGGGTTTGATTATTTTTTTTCAAAGCAAAAAATAAGACAAAAACGCACACACACACACACACTGGCAGCTCTTGTTTGGTAGCGCAAATACACTATGGAGATTAAAGCAAGCCGCAGTTCGAATGGCAAATACACCTCTTAGGACGACGAGTACTCAAGTCTTGTGAGTAGATTTGTGGAGACATTAATACGCATTTCTGGAAACTCCAAGATGACGACGGTCACTCCATGGCTTTTCGTGGGGGTTTTAATCATCTCTATCGCTTAAATTCTCAGTTTCTTGCCATTTTCTAATGCGATTGAGTTCATCAATCTAGATCTCACAGAATTGACCTTCTACGACATGCAAAAGGCAACTTTGATATTGCTAAACCCTTAATATTGGCTATTCGCTCCAGTTACGATTGATCACGAAATCACAGGGAGTTCTTCGAGCACAGCATCTGTAATAAATTTTATCAAAATATCTCACTATTTTCTTGTGAAATTAACTAAATACTTAAGGAAAAAAAATTTTACATTCAAAAGAATTTGAAATACTTTTCGATTTCATGGGATTATTATTAAAATGCAAAACTTTTTATCTGATAAGCTCGTAAATAAACAGATTGTATCATATTTTTAATATTTATTCTTCTTTTAATGAAATAGCTTCTGCGCCAGAGGAGAGCGCTAAGCTTGAAGAAAGAAGACCAACTTTTCCCCCAAGAAGCTAGACATCTTGCAGATACCACTGATCCATACTCTAGCTTATCAGGAACAGATTTTGGGTTCTCTGAAACAACAAGTTCAAATGACCCAACAAATTCTTCAAATGTAAATAATAATCTATCCTCCAAATTCATCAAATAACTCGCTTGCCAATGCTGTTTGTTTGGTTTTTTCCTTGCAATCGGCATTTCCTTAATTTACTTCTAAACCACTGGAAATCGAGCACTTTCTATCTACAACCCTAAAGTTCCGAAATGGTAAAAGAGACTATGCGGGGCGCTTCGACTTACACTTATGATCTACAACCCTATTTTAGTAATCCCAATGATTTAATTATCCTTAATCGGATGCGAAATAAAACAATTCTATTCCACCGAAGCAGTATTTCAAATTATCGCAGTGGTTCTTGCATTCATTAACTTAATAACTTCGATTCTCTTTTCATTTTTGTTGATGTGCTTCTGTGAATAAAGTGTCAAGCTCTACAACACCGATCTCTTTCGTTTTAACAATACATGGATTCACTGCATAAGTAGTCTCATAAAACTTATTTCGGCTATTCTCTTTTCCGTGGATATTAGTAGTTCGAGTTCCGTTGATAATCTCAAAGCTGCTTAGACAATTCTGGTGTCTATTTTTACTTTAATCGAGTTCATCGATGTGTTCTTTGTGTTCTCCTTCACGAATATCAGAATCATCAATACATCATTGATTCTCTCTGCCATCTCCATGTGCTACTTGATCACATTCATTTTCACAGATTACTAAAATATCGCTAGTAACTATAATTACTACAATTTCCTTTTCTTTTCCTTGATTTTCCTCCTTTTTAGGTAACAAACAAGGTTTGCTGTTGCTTCTCGTGTTTGGGTTCATAATATCTAAGCTGTTCTTGGAACTGCATGCCCGCAAGAGAGCGTCCATTTTATTTTAACCAGAGGAAAAAACATCACATTTTTCTTCAAAATACAGTCTACTCAGTGACAACGAAATCCGATAAAAAGCTATTCGAATATCAATGCTTTTTTCCCATCTTGATGATGAAAACCTACATAAAAGTCTCAATTAAAAAATGGGCATGACCGCTGTGCTCAGCAGGCATCAGAAAAACTGTGACGATCCTGAATGTTTCTGCAAATCATTCACAAGCCCGCTAATATTCGCTAGACTCACAAACTACTTTGATCATCTCAATCTCTTCATCTAAATCGAGTTTCTCAAGAAGTTTATCCAGAAATTATCTGAGAAAGTTCTCCTGCAGCTGAGACCTAACTAAAAAACCAGTCATTAGATTCTGTTCATTCAATTCACCACACTTCTGTCAGATTTGAAGAAATGTGCTCGATCTTTGTAGCTCTTACTGACATTTCGTGCGCATGCTTACAAAAATGAGAAAGATCTCAAACTCACATTTCCTTATTTCTAAAAATAAGCTTCTTTGTCGCTGCAGTATCTTATCAAATACCGCATGCTCGAAATGCTCAGACCCTGCAATACACTATAGCAAGTAGAAGTATCAAACTATGCAACTGTATTCATAGAGAATGTCAAGCGAAAAAGTTAACTCAGGCTATAGATGATTACCGCTATCCAAGCGAAGATTGATTTTTACAACATGATACTCACAGGAAGCTATCCCCTGAAAACGGATATCCTCTTCCAGATCAAAAAGACCACCAAACAGTTTTATAGGCTTCAAAAAGATGTGCTGTATTATCAGGCTCTGTTCGAGAATTCCAGGGAGATGAACACAGTGATATTCTTCTTCGCAGAAGTGTGGAATAATTTATACGCTGCTTACGCCTTCTCCAGATAGACTTTCTCTTACGACCAATCTTATCATAAGTAAAAACAACAGTGCATAGAGAAAAAAGTGAAAAAGGTATTAAACTTACATTTTTTGAAATCCTTTTTTTGTTTTTGTGTGTTAAACCTCCTAGGGTCTTAAGTGAATCTAAAATCAACTTACTTTCTAAGAACATCTGCTATTTCAAGGTGTCTTACGGTAATGACAAAGGGAAAATCGATTCCTATTCGATTAATGCACCCTACGCACTAGGGATTAGCAAATAGAAGCTCAGCCAGATGAAGAACGTCACTGAGCTGATTCCTGCGCCAATAGATGTTGCACATAATTATATGGTGACACAATTCTTCGAGAAAGGAGATGCTGTGAATTTTCGATAACTTGGGAGAATATTCTACAAAGATGCTTTAGGGTATGCTGTGCCTATGTCAGCGTTCTTTGACGTTGATGTGCTTGATTTCTCTGAGCTATCGTTTATTATGTTTCTTCATTTTGAAAAATACGTCAAGAAAAGAATAATATATTTGATTTTCAATTCCGCTGGGAAACTCGAATGCGCATCCCCTAATACACTCTCAGTATTGGTATCCAAAGTAAAACAAAATAGAATCATTTTTTTCTTATTTTGTTGCTTAGAAAAGAATGAAGAATTTTGGAGAAATTTAGTAAATGTATTTTGTTGTTTTTGATTGATTTAGAAATTTCCATTGACTCCCTTCGATCAGTCGAAATTAAAGGGATGCAATTGGAATCAATTTCTACCCAACGCGAGCATTCTCGTAACATCGATGAGATAATAGAAGTAAACTACAAAGACAGCTTTAGCAGAGGATCTGCAGCTTTAGAATTCGGATATTTCAGAGAATACCTAGCAGCTTAAGGCATCAGTGAGAATTAGTTTCAAAGAAATTGGTTAGTAGATGGATTACTTCACATTCGAGTTATTTGACATATTTACTCCATAATAGACACTAAATGAGCTAAATAATACTGAAACTGTCATTGGAAATGGGAACGAAGGATTGCTAAAAAAGTCCATCAGCGCTGCTAGATCATATGCTCAGAATTCAATCGAGCAAGAGGATGATGAAGATGACGACGACGATGATGATGATGAAGATAATGATGAAGAACTCATTGACGACTAGCAGTTACTGTCCAAAAGTTTAAATCTGCAAGATGCATAACCAATGCAATAAAATCAGCCTTTATCACTACAAAAATAGCCGAATAAAATAATCTAACAAATCTATCTACCAAATCAAAAAAGTGGGAGCACTAATGACGAGAAACCTATCGATGCTTCGTAGGTAGAGAAAAAAGAAGAAGAAAGTACAGGTCTTGGTAAGGAGACTACTGGGAATAGGGATTCCAACAAGGATTCAAATAAACAAAATCATGACGACAGTCATTCATTTGTGTTAGAAGAAGGAAACACTTTGCAGATAAAAAGCTCCACCAGTCACAATAACATGGAGACTTTTTCAAAAGAAGAAAATGAGGTTGCTGAAGTGCGCATTGATTTAAGATTGAACTAAGCTAGCATGTACCAGACAACAACAACTAAAATAGGAAATTTTGATTCCTAAAAATAATTATCTTAGCTAAAATTTGAGGAACATCTCGCATCACAAGAGAACTTTAGCATTGCTAAATTTGGGCAATCTGAAAAACAACAATAATAGCAGCTGAACCCCTCTTCGATGACTGCAATTATGACTTAACGGACAACTTTATCTCATTTAGAAACAGACAGGGAGCATGCCATAATAGATGTGAATTCAATGCTTATTTCTCCCTAATCGAAAATCTCATCACAAGAACCCAAGTTTCTTGAGCCAACGATTGTATTTTCCTCAACGAACTTGCTGACATAACTTTAAACTGAACATGGGGCTTAGATTGCATAAACCTAGCAATAACCTCCCAAGAAAGTTAAAAGAGAAAAATCTGTCAAGAGACTTAAAGTAGACAGGTAGGTTATCGAATAGATTGCAGATGCAAAACTACAGGATTCTTTAGGGAATAACATTCAAGAAAAGAAAGCTGAAACAAATGACCCTGTGCATTAGCTTGTGAAGACAGTAGGTGCGCTCAAAAGAGCTAGGACATTTCATTACTAGTTCAAAGAAAAAAGGGAGAAAAAGAAGAAATTGCTGGGAAATAATTAAAACCCAGGAAAAGATATGAATCACAGTAATTCTAAGGAGGACTTGTTTTTGAAACACCACACGATAAAAAGCTAAAATATTGAGAAATTCAGCTCGGCAGCAGCAGGTATTTAGGCACTTAATGATTCCTCATTCTTGCAAAGAGCGAATATTAGAAATAATAATATAAATAAAACCCCTATCAGTAACATCGAGCACCTGCAAAACAGCATTCTCGACAACGAGAAAGACAAAAAGAACCAGAATAACTTTCAATCCTTGTAGATTCAGAAGCACTTCTAAGATCGAAGGAAACAAATCGAGCAGAAATATGAAAAAGCTGAATCCTCCGTTCGACGCTCAAAGATGGATCATTTTACTTAATACAAAATCCTATGTCGCTTCGTCGATTCAAGGGCAACGCCGACGAGTCTACTAGGGTTTTTCTACGTTCGCTGCTTTGAACTGTTGCTACTCTTAGTGCTGATCGCTGCGTTTCTGTTCACAATGTCCAGCGATATTTCGACATTAAAAGACAATACTACTGTTCTCCGATTTCAAAGTGAAATTCTAGGCCCTCTCGATTAATTCATTGGGATAGTCTGGTAAGGGTTCAATTACTATCTCTAAATGGCTTATGGATTAGTAGGGTATAGTACCTTCTCGTATAATATTAAATTCATTGTAGATCAAGAGTTGTACACCTAGCATCAAATCAGAAACTTCACAGAAAATCTCTACAGTTTTAACAGCAGAATCTAGGAATTCCTTGATGCTTACACTGAAGTTAATGTCACTGATTTTAATCGGCATAAGACTCCCATGACCATCACGAACAGGTAATAACTGACAGATTTTGAATATCTTGTTTTTTTTATTGTTTTTTCTTTTTCGAATATTTATCTTTCTTTTTTCCTTTTCTCAAGGAACATAGTATTTCGAATGGTTGGATACATTATTCAAGTGCAAAATTACGTATGGGCTAATCTCTGGGGCACTATTAACTTATACGATTAGGTAAATTCTTGTTTCTTTAAATAAATCAGCTTCTCCAAACTAGGATAACTCTCTCCTTCAATTTTTTCTTATTTAATCTAATCTTAATTTCTCTTTGCTCTCTCTTTTTTTTCCATTCAGAGTTTCATGTTTATGAATATAAACTTTAGATTGATCTCTGAGACACTCAACAGTGTGAGTGAGATCTCCTTCAAGGATCTGCAAAGCAACACAAGTGCTTACAAATAAAAAACAAACGCATTCATCATAGCAATATCCTTGATGATTCTATTCTTGAGTATAATTTCCTCCTGGTTTGTTGTGAGCTACTATTTTCTCAAGCAGCAAATTCAAGATCTGTTCATCCATTGTGACAGAGTTGGATTAGAAGCAGAGCTTGCACGTAGCTAGATCGCATTGTAATTAATTCAAAAAGACACCACGATCGACGCGTTAATCGGGTACTCCTTCACAATTGAAGACAAAGAAGATTATCTCTCCACCATCGAAGAAAGAAGGGATGATTCCATCAAATAATTCAAGACATAAAAGAAATCCAACGACTTAAAGCTTGAGATACCTTCCATCGTCAATAGATACGTGCTCCTTGTGATTTTTATCATCATCGCAGGTACGAAAACTAACAAAAATACTAATCTTAATCCATTCATAATTTTACCTTCCTATTTTGTTCTTCTCAGCATTCAATGCTAGTTGCTTGATCTATGTGATATTCTAGAATCAGTCGTTTGCCAGTAAATACCTTTCAGTCAGTGAGCGTTACTAAAACCTTGCTGATTCGTATTCTCTTGCATCGAGGCTCTCTTCGTATCGTGAAGCAGCTTATGTTATGGATGAGTCTTATTTTTCGTCATACTTAAAACCCACCGATAAACAGGCTATCGTGGAGACATTTGATAAGCGTATTGTGAAACTACGTGAATTCTTGGTAACTGAAATAATCTAAGTTGACTAAAATCACGGAGACACCAACATTTCTGAAATACAAGACTACATCAATTTCATTTCTTATGCTAATTCATGCGATATCTGCTCTGATATCATGCATTTAAAAGGTTATTACTTGGACATATGTGGTAATTCTCAAAATGGCGTGCTCAAAAAGGGACTTACTTCAACATTGAGCTCGCTTATCAACACCCTTTAAGTAAACATACCCTTTGATGTTTCCCTATTTTTGAAATAAAATTTTACCTGAAATCTATTGATATTTAATTATTGTTTTATCATATTAATTTCCTTCATAGAATGACAGAGACAACACAGGATTCGCCTTTGCATTGAGGAATCCACCCTTTCCGAATGGTGACGTTGTATAATCTGCAATTTATGCTTCTAGACTTCTGAAATACTCCTCAGATTTATTGTATTCTGGATTGAAGACTGTCTGCGATAATTCTTGGAATACAATGCTCATTGTTGTAATCATCTACGCAAGCGTCATAACAGTGTTGAATTTGATATTCTTGGGCGTCGCTTATATAAACTTAACAAGTGACTTCCAGCTGGTAAAATGTTCACTTCAATTACTACCTTTGTCAACGATTTGCTTCGATAAAGCATTTGCTTCGCATCTGAAAACAATCTACCAAAAATACAATATTCTCTCAGAATGATTCAAATAAAGAAATGTTGCCCTTATTCAAAGCATCTCATAGTTAAAACAATCCTCTTGCCTTAGTAATTCTAAACAATTTATTATCTTCTTAATAATCTATGAGAGAAATTCCTGTTTATGTTGGAATATTTTTTTATTTTTTTGTAATTTTTTAAACACAATAAAAATAACATTTATTAAACATGCCCTTTTGAATAAATGAGCAGTATCTCATCAAAAATGCTCTACAGTTATGGGATAAAAATGAAAACTTGTAGAAGATCTAGAAAACAAAAGATGCTCAATGAGACTCTCCTCGGAGATAAATACGATGACAATGTCAATGTATTGAACAGGTATTTACTGCTGAAATTAGATTGCTTGCTCTTTGTTGAGGCAGAGAATGTAGAGTTGAGCTGAAAATCTCATGAATTGCTTATAAAGGAAAATAAGAACGGAGTCGTTAGGTTTGATAAAACAAATGGAGTTAGTTAAAACCACAGCAAATTTCTTAAATATTTGCTTTGATTGCTTTTTGTGAAGTAAGAAATGGTTGAGTTTTCTTGTTTTTCGAAGCATCTCAAGTTCATTCCCTTGATTTCGTTTTATTTCAGAGATTTTCATCAAAGAATCAATTCTACTTGATTCTCCTCCGCATTAGAGAACTGATTAAAGTGCCCTCCTAACTCCCATTAGAAACAGCACTCTCAAATCCTAGAAAGTCTGTGCTTTTTATTGTCTACAACTTGATGATTAAGACGGAGATGTCAACTAACTTTGATTTGAGGAATCAGATGAGAAAAATATTTGAGATGATTCAGAAACTGATTTTGAACAAGAAGAACCTCGAGATATTTCAAGAATTGAACGCGTGTCCTTATCTAAATTCTTCATGAGAGGTTTCGAGAGAGTCTTGCTAACAAGCAAGATCCTTAGCTGCTTTGCTAATTGTCCCTAAGACTTTTCGGTATTCTGATCCTTAAGTTTTTCTGGTTTCGCCATTTGTTCAAATCTATTCCCAATGCCATTTGTAACAACGTCTTAGAAAGAAGACAAAGTGATTTCTTTCGAAGAGGCTTGATTATAGTACTTTAAACCATCTTGGCTTTTGCTTCTCTCAAGAAATTTCATAAATTTTGTTTTATTAGATTAACTGCTTGAAATTATTTGGTCTCTGATTGTGCTACCTTCACTGGAAAGCAAAAGCTCATCGTTGTCTTTGATGGTCTTGTTATCTAAGGTGTTGATTTCATTTGTATTTTTCTATTTCTGTGTGCTACTCATTTAAGCTTCTGAATCAAGCTCTTCTTCAATTTCTCCTTCCTCTTATTGATATTCATTGTCTGATTTCTGTTACGATTCATCTGGAAGAAGTAGCATCTCCTTGCATTCTACTTATTTCAAGTTATTAGAGGGTTTTTCGATTTTCAACTAAAAGTTAACACAGTTAGATGATTAACCATCAGAGTTGGATTTAGTTTCACTGTATTTTCTTCTTTCAGATACTACAGATAATGATCTCTATAGCGTTGATCCCTTATTCTTTTAACCCTTTTAACTAAAAAAGTCTTTCTTCTCCTCAAAAGAAAGTTCCGTTTTTTATTCTAAATTTTAACATAATTTACGCTTTCCTGATGTTTTGGTGCTTACTTTTTCTTTTTATGGATATTACTAAGTCCCAAATGTTTCTAGCACTAATGAAGGAGAATACTAAAGGTCATTTTCAGGAGATATTACCACTGATAAACCATTGGTTTATTCTTTTTTTTCTAATACACCCTCAATGCCTTATTTTTGAATTCTTTATTTAGAAATGTTTCCCAGTTAATCTATTTACTTACTTTTATTATCCAAATCATTAGCAAAATTGGAGACATCTCCTTTGTTTACTAGCGTAGGATGCTCTTTTAATGAATCTAAACAGCCATGTTCGTTAGAAATAAGATTCTGCATCGCTAATTCTAAAAAACCAGAATTTTATTTAAAGAATTTCGAGGAAAGCATTTCTATCTTTTGCTCAATTTTCCAAGGATCAGTAGCTACAATAACCCCGAGCATATCATCTGGTTTGGATAGCACTTTATCTGCAATGTCAGTGCACAACTAAGAAATTACATTCTCGAATTATTTCTTATTTTCAATTTCTTCTTTCTCAGAAAATAAAATTACATCTTAGACAATTTCACGTTTACTCTCCCCATTTGGACCAAGCTGCATTGACTGATGTTAAACCTGCAGTTACTGCTATTATTTCGCTCTTTCACCTTACAATTCTGATTTCTCTAGTGCCTTTTCATCTTCCAATGTTTGGCTCGGTGCGAAAACAAACACAGCAATTTTAAAACTAGCATCAAATTCATAGTTAAATGCCAAGCGCTCCAACTCATTATCTCTTAATCCTACCTCTGAGAAGATGAAGGAGAGTTTATTGAACACTTAAGATTAAAGAAAATGCAAGACATGTCTGGTTTCTTCGAAGAAAGCTGTGAACACATTTGCAGAATGATATTTTTTCCCTTTTAACAACAAAACCGTGCCTTCTTCCTCACAAACGACTCCTGCAAACAAGGAATCAACGATCTCTAGATAAATCCGTTATTCTATTGGTTTCTTTTGTTTCTTTTATTCAAGCTAAGTGCTGTCTTACAAAAGTCTATTAACTTTTTTTTAACTTTAGACTGAAAACAAAGATGCCTCAATTTGATTTAAATTATTCGATTTCGCTAAGCCATCATAATAAAGACTAGCTTAAGATGAATCTAATTGCTATGATTCATTATTCCCTTGGCTGGGAGATTAATAACTTATGTTAATATTCCTTAAACTTTCTGATACTTTAATCGCCGACAGTTTGCTTTTTCTTTGTTTTTTTTGGTTGCCTTGATAAATAGGATCAAGGTTATGACTGTGATTGTCACTTTTAGTTTAGTCTCTCCGTATGAACAAGCTCTTAATAAATTTCCCATTTTCCAATTGGTCTTTTTTTTTCGATTTTGGTGAGGATTTATCTGGTAAAAGATTGGTAACTTGAGTAGTTTTATCATATGGTTTCGATCTTTGTGGTGAATCAATCTCCTCGTTTTTTGGAGTTATTGAAGGAGATCCCATCAGATTTTGCCCTGAATTAAAGTTACTTTACTGTTTTCCTAGGAAAAAACTAGCCTCTTCTAACAAGGAGGTTTGGTAATTGTTAAGATTGCTTTTTGAGAGTGCTGAATGATCATTTTTTTCACCAAGTAACATATTTATTGAATTCGTTTTAGGATCAGAGTTTGAGTGGCTAGTTCCTCTAATTTATGGACTTTACATTGGATTTCCTAAATTTTTTTGAGTATAGGATTTCTTGGTTGTTGCAGAGGATCCATCTCCGAAAATAGAGTTTCTTTGTTTTACAAAAATGTTAATATTTCCACCCAAACTCCCATTATTATTATTATTGTTATTATTATTTGAATAGGAAAATGATTAATTTGCTGTGAGATCATTCTTTATTTCATCTATTTTTGGGTTAGTGATGCTTGAATTAAGGATACTGTCCTTTGGGCTTCTTTGTTTTATCTTCTTTTTTGTTTTAATTTTCCTGTGCAAATTACAGTCAAATAAATGAAAAATCATTAAGTAATTAATACCTTTTTGTTTTCATGCTAATTTAATTCTTAAAAAAGGAATTTACTTTGCTAGCATAGCTTTATTTAGTTACATGGATTAAAGCAGAAACTTATTTTCTGTCAGCAATCTCATACAATTCTGTATATCTTTAGTCTAATAGTGGATTAAGATCTCA
>Ga0302271_10004187_pt1 | contig 11679 bp, 5 predicted proteins | sample III_Bog_N1_1_FD_198767 | JGI IMG/M metagenome (GOLD analysis project Ga0302271, IMG submission 198767) | Peat permafrost microbial communities from Stordalen Mire near Abisko, Sweden - III_Bog_N1_1 | ecosystem: Environmental > Terrestrial > Soil > Wetlands > Peat | place: Sweden: Abisko... | reverse complement strand
CATTTGTGAATGATTAACTATTGGTTTTAGGGGATAAGGGGAGGGAATGGATGGTTTATAAATAAGTGGCAGGTTCCCAGAATGCCAAGAGATAGTTCTTTTGATAAAGCAAAGATAGAAATAAAATATATTGGGAATGAATACTGTGTAGGTACTAAATTCAAAATAATTAATTATGATTGTGTGTTTTAAAATTATTAAGGGGAATAGAGGTAGAGATAATATGGTCAGGATTAAGTGCATTTTAAAGGAATGATATTAAAGATAATTGGAAGAATAATTTGATTAATTCCCCTTCTTTTGATTTGAGTTATTCTTTCTAAATATCAAAATTATATCATCCAAATGAACAGCAGTCATTTCAATTTAAACTTCCAAACACCTTTCTTGTATGGTCAAGAAGGAAACAACAATTATTAAGCATAGCAGCAGTTCTAGATTGGAGACAACTAGCAGCAACAGCAAATACATCCAATTACAACAACTCAATAATAATAATAACCTTCTTAATTGTATTAGTTATTGCAGCAATCACAACCATAGCAAGAATATTAAAATATGCAATGTTTGGAAGATGATAATGATTATTAAATATCCTATTAGCATAATCTATAGTTATTTCATGAAGTGCTAGCATGTGAAGAATAGATACTCAAGCAAGGCAGTGATAGGTAATCTATTGAAACGCAAGGCTAAGCAGCTCTAGCTTCAGCAGCATTAGATTTCCTGAAAACACACAAGGAACTGAAATACCTTCCATTCAAGGATTTAGTTTAATTCCTCACTGGATTAGTTGATCCTTAGGTAGGTAGTGGGAATAGCTGTAGTAATAACAGCAGCGCCGCAGGGAGCAATATCTCAAATGAAAGAGATTCTTTGATTAATCTAAAAGGAGCATACATACCTGCACTTCCAAGGAGGGTATAAGCTGAAAATGATACAAATGATAGCTGCTTCGATGTTAGTGGTAGTAGTGGTAAGAGGATTAAATAACCTAAAAATGAGGAGTGAATAGATAAATAGAGAGAATTTCAATTATTAAGAAAGAGGAAGAGAGTAAATGATGTAAAAAAATAAAAACAATGCAAAAAGTATTGTGAATTCATTAATAAATTTTACTAATGATCATCCTGTTTCATGAAAGGTTAGTTTGAGCTCATTTGTTGATTTTATCTGTACATATTTTACATTTATTTTTAGCTAAAATGAGATCGTTTACATGAGATTAAACTCTTTATCTGTCGAGGTGGTGGTTTGGATGATAGGATGCATTAGTTACTTTTCTTCAAAGAGAATATCCAAAAGGATAGATGATTATTCCGTATGTATGGGGTGTGTGTGCGAGGAGATAGTTAATATTAATTTATTAGTTGAAAATATAAAGTATTCTTTGAAGATTCAAATAAAGATTGAATTATCTTGTTTGCTTTTTTAAAACAACAGAAATAACAAATCAACAAAAAGGGTTCTAGCATACTAATACATACATGTAGAGAATCTCTAGTGCTTATCCTTCAGGTTCTAGCAGAATGGCTACCACAGCAGCAAAAACTAGCAATAAATCAATTAGCAGCACTTAGGTTCTGTAAGTCGCATAGTTAGGAAAATATCGTGCAATCGGACCGAAGATTCATGAGTATGGCTTTCCATCTTCACAGCAATCATAATAAGGGTAACTTGAATAATAACAGCAGATGAGGGGAGAATAAGATAATAATTATGCTAGATCGTCTGAAGGAGTAATCATAGAGAGCAGCCATAACGAATAGGTGAATGCTAATTATACATTAGCCTCCAAGGATTAACTACCAACTGCCTCATCAGCTAAAACATAATCATCCGCACAGGAGATACAGTCACAGTAATTCTAGCAATATTAAGAACCAAACTATGAAGCTCATGGGATTGCAGATCAAAATATGGAATCACTGACAAATCACCAACTCCATGGGGAATAATAAGAATAATAATACTAATAATACTAACACAACAACGATCCTTTGAGTTAATAACCCATAAACTCCTCTGATACCCTCCTGGGGACACTTAAATCAAAGCTGCGTACGATCTTCGATTTCTACACAACATTCGGAGATCGACATAATCTGAGTTCATTGAAATCCAGCAAGTTCTACAAGATGATGAGCGACGCTGGAGTACTCAGCTAGACGTTGTCCTCCACGCGATTAGATCTGCTGTTCTGCTAGACGAACAAACACAATCCTAATATGTCGTTTAATACATTCTTAGAGATGCTCCCTAAGCTGTCCCTCCTGAAATATCCTTAGTTAACACAAGAGGAGGCTATGCTAGCATTGATTACTCAATAACTCAATCCGCTTTATGTCTCCATCATGGAAAAAACTGATCTAGGTACACAATAATTCAACCCAAAAGGAATTCATGAGTGGATGCAGGATGTTTTGTGATTTATAATAAATGCTTCGTTTGTGAAGGGCTTGAGTTAAGGAGCTTTGCTTAGCCACTGGAGATTGATTGCATTGAGATTCTTACACCTCTCTACCCGATGCTGCAGAAGATTTATGAAGTAATTTTACAACAAGTTTATGTGCAAAAAACAAATGATTATTTTATTTTTTAGAGCTATTTCCCCTGGGAGCGAACAAACTCTATGACGAAAGATAAAGCACAAGCACGTAGTCTTAAGGCACTGTTTGTGTTCCTCGCTGAATACAACATTTGTCCTACGCATTTCAACAAAAGCACGGGGTTCTTGCTGTTCAATTATCTTATTGACCTAGTCAATTTGAATGTTTAGTTCGCAGTGACAGAGAATCCGACTACCATCTTTGGATTCTAAGATTTCGGGAAGAGTTTTACGTTCTAGAGATTCTTAGTGTATTTGATACGTAGCGCTATTATTAGCTATGAGAATCGCTTAGATGCATCGAAATACCCATGCTCATCTCATCTGGAGAAGCTGAATTTATTGTTGGAGAGAATGGAGGTATCCGAAGGGAATCTAAATATCCAAAGAAAAACGCATTCCACAAATAACTAGCAAACTTCTTTACTGATTCCTGAATCGCTTGTTATGCAATTATCTGTGAATAAAAGCATCGATTGGAGCACTCCTCGGGCAAGCTAATTTGGTACATTCCGCTCGAAGATGAATTCAGGCATATCCAGCTCAAGATAGCAGTCCTCGATAATGAGTGCCCTCAGCCCAAAAAGAAGCAATTCAAGTCACAGGAAATCACTGCTTTTGGAGAAATTAGGGTAGTCATTTGTGTCATCTACGAATGCTTTTGAAAAACACAATGAAGCGCTTGTAAGGATCTTCAGAGCATACTGCGCATACGGTGAGCCCATGAATTAGTCGACGCTGAAGACAATCAAACTCATCAGACTCTTAACAGATGCAGGAATTATGAAAAAAATCAAGAATTCATAGACTAATATGAGTTAATTGAATTCAAGTGGCGCATCAAAGAAAGGTGGAATGCTGCTGTCGTCATCGTCCAAGAGACCCTCCAGCGGGTAGATTATTAGCTTATCGGCTTCAGTGAATAAGAAGCAGTTGAATAGTAATGACATCGACAACAACAATAACAAAGAAGATCGCTTTTTAAGTAAAATTGACATGGATTTCATGGTTGCTAAACTCACCGGCAGCAAATGGATCTAGCAATTCAACAAGGAATCAACGAGTTTCAATAGGAAAATACAATCTCCAAAGCTAGGGTTTTCAAGTTATTTGCATCGAACTGACGATGCCACTGGTGCAAAAGGAAAAATCGAATACGAACATTTCTTGCAATTACTTGAAATGATCAGTGAGAAATTACTTCCCGAATTGGATGCAGAGAGCAGCTTGCAAGTAATAATCGAGTAGATTCTAACGGTTACGGAGTTACCAGATAGTCCAGCGAATTAGACTACCAGCAGTAGTAGTAATACCAGCTAGCACAGGAAAACCATGCAAGATTATTTGTTAGTTCTCATGGATACCTTAAAAGACAGTGAGATCGTGCAGCTCTTGGGGGAAGTGCACTTAAGTCTGCTGATCTATTACAGGATCTACTAAGACATGCATGGACTGATGAACATAACGTAATTCTTGAGATTTTTTAAAGATTTTGAGATCTTCCCTGCGATGGCATCGAAACCAAAATTAGCAACGATATTCTATGCATTGGCGTAAGTGCAAGCGAATTAAAGTAGTAACAGTGATAATACCTAACTTTCACAGTAACAGTAACGTGGTAGCAACAATAACACTACCCCTACGACGTAGAACTAAAGTTAAATGAGTGGAAAGAGCAGTCGAAGTAGAAGTCGCTTTTTGAATGAATCTTCGTTATCGATTAGTGGAATGCCAGATTAGAGTGAGAGTGAACTCATCGATCAGCATCTATTCGTTGAAGCCATCGCATTGCTTGCGATTGATATCTACACTGAGTAACCATCCAATGTCTTCAAGGTATCCATAATTTAAATATATCCAATAAGTTTAATCATCTCTCTCGTTTATATTTACACAAATATTTTGTTTAGATCATTATGATCCTCGAGCGGATGAATAACTCTGAAGGACCTATTCGGATCTAGAAGTAACTCGGACATACAAGGTAAAGCATAATACAATCAGCAATAAAGATCATCAAAAACGAAAAATATTCACTCTCTCTCTTAATTACTTCTTTATTTTTGTGTTGTATTCTTCTTAGGAGCACTGATGGTTAGCATTGGGATATGCTTCACAGCATTCGAAGGAAATACCCTGAATTCTATTAGAGCAAAAAGACCAACTAAAATACCAGCAGGATCTAAGCAATGAATTAAAATAACAACAACAATAATAGTAATATTCATAGCAATTCGTAGTTCTTAAGTCCATCTGGAACAACAAGATAAGCATCGAATACATTTGAAGACATTATCAAAAGAAGTTTAGGATCAGCGGGAGTAGCTGAACCTACAGTATTGTCTGAATAACTCATCACCAACAACAGCAAAGTATCCAACTCAGCTGGTGGATTATTCAGTTTATCACTGAGTTAATAGTATGCATTGCAACAGAAAGAAATCAATGAACGAGCAGCTTAGTATTACAATCAATAATAATAGCATTAACAGCAGACTAATACTGAAGGGCACTTATCACAAGCAAGAGAATCCCTTGAACAGGCATAGCAGATATTCGAGTAGCCAGGTAGACAACAATTCTAACAGGGGAATGGCTAATAGTAACAGTAACGACAACAACTAAGAGTTAGCCCATTGAATGCAGCTTTTTCTAATGGAGTCTAAAATGCACCATCCACTGACTATATTTCAACAGCTAAAAAACCAAAGAACACAACGATTCCTAATCCTGCTGCTGCTAGTAAGATTCAACCTGGTTCGTTCTTTAATAAATCTTAAAATTGATTACATGTTATTGAGAGAATGTTGTTTAAAGATGGATATCTGCTAAGAGAAAAAAGAGAGTAGATTGTAGCATTTGGGGGTGTTTTATATGAGTCACATTGCAAAACTTAGTTTTGTTGTTGTAAAATTTGAAGAATTATGATTATTATTCTCTTAGAAAGGAAGTTGATTTCAATCAAACATTGGAGTAAATAAAGAAAGGGAGTATGTGTGATCTTGTGGATATTTTATATTTTTCCGCCCAGGAATTTAGGGTTTATTGATTCCTGAGGAATGGGAGGAGAGAATGAATAGAAAATATACTTTCATACAGTGGAATTACTAATAAATTGATGATTTTTTAAAGTACTATTTGTTTCTCTTATGGTTTGTACAACAACGATCTTTGATTTTGTCAATATTTAATAAATCATCATCGATTAATATGCCTTTTTTGACAAAGAGTCTTGAAATTAGAAAAGGTAATTTTTGAATTCCTATGAATTTATTGTTTAGATCCAGGAAAACAAAGATATGCTTTCAAATAATGCAAAATTATTCTTGGAATAATATTCAAAAAGAAAGATTGTTTGAATTCCAATACCATTTTTGTTAATATTATTTTTATTGAATCATTTTATAGTATTAAATAAATAGTGTCTAAATTCTGAAAGTGATGAAAAGAATTAGTGGTTATAAATCTTAAAGTACCTTCTGTATTTCCCTGAAAATAATTCCTTTTGATTATCCCAATGAATATCAAAATATCCTCACTTACCTCAAAGCTATTTAATTGAAATAAAGATAATCAAATCCCATTCATGATCACAATAGACAAATAATAAAGATTTTGAATTGCGAGTTAAAATATATAAAAAAAATTAATTTTCGTATGGATGATATTCCCTCCCACATTTTTGTCTAGACTTCTAAATACATTTATTGATGCATTGAATGGAAGCATCAATATGATAAGCAAATGATCTTTTCAGTGCGCACTTTGATTATTTTTTTCTTCTTTTTTTGATAAATGCAATCTGTAAGAAAGAACGATCGATCTATCACCACTTCTGTTATTTTATTCTGGGATATTTTTGTACCGGTCTTCTTTATTTTTGCGTTTAAGCAACTACTAGGCGGAAAAATGTATTTTTCCAGGATTTAATTTTGCTATGAAGTTAAGCATTTCTGTTGATGTTAGATTCTTTCCCACCACTGATACAGGAAATTCTTGGGGAATCTTCCGCTGAATAAATTTGTGAAATTCTCTCTTGGAATAACCCACCCTGGAATCAATAATATATTTAGCTATTCTAGCAGTTACACTGTTATAAATAGCCTACACTCGCAGCACTGAAGAGTCGTTTGGATTAAAGGGAAATAGATTATTTTTAGATATGAATCTTGTTTTTTCGATAGTATAGTTTGATTGTCTTTTTTTCAATAGATATTTAGCTCTGTTGATTTTGAGAAGCATTGAAATAAATATTGAATTTTGCATATTAGCCACTCAAATTAAATTGGACAATGCAAAACTATTCGCTGATTAGGCTAAAATTAGTATTCTTGTTCAGGCTGACTTGAACAATAAGAACAAAGGGTTTTCTTAAAGAGCAAGAGAATCCATTAGAGATAAACGAAATTCCATGATAAGTTGTGAGTTTTCTTGAAGATTTAAATGCATATTGCAAATAAACAAAAGTACAATTAATTTTTGCTATTTTTTCACTATCTATTAAGGATTTTTGCTTGTTTGATTACAGATGATTTTGACAAACAGGATAAGAAATCTCAAGCTGAATTTGATTTGATTTCCTAGGGGTCTACAAGAATAGGTGGGGGAGAAGAATTAGAAGAAAAAAAGGAAAAGAAGAAATGAGAAACAATTTAATAAAGTTATTTGGTTGTGTAATTAATCGTATCTCAAACCTTCTTGGGGAGAGTATTTTTGAAATGTGAATGCTAACTCTGAATCAGTAATATAATCATTAATCAATCTAATAAATATACTAAAAAAATAAATACTCCCCTCGAAACATTTGGATATTTCATCATTATTATCTCTCCAAATTACCCAATATATCTTTATTCTAAAATGGGTTGCAGTGCTGGTAAACCAACTAATAACAACACTAAAAAATCAAAGACTCCTAGCTTACACCAAAGCGATGAATTATCTGAATAAGAGTAGCTCATAAGCGAGGTATTGAACCTTCGATTTAACCTCTTTAAACAACTAAATATCCACCACCATTATTCAAACAGTGGGTTTGTCTCCATTCAATAGGACATCACTCTCATCCGAACGAAAAAGAGAAAACACCCAGAACTCGAAACCATCATACGATCATATGAACACGCTGTGATGAAAAAAGTCGAGAGACTCTCTGAACTTGTGAATGCGATCAAATTACCCGATGAAGCTTTGTCATCGTTTTCGAGTCTTTCCACAAGAGGTCCATCGGTTTCAGTGGAGACAATCAAACACGATGAAGTCAATGTGTTTTAGATTCTTCGGTACTCTGCAACGGATAACTACGTGGGATAACAGATGTGGTAGCAGTAGCAGGTCTAATAATAACAACCAGAATCACAGATACTAATATAATAATACTAATCTTAATAATTTCAATACTGAATAAACAAATAAACAACTATTCAACCATAACAAATACTAAAAAAGCTCGGATAATTAATTAATTAACAAAGATTAGAGAGCCAGCGCTGTGCTCTTCATACAATTTCCCAAGGATAGGCAATAATCACATGAATTGAGTTATCTTTCTTCTTCTCTTCACCCTTAACACTTCTAATACAAAGAGAATCTCGATTGATTATCATACATACTTTAAGCACTTGAGATTTCATTCCATTAACTTTATTCATGCTATCAATTTACCTTCTTTAACATCAAATTCACCTTTCTATTCTAATCTCTCTTTCTCTCATTTTTAAGTCTCACAAATCATTTAATTGTTTAAAAAAATCCATTTTAGTCCACGTGTTTATCTCTGTCGCTCTTTGTGTGTTTGTTTAAGCAACTCTTAACAATCTTAACTGCATCAAAGCTATCCAGTGTTACTTGCAATCTTATTCACTTGAATTAATAATACTGTTCAACTTCAAGAACAGATAAACAAAAAAGGAAGATTATTCAATAATATTGTTATGTTGTTGTTCAAAGATAAAAGAGATTCATGCTTAGATACAAATCCAGAGTAGATAATATTTAATTTAACACTTCAAAGGGTGCTAGTTGTTGGCGATATATCTGCAATCTTGAGGAGATGAGCCTTTCGAGTTTCGAAATGGATTCATAAGTCAATATTAATATTTATGAAAGATAATTTTTTTTTGTATTTTCGTTCATCGATGCACTAACCTGAAAACAAGTCAATTTTTGATTAATTGTACCTTGAATATGACACAAAGTTGCCTAAAAAAAAGGTGAAGAATAAATATAAGCTGTGCCTAAATTGACAAGATTTCAATCGTGAAAAGTTAATTTTTCCTTAAGCACTAAGTTAATTAGTCCTAGATTAAAGCTAATTTCATTACCTTCCTAGACAAGTAAATTCTCCTATGCAAAAAAACAATTTATCTTCCCAGGATTAGGTGAAAAGAGCTTACACAATATGAGAAACTATTCATGTGTTGACCACAAGCAAATACTCCCTTCTTTCAAATCGCTTAGATTTTAATATTAAAACTTATTTGTAATCCACAAATCAATCTAGCATCTATTTATTCACTGTGCGAGATTTTGTTCCATATTTAAAACTAAAGTGCCAAATTCAACTTCTAATTTCACAAAATGATCAACAGAATCAGTTCAGCGTTGGAGAAATAACTTGTTATTTTTTTGTCTAGTAACAGACTAAAAAGTGAATTATTCCCTAAAGCACTCTTTCTATATAAATACTGTTTTTCTTTTAATTAATAGCATGGAACTGATTAGCTTCTAGCTGGTTCATTTTTTGTCAGTTGAATCTACCTTCTGTGGCAGACGTATTTTACAATGTTAAATCACAATGTAGTTTTAAAATAATGTAAGCTACTGAAAAGCATCATTTAGGTTACGATAAATTTGAAGAAATCTAGATGTATTTTATTTTTGCTGTATGAAAGGAATGTAAGGAATAATTCTGGTAGAAGAGGAAAAGAAGTAAGAATGTTGGGGGGGGAGAGGCAAATTTATTAAAAATGTTTGAGATAATGAAAAAGGTTGATTACTTGATTTGGTTGATTTAGAAAAGAAGCAAAAGTATTTGGAAGGATATCATTCTTTTGTAGAGCAGGAGAAAGATTTATTTTTTAAAGTGCTTTTTAATATGTAAGCTGTGGAATTTAGAAACTTGGGCTAAGGGGGGATTTCAAAATACTTTGGAGGATTTTAGTCCTGTGGATATTAGTTAGGTTTGCTTGTTTTGGGTTTAAATTTAAGGAGGCAATAACAAAATTATTAAAAAATAACATCGCTAAAAATACAACTAGATTGCTTGTGGTTGAGTCATTTTGGGAGTCTATTCTGGAATTTTATTAAAATGTGTGAATTAATTATTATTCTTTTATTCATTTTCAGAATAAAAAATAACTTGATAGATATCACTAGTCTAGCGCTCAATTGCTTGAACAAATACTAGATTATAATAATCCTACATGGAGAGATTTGATCAAGGTCGGGAAATTTAAGCAAACGATGAGGAAAATTAGGACAATCTTTTCTAAGGGAGTTTTGATAAGATTGAGATGAATTACTTAGAATACAAAACACTCTAAAATAACTTAAAAACTGCTAACTTAAACAGCGACGCTTGCGATTCAGAGTCAATTTGATGAAAGAAAGTGTGTGTGCGTTTCTTTAGAATTGTTTTTTATTTTTGTGGATCCAATAAATTTTTTTAGCAGAAGTACAATATTGATTATTCAACCAAACATTCTCTTGTAAATTAAAGGTGACAATAAATATCAAATAGACATTCGCGCAGGGTTAAATGGAAACAGATACAAGTTCAGAAATTCTTAAAAAAGCTAAACAACTTGAGAAACGTATTGTGCATGAAGGTTAATGGCTGCGTACATGTGAGGTTGCTTATGAAACAGAAACAGGGTCAGTTTGTAAATCCTGGGAGATGGTCGAACGAACTCACATTCCACCAAGTGCAATCTGTAATGCTGTGGATGTCCTTCCGATTGTGAAATACTCAAACGGAAAGAAACAGCTTTTGTTGATAGCCAATTATCGACCTCCAACTGACAGATATTCAGTGGAACTTCCATCTGGATTAGTTGAAGAAAGAGCTGATTTGATAGAGAATGCTAAACGAGAACTCAAAGAAGAAACGGGATACACTGCGCAGGATTTATTCGAGTTAGATTACTGTCCTGTGATATGCATTGACCCTTGGAAAAGTAACGAAACAACGAAAATCTTTGTGGCTTATATAGACGGTGATAACCCATTGAATTAGAATCCAAAGTAAGAATTGGAAAACGAAGAGAATATCCATCCATTTTTAGTGGATATTGATAGTTAATTTGTGGAGAATCTCAAGAAAATCGTAGAAGAAAATAACTACATTTTACCTGAGGCAATATACACTCTCTGTCTAGGAGTACAGCTATTTGGATTAGCTAAATGAGAAGGCTCATATGGCTAGAAATTCAACTAAGAATATTCCTGATGGGTTGTATTAGCAAAAATGTTGTGTATTTTGTATTGTTAGATCAGGGAAATAGTGGTTTTACATGTAATTTTGAATATTTTTCTGATCGGATTGGATTCTTTGAGAAAGAACAATCAGTTTAGAATTTATTTTACTTTCGAAGAAGAGGATAATTATTGAATGATTTGATTGACATAAAGGGGGAAAATTGTATTACAATCTTTATTTATTCCTTTAATAATAAGCAATAATAATAATAATAATAATAATAAAAATATTAGTAATTTATTATGTTTATTGAAGAAAACAATATTTGCTCATTCTTTGTATTTCTGTTTTTCTCACAAAGTACGATGATTCGCTAATCTAAAAATAGTTTAGTTCATGGGTGATAATGTCCTTAATCATTTTTTGTGGTGGTATATTTGAGAAAAAATCTTATCATTCCTGAACGAATGATTCCTAAAAATATCTTGTAATTCTTATTAATAATTTGCAAAAATTGATTTACCAAAAAGCTTATTGAGAAGCCTGGATTCTAACGATGGTTTCTTGGGGTATTATTCTAAGCCTGAAACAAAACAAAACTAGGCTTTGAAGATGCTCGTTTGCGTAACAATGTACAGTGAAGAAAGAGTGT
>Ga0302271_10004186_pt1 | contig 11686 bp, 8 predicted proteins | sample III_Bog_N1_1_FD_198767 | JGI IMG/M metagenome (GOLD analysis project Ga0302271, IMG submission 198767) | Peat permafrost microbial communities from Stordalen Mire near Abisko, Sweden - III_Bog_N1_1 | ecosystem: Environmental > Terrestrial > Soil > Wetlands > Peat | place: Sweden: Abisko... | reverse complement strand
CTATTTGCTTGACATGCAATGAAGGTACTAGCTCTGATTGCCTCTCTTGTAATCTTCCCTTATTTTATCAGTCCTCCACGAATCAATGCAATTCTACCTGCAAAACAACTTAATACAGTTCGCTCCTTCCCAGCCCGAAATGTTTAGATTGTGATTCATCTTGTAAGACTTGTTCTGGCCCTTCTAAAAACGAGTGCTTATCTTGTAACTATGGATTCCTTTTGAACCCTTAAACAAACATTTGTGCTCTCCTTTGTGCTGATGAATATTATTGGGAGTCTACTAGCAATACATGTCTTTCTTGCCCGACTGGATGCAAAACATGCACAGGCACCAATACAGAATGTCTTACTTGCGCTCTTCCTCTTTATCTGCAGACTTCAACAAAGCAATGCCTCTCGTCTTGTGACATGAGCGAATTTAAATCTGATGTCCCTTCTCCGGAATGCGTCAGTTGTCATCCTTCTTGTCAAACTTGCTCTGGCGCAACAAGCTCAGATTGTTTATCTTGTGCTGATAATATCGTCCTAACAACAAACTCCTGCAATTCTACATGCCTAACTGGCTATCTTGATACTTCTCTAGGAATCTGCAGTGCATGTGATTCAACCTGTGCTACTTGCATTGGAGGAAGTGCTTCTGATTGTGTTTCTTGTTCAGGTTCAAGATATTTTTAATCCTCTTCTAAATCATGTGTTACTGCTTGTGACACAGATTAATACTAATCCACTAATCCTAATAAATGTGTCAGCTGTGACTCATCGTGTGCTTCTTGTTCTGGTCCATCAGACTCAGAGTGTCTATCTTGCAAAAGTGGTTAAATTCTCAATTCTTCTAAAGTTTGTGTGACTCAATGCTCTTCCAAATAGTATTATGATTCAAAAAGCAGCAGCTGTCTAACCTGCAACTCTCTTTGTGTTGCTTGCAGTAGTTCCTCAAGCAGCTCTTGTCTCTATGGAACGATATTCATAAGTACTTCAATCAACTAATGGGTGTCAGTGTGTCCAGATGGAACATATGGGAATATCTAAACCCACACCTGCACAGGATGTGATAGCTCATGCACAACTTGCTATGGGGGCAGCAACAAAGAATGCATGTCTTGCACATTACCCTTGTACTACTTATAATCTAAGAATTAGTGCGTACCTAAATCCTCTTGCTTGTCGAACTAATTCCCAGATGATGCATCTGCAACATGTGTTAACTGCGACTCTACCTGTCAATCCTGCACAGGACCACTTTCAACAGACTGCTCAGCCTGTGGAAACAACCTACAATTGAATCCTTTAACGAATGAATGCTCATCGACTTGCCCAGACAACTACTCAGCTTATCTCAAAGACAACAAATGTCTCTAGTGCGATGCTACTTGCCTTTCCTGTTCAGGCTCAATATCTAATGATGTAAAATATTTATTCACCATTGTTTGTTCTTCTTAAAAAAGAACAATTTAAGCTTATCAATCTTGTTTGAAAAGAAAGAAAACGAATAAATAATACTTAAACTACTTAATTATGACAATATTTTAACAATTGTCTAAAATTTAAAGCCACTTTAATATATTTATTAATTTTTCTGCTTTTTTTTTTAGTGTCTGACATGTCCAAGCACTCTGGTAAAATATAAGACGACTTGTTTAACAGAATGCCCTCCGAGAATTGTCCTCAACACAGAAAAAAGGGAATGCTTTTTGTGCTCAAGCATTTGTGTCTCGACTTGCACTGGTTCTTCGAAGGAAGATTGCGATTCAATCAAGATAATTTATCAAATTATTGTCTACGTTATGGCTATAAAGACTGCACTTTGGTTAGGATCTTCCATAGCTGGACACATTCTAGACAAGCGAAACTTATTAAATAAGGAACTTGGCCAGTATCTTCCTCGAGAAGATTTTTCAGAAAGACTTGAAACAGGAGTACCCAAAATGAAGAAAGATCGCCAGATAAAGATTATGAAAGGTGACAATTAGACAACCTTTAAGCCAATAAATATTTTTGAGTTAAAGAGCCTTGAAATGGTGAATATTAGTAATAGGGGAGCAGATGCAAATAATCCTCTGCACTCAGGACGATTATTTAAAAACCCAATGCTAAAATACTGGAAGGAGGCTATGAATGGATAAGAACTACCTAGATCAAAAGGTTCTGATAATAGTTTATCTAAACAGTCCTTGTCTGAAGAAGCACTTTCATATGCTCATAATGATAAATAAATAACAGTCCACAATCCAGATGATTAATAGAATGACGATGAAGATCAAGGTTCATACAATAGTATTGAGAAAATATCCTCACCACCCAGACCAAACTCCACTCTAAGATAAAAAATCAGATACTCTATTGTAATCCCAAGAATTTTAAAACATTATTGATAAAATTAAAGCTTTGTTTCCTTATTTGACATATTTTTTACTATTTGACAGCTTGGAAATGAGTGGATATCATTGTTTTATTTCTACGATCCTCGTATTAGCCGAATAAACAGAGCGACTATTATCTTTCTCAAATACCTAGTGTATTGCTATTTGGCCTAAAATTTCAGCATGGTAAAATCAAACAGTTTTATTTGAATAAACGATTGATTTTTTGCTAAACATTGTTTTGGTTTATTATTTCAAAAGCAACCTATTTTCTTTGTGGTTGTCTGTTGGATTGTTGGAATGGCTTGTAAAGGAGTGTTAAATGTGCTGATTCAGAGAATTTTGAAGATCATCAGATATGGGTTTATTCTATCTCTTCTGTTTTCAGGAATAGGGGTTGTATTATTACTTGGATTATGGTTTATTCCAAAGCTATCAGGGATACAGTACACTGAAGATAAAAATTGGAGTACTCTTTATTTGATTACAACAGGATTAGACTTTGCAATTCTTCAGCAGATAAATGGATTTATTCAATTCATGATTACTTTTAATTATCTCTCAGTACCTAAGAGTCTGTCATTCATCTAGAGATATTTTAAGAATGATTACTTTTTAAGCAAGTGAAATGATTAAAGAGCTAATTTAAGTATTCTTAATATTGCGTTATTTCAAATGTTTTATTACATATTTATCCGTATTCAAAATAATGAAATTCCAAAATAAGATAACTTGTCTCCCAGCAAAAAGATATTTCCAACTATTTCAAATGTGTTCTCCTGTTTATGTTTCTGTCTTTCTCTTAAGATAATCTTTTTTAGCTTTGCACTAAATATTTTTCTAGCTATTTTTTTGAGATTAGCCCCATTAATTAATCTCTTTAGTCTGAAAATTCAGTTATTATCCCCACTCGATCTTTTCTCTTGTATTATTTTTGACTGTAATTCGTCTGGGGAGGGGAAAAGATCTAATAATATTACAATTAAATCACCTTCAAATAAATATCCCTTGATACCTACCACCCATTAGTTTGTTTACATTAGAGACATTAAATAGTTTTTAAGTTACATTGAATGCATCTTCCTGAAATAATATAAAAACATATTGAATATTTTGTTGTTTTAGACAGGAATTACTTTAAAAATTATTAAATCGTTTTCCTTTTTTTTATGTAGGTTGGACTCAATCTAATATCCATCATATTACTCAATACAAACAACAATAATAAAAATATAATTTAAATAATATTTTCAATAATAATTGTGGCTCTCTGAGATTAATATCTAAAATAAAACTACTCCATTCTAGTACCTCCCAGCCAATTATTCTTCTAATCAAATCCTTTTTAGGTACACTCATTTGCCTTTGTTTATCAAATATTCCAATCTTTAGTTTTCTTCTTTCTAAGTTTAATTGAGTAAAGTAGATTAGTAAAACATAATTAAGTGATTAAGTAAATAAACAAATAATTTAGGAATACGAGTTGAAGATCGAAGTGAAATGAAAGCTACATACTTGGTTGTTTTGGCTCTTTTGCATTTGCTGTCATCATCCCTTTCAAGTAAGAAATCTCTCCTTGGGTTGAACTTATTATTTTAATTTGCGCTAACAGAAGAGCATCTGATATCTAAAGAATTCACAGACTATTCCTTTGACACAACCTAAACGGCCTCATGGAGTTTAAACAGAGTCTTTGCTTGTCCAGCGAACTCCTTTATTGACTATAGCGGCAGATCCTTTTTTGGAATGTTCGGGTATACTGAACTTCCTGAAAAAACCTTCACAAATCTACCGCCGCACTGGAGCTTATCTTTAAGATTGGATATGCTTATGTACTCGACTCTTGACACTAATGATTATATTGAAGTTAAAATTGATGGCATAGCTTATGGCCACTACGTTAAAAGTTCAACATCAGACGGCTATTCATTCTGTAGCTCGTATGATCTCTTAAATCTGTACAATAAAAATCTCACAACTCATACAGCTAGCTCTGTTAAAGTAGGCTTATAAATGTAAACTGATGAAGATTACAGCAACGAAGGTGGATCATTGAGAAACTTCTTTCTCTATGTCGATACATGCGATATATCCTGTCTAACCTGTAATGGACCCACAGCTGTAACTTAATATCTTTGCATAATTCATTTATTTTAACTTATTGAATCCGTATTTTTATTGAAAGACTCAATGCCTGACGTGTCCAGCTGATTCAACTTAAAGCGGAACAACTTGTACTTGCAACGCTGGGTATATTTAGCATTTATATTCTTGTCTTGCTGCTTGCCCAACTGATTATGTTGCTTCGAATTATGGAAACATCTGCATAGTTAATCCATGTTTGAGTAATTGTTTTACATGTGACAACACAAATCAAGTATGCAGTTCCTGCAGTTCAGGGTATTATTTACATATGGGAAATTGCGTGACATCTTGCCCAGCGACTTCCTCAGTTTCTGGGTCAACTTGTATTGACTTTTCATCAGGGCTAATAAGTAAGTTATTTTGCGATTCCAAGATACTTAATTCCTAATTCCTTTTTGCAGATCCAAGCTATCTTGTTAATGGGCTAACTTCTAGCTATTTCGGGGAGAGCGAGATCAAAGGTTTAGGGCTTACAGTCTCAGGATTCCTAGGATATGGAGGCTTATCAGACTCAACAGCAATGACTTCAGAATGTGGTCAAACTTATCATCTCCTTGGAGGCGCATTTCTCTCAGGAGCTTAGAGTTAGATCACCGGATCATACTCAGGGCTGTAAGGATAAATCAAAAATAATTATTAAACTTTGTAAAATATCCGCGTATTCATTTTTAATTTATGTTTATCTAATTTTCTTTCTCCATCAGAACTCCTCATTGGTCGATTTAGATCGGATTTACTTTTGTCTACATTGATTCTTGGGATAATGAGTATGGTTATCTGTATGTCGATGGATCAGAATAACTCAAAGTCCAACATCTTAATTCTAATGGAATGGAAAATATCTGTGGCTACACATATTACGATTATGTTGATACTTTCAATAAAAATATCTCTCATACTGCTGATTCGATATAGATTAAAATTACCACAAATTTAGATAGCAGCCCTTATGATGAATCCTTTGGAATCAGGAATCTCTTCATTCTCATCGATTACGTAACTATTCCAAATCATTTTTGACAATTCTTCCTGTCAAATAATCCAATACATTGAATTTTATTTTGAATCTAAGTGTGTGCCTTATTGCATCTCTTGCGATGCTAAAGGCTGCATCACTTGCAAATCAGGTAATCTCATGTACTACAAGAAATGCTATGATCTTTGCCCAACTGGAAGCTATTAAGATACAATCTTAACTTGTGCAGATTGCAATACTTCCTGCAAGACATGCATCACTGGCAGTAAAGATATATTTAATAATACTCCGCTACAATATTTTTGAATGGAATCATTTTTTACAATCAGGCACAACATGCACTTCTTGCTATACTTCGACTTATTTGAGTGGCTCAACATGTCTGGGAACGTGTCCCACTGGCTTCTGGGCAAATACAGTCACACTGACCTGCGATTCTTGTGATTAAAGTTGCTATAGTTGCATCGGCCCAGGTGATGATTATTGATTTAAAACCATTAATTACGTCTATTTATCTGAATATGTTTATTTTTACACTTTAGGTAATTCCTCATCCTGCACAGCATGCTCTGAAACACTTTATCTTTCTAATAGTTCATGCATCACAACTTGTCCTACCAACACTTACTACTCCACAGGTATGCTAATATCAATAACATTTTTTAAGGGAAAAAGAGGAACATATTAGATATTTTTAAATAGTTTAAGTATTCTTCTTTTGTGATAAAAATACAAATATCCTAAGAGTTCTTAATATCTTTTTGTTTTGTCTTCAAAACTAGAAACCAACAACAATAAATGCATAACTTGTGATAGCACATGCGCTACATGTAGCGGATCAAATCCAAATAATTGCTTAACCTGTAATCTACCTCGTTACTTCTAACCGAGTCTAAAAACCTGTGTGCTTGACTGCCAAGCAGGCACCTTCAAAGATCCCTCTCCTCCAGTGTGCTTAGACTGTGATTCGACATGCACAACTTGCTCAGGAAAGCTTTTAACGAATTGTTTGAGCTGTTCTGGAACGCTTTACCTCGAATAAGCTACCTCTTCATGTATTTCCGACTGCGGAAACGGTAATTATGCTGATGATTCCACACATAAATGTGCTTAATGCGATTCTTCTTGCAAAACTTGCAGTGGCACGGCTACATACTGTACTTCTTGCACATTGCCTAATTATCTTCAGCCGCTTAATAATCAATGCACAACTGCATGCAATCTAAATCAATTCAAGCAGGATTCCACTGCTCAATGTGTTAGTTGCGATGGTTCTTGCGCGTCTTGCTCTGGTTCTTCGCCAATGCAATGCCTTTCATGCAGTGAAACTCTCTTTTTAGAAGTCTCTTCATCCGAATGTGTAACCACCTGTCCGAGTAGCTTTTATCCAAATACTTTAACGAATATCTGCACTCCTTGTGATACTTCATGCTTAACTTGCTCTGGTGGAACCAACCAATCCTGCCTTTCTTGTTCATCACCGACGTATTTATAAGAATCTCTTAAACAATGCATGACCGATTGCTATGTCAATCAGTTCAAAGTATCTACTCCAGCTCGTGTTTGCACTGACTGCAACACTGAATGTGCTACCTGCTCAGGATAGTCCAATAAAGAATGTCTGTCTTGTAGCGGTTCACTGTATTTTGACTCTTTAACTACCTCCTGCAATCCTACTTGTCCTGATGGCTACTTCAAAGACGCTAATAACATCTGCACTAAATGTAACAGCACGTGCTTAACATGCAATGGAGGAAGCAGTTCACAGTGTTTGTCTTGCACATTACCACTTTATTATCAAGCTCTTACAACCTCATGCGTTACAGATTGCAATACTAATCAATTTCCCTAAAAAACTACTTCTCCTTAGTGCGTTGGTTGCGATTCCTCTTGCACGACTTGCTCTGGTGCATCCAGTTCAGAATGCCTTACATGTTCGGGGACTCTGTATTATAATTCACTTACTAAGCAGTGTACTTCTAGCTGTCCTTCTGACACATACAAATAAATCTCCAACAATACCTGTGCATTCTGTAATAAAACCTGCACAACTTGTTCTGGAGCGAGTAGCCTAAATTGCCTGTCATGCACAGTTCCATTATATTATTAGGTTTCTACTTACTAATGCGTTTCTCAATGCAATCCAAATCAATATTAGTCCCCAACTCCTAGTCCATATTGCCTCTCCTGCGACTCTTCCTGTCTGACTTGTTCTGGTTCATCGAGTTTAGCTTGCCTCTCTTGTTCTTCAAGCATGATTCTCGACTAAACAATACATTCGTGCTCTTCCAAATGCAGTGTAGGATAATTCTGGAATTCATCGTAAGGAATTTGCTCAAATTGCGATACAAGTTGTGCTACCTGCTCAGGATCTAGCAGTTCTCAATGTATATCTTGCGCATCTCCTTTATATTACCAATCATCAACTCACAAATGCACAGCTGCATGCGATGTAGATCAATTTACATCTACAACTCCGAGTCGGCAGTGTCTCAGCTGTGACGTAACGTGTTTAACCTGCTCAGGACCTGCAAGTTCTTAATGCCTCTCTTGCTCAGGGAGTCTTTATTTTAACTCTCAGACCAATCTTTGCGTACCAAATTGTCCTACTAATCAATACAAGAACATTTCAAATAACACCTGCACTCCTTGCAATGCTATGTGCGCTACATGCACAGGGGGAGGAGATTCATAATGCCTCTCATGCACACTCCCTTTATATTACGAATCGGCTAGTATGACATGTACTTCGACATGCAGTTCTAAAGAGTACAAATCTCCAACTTAGCCTCCTGAATGTCTTAGTTGTGACTCAACTTGCTTAACATGCTCTGGTCCTGCAATTACGGAATGCTTAAAGTGCGTTGGAACTTTGTATTTTAATTCAACAACTAAAACATGTGTTTACATCTGTCCTGATGGGTATTATAAGAATACCTCAGATAATACATGCTCACTTTGTGATGCAAATTGTGCTACTTGCGAAGGAGGAGCTAGCAAGGATTGTGTGACTTGCAATGCTTCGAGTTATTTCTAAGTCTCAACAAATAAATGTGTGAGCTCGTGTTTATCGACGGAATTTGTGTAATTGATACCAAGACCTCAGTGTGTTGCATGCGATTTAACCTGTTAAACTTGTTCTGGCTCTTCCAGTTCTGAATGCCTTTCATGTGTCTCGGGTTATTTTTATAATTCAGTGAAAAAAACTTGTGTTTATATTTGTGCTGATGGGTTTTATAGAAACTCTTCGAATAATGTATGCACTGCTTGTGATTTTAGCTGCACGACTTGCACTGGCGGAAGTAGCTCAGAGTGTCTGTCTTGTACTCTGCCTAAGTATTACCAGTCTACTACGCATTCTTGCGTGAGTACTTGCAGCTAAGGATACTACTCTTCGTCATCGACCTCAAGTCCATAGTGCCTCAGTTGTGACTCGACTTGTCTGACTTGCTCTGGCCCTTCAAGCACTGAATGCCTCTCCTGTAATGGAAGCTTATTCTTGAACTCTTCCACTAAATCCTGCGTTGTTGACTGTTCTGCTGCTGGATACTACCAAGACACTTCATCAACCAACGTCTGTTCATCTTGCTATTCGAGCTGCACTACTTGCTCAGGAGGAACTTCTTCTCAGTGTCTTTCTTGCAGCTCCTCCTTGTATTTGCAGGCTTCTACTGGTCAATGTGTCTCTAACTGCAACCCAGGCCAATACATGCTCAGCGGATCCTCTCCGAAATGCTTAAGCTGCGATTCCTCTTGCCTCACATGCTCTGGCCCATCGAGCTCATAGTGTCTATCATGCACTGGCACTTTATTCTACGATTCGTCATTGAACACTTGCTCAATAAGCTGTCCTTCTGGCTACTACTAGTCATCGAACAAATGCTTGGTTTGTGACAGCAGCTGTGCAACCTGCACTGGAGGCAGTCCCACTGATTGTGCTTCTTGCGCCCTTTCTCTGTATTTCCAAGCCTCTTCGAAAGCATGCGTATCCTCCTGCAGTTCAGGTCAGTACGCATCAATAATTCCTACTAAGGCGTGCCTTAGCTGTGCTCCTACCTGCCTCACTTGCTCTGGTCCCTCCAGCACAGAGTGTCTCACATGCTATTCCAGCATGACTCTCAGCTTGAACGCTTGTGTTACTACTTGTTTAGATCGTAAATACTGGAATGGAAATTCCTGTGGTTCTTGTGATGCTTCATGTGCTACATGCTCTGGAGGGAGTGCTTCTGAGTGTCTTTCCTGCTCGCTGTCCACCTACTTCTAGCCCTTAACCAGAACATGCGTCTCCAACTGCAATTCCAATCAATTCCCTTCTTCAACAGCAAGCCCTACTTGTGTCAGCTGCGATCCCAGCTGTCTGACTTGCTCAGGCTCATCGAGCTCTTAATGTCTCTCATGCACAGGCACTTTATACTTAAACACGTCGACACACGAGTGCGTTGCAGCTTGTCCTTCGAATCAATACGCAAACAGTTCCAACCACGAATGCAGCGTGTGCAGTTCTGAATGCATAACTTGCTCGGGAGGAACGAACTCTCAGTGTCTCTCTTGTACATTGCCTGCTTATTTCCAGGCATCTACGACTTCCTGCACAGGAACATGCAATCCAGGGCAATATTCCGTCTCCCTGCCAAGCCCATAGTGTCTGAGCTGCGATTCTTCTTGTTCCACTTGCTCCGGCCCCTCTAGCTCAGACTGCGTCTCCTGCACAGGTGTCTACTTTCTAAACTCATCCTCAAGTATTTGTTCTCTTACCTGCCCAGATGGATCATACCAAAACTTTTCAGACAATAAATGTACTCCTTGCGATACAAGTTGCTTAACCTGTACTGGCAAGACAAGCTCTGAATGTCTCTCTTGCAGTACTTCATATTCCTTGCAGCCATTAACCTCCAAATGCGTATCTTCATGCAATACCAATTAATACACATCTGCAGCTCCTCTTTCAAAATGTCTTAGCTGTGACACTACCTGCCTCACTTGTTCAGGTTCCCTTAGCTCACAATGTTTATCATGCACAGGTAGCTTATTCTTCAATAAATCAACCAATACATGTGGTTACAACTGTCCAAACGGATATTACCGCAACAGCATCAATAACGAATGCAGTCCCTGCAGTAAAACATGTGCAACCTGTTCAGGAGATAGCAGTTCATCATGTCTTTCTTGCCCTTCTAATTCTTACTTCTATTCCATCGCACACTCCTGCTCCTCAACTTGTAACTCAAATCAGTACTAATCTACATCTTCTGCTGGTATCCTCGAGTGCCTCGACTGCGACCATACATGCTTAACATGTTCTGGCCCTTCCGACACGGAGTGTTTAACTTGTCCTAGTAACCTTTTCCTCACTCCTTGGACACACTAATGCACTGTAGATTGTCCTTCTAGCTACTTCCGCAACACTACCAACAACAAATGCACAAGTTGCAATTCGAAATGCTCATCTTGCACTGGGGAGAGTATCACTTAGTGCCTTACTTGCATATCTCCTTACCTTTACCAATCTTCCTTGAACGAATGCTCTGTTAGCTGCAACACAAACTAATTCCCATCTACATCTCCTTTAGCATGTGTAAACTGCTATTCAACTTGTACCACTTGCTCAGGTGCCAATCCAACAGATTGCATTACCTGCAGCACTAACCTTGCTTTAAATCCTTCTACTAACTCTTGCGTGTACAGCTGTCCTGCTGGGAAATATCTAAATACATCCAACAACTAGTGCACTGCTTGCTCTTCAGAATGCGCAACTTGTTTTGGTGGTACCAACTCCAATTGTCTTTCCTGCGATTCTCCTACTTATCTTCAAGATTCCTCCAAGCAATGCGTCAGCAAATGCAACACAGATTAATATATGTCTACGAGCCCAACTAGATAATGTATAAGCTGCAACTATTCCTGCAAGACTTGCTCCGGGGCTTTAACTACCCAGTGCCTTTCCTGCAGGGGTGCGCTATTCTTTGATTCCGCCAGCAGTTCTTGCACATTACTCTGTCCAGATGGTCAGTTTAACAATACCTTTAACAACTAGTGTTCTGCATGCGATTCAAGCTGCGCAACTTGCAACGGCGGTACTATTTATAACTGCCTTTCTTGCTCGAGTCCATTATTTTTCTAGGCTTCTACTGGCCAATGTAAAAATACCTGCAAGACTACATAATTCATTCAAACAACTCCAACCAGAAAGTGCAGTGACTGTG
>Ga0302271_10004185_pt1 | contig 11686 bp, 4 predicted proteins | sample III_Bog_N1_1_FD_198767 | JGI IMG/M metagenome (GOLD analysis project Ga0302271, IMG submission 198767) | Peat permafrost microbial communities from Stordalen Mire near Abisko, Sweden - III_Bog_N1_1 | ecosystem: Environmental > Terrestrial > Soil > Wetlands > Peat | place: Sweden: Abisko... | reverse complement strand
GTAATTAGCGCTTTGCCAAATGTCTAATAGGTTCTCACTATTAACCAATTCAGGTTTTTCAGATGCTGGAGAAGTAGAAACAGATACTTCACTCTAATTTTCAACTGTAAGATAAGATATTTTGAACTCGGAGCTTATCTTTGAAACGATATGTCTAGCCATGGCTAGAGTTGAAGAATCACTGTCAGCTTCTTCTTAGATTGGCTCTCTAGGAAGATCGATCACACCGTTCTCATATTCAAATAGAACGAACTTATCTTCTTCTCTAAGAATTAGTACACTTTATGAAACCATTGCAACTTTGTATTATTGTTAGACTCGCAATATTGAACTGATGGAGATTTCTTTATTTTTCTTCTTATTTTTTTGTTTTTTCTAATGTATTAATTTAACATATTTTAAGGATATCTCTCTCTCATTTTAACACATTTTTATAGAGCAAATGACATCAGAATTTGTTCTAATCTTCTAAAAGAATTTTTGTATATCAAAGATTTTTCCTTTTTTTTTCTTCAATTCCAAATAAAACTCCTTCTTAGAAGATTTGAAGATATTTATTATCAAAACGTAATATGTAAACACATTATCATACTATTTTAATCTTACAGATAAAAGAATAATTCTTTAATCCCAAATTGAATCTAACTTTTAATGAAATTAATTTGATAATTGTCCATACAAGTTAGAATACTAAGCAATCCAGTCGAGAATTAATCTATTATTTTATTAATTTTTGTAAATTGCTAAGAATTTACAAAAATTTGTTAAAACAGTTAAAACACTCATTAATTTTTTTTTGTGATTATGACTTTCAAACTTTAAATTTTAGTTGAATCTTTTTTGTTCGTGTTCGTAATTGCATTGAGAGTATGCTGAAATTTGAATTCAAAGGGGAAACAAACATAAGCACATTAAGAGTGCGCAAAATTGATAGGTTGTGCTTTTAAATCAAATTGATCAAGAGAAATAATCATGAGTGAACATTCGGATAACAAAAACGCAGGAGATGCAAATATTTCAATATCTTCACATGAATAAGAGATTGAGAGACTCCAAGATGAGATTATCCGCAAGCACGAAGAAGAAATAAGAAATAGTTAATCTGGATTGTCTGCTTCATTTTCCTCTTAGAAGCATGGCTTAAATGAAGTAGAAGAAGAGATTCTTAATAATATGCCATTTAATAAATCCACTTTTGAGTCTGCTAGAGGCATGTATTCAAGTAAAATAACCACTTAATTCTTTAGAAATTCTGTTGCTTTTCAGGAGTATCCAACCTTCATGGTAATTTTTTGTTATAGAAAGTGATTTGAAGCTACCTGAGATTATCATCAACAATCACCAAGAATCCTAGCAGTAGTTCTAAATTAAAGGATCCACATAATAAATGGATTCATAGATCTCACAATTGCCATCGTTTCTTGGAGATCCACCTGCTACTTTTTCAGCTAGACAAGCAGAAGATACTCCAAATGGGTTCTTTTTCTTCTAGCCTTCAAATGACAAAAAAGATGCTTCATTTTCTTAACTTGGAAGCTAAATAAAATCTAGATAAGATGAGTTCAGTACGTTTCTTCATAAGTAGTCTCACAGTTAATCCGTCGGAATGTTGAAGAATTCCAAGACAACTAGATCATCTTATGATAATAATCACCAAGGAATTTCATTGTGAGCAATAAATAGATAATAAAGAATTAGGGAGGATTTCAAGATGATATTATTTGATATTTTTGACAAAAACTGCAAATCAGTTTTCAAACCTTTTCTGTGCTAATATTAAAAGAGGATAATTCGAAGGATAAGGTACAAGTAAAGAAGAAGAAATAGATGAGTTAAGATAGCTTGTTGAGGTATGTTTCTCATTTTAATTCCTTTATTTTTACAGCTCAAAATTATTCTTTTAAAATATTAACCTGAAGTTGATTTTCCAATTAAGGATTTACAATAGGAGATAGCATTTCTGAAGCCAGCAGCTTCGAAATGTGAGGAAATGGCACGATAATTAGAAGCAGCATTAATTAGAGAAGGGGAATGTCGATTATAAGTTCGAAAATTAGAAGATTAAGTACAAAATGCAGTGTAAAATCCATAATATGAGATAAAACTGTCAGATTTAGGATATTAAGAAGAAACAGAACTTGGTTTAAAGAACTAAATCAAAGATCTTGAGAGGATGGTGAAGACATATGAGATAATTGTGAATGAGAACAAGAAAAAGAAGAAAGACGATGAACCAAGAGAAGATTGGAGATTAAAGGAGTAGATTAATGAGATGCAGAGAAAGTATAATGATTTGTAGATTAACAGCTAAGAGAAGGTGTTCTAGCTTGAGTCGGAAGTAATTGAGCTGAGGAATGCAAACGAAATATGCAGGAAACAGATAGAAGAGTCAAATGAACTCATTAATCAACTCAATTAAGAATTAGAATTAAGAGGGAATCTTCATGTAAATTAGTTTCAGAATTAAGAAGAAACTGCCGGAGAAGAGAGAGGAGGAGGTGATATTTTCTTGCCTAAATTTCATTGTTGCGACGAGTAAAACAACAAAGATATTATCGCGTCGATTTCGCAGGCGGAGAAAGTATTTGATTCCATCGCAAACGAGGCTTGTTTGTTCATCCATGATTTGAGGAATTCTTCGTTTTATGTGCAATTGCAGAATCTGTTGGAGGAGGAATTCAGAGATGTCGTGGATCAGCATAATGTTTCTGTGATCGATTACTAGGAATTAAGAAGATTCTTTAGGATTGCATTAAAATAACTGGAGAGTTTCATGAATGCAACTCTAATTAGCAGTTAGCAGAGATTGAATTACATTCATGAAGCGGAGACGAAAATAAGTGGATTGTTGAGTTAAATGGAGGATATTAAGAGCAGTAGGAGATCAAAAGCTATTGAGGAAGTATTGCATAGATAAATAGAAGATTTAGAGAAAAATCTCTAAATAGCTGGGCTCTAGAAGGCGTAAGTTGAAGGGAAGAATAAGTAGATTAATGAGGAGGTAGCTGTTTTAAAAGGGGAAATTGATTGTGTTGAGAAGAAATGGAGTGAAAAATTAGGAAAATAAAGAATTTTCTTTGAAAAAATGGTGAATCATATTGGCTCTGCAGTGGCGAGCAAGAAAGTTAGTGTAATTGCACAAGAGATTGTGGAGAAAGTTAAGGAAATTGATATGAAAAAGTAACTCAAGAATGTTGAAGGTAAAAGGCTTTAGGATGTGGAAAGAGAAATCAAAATGAATATCATGAGTATTCAGGGAAATTATGGGTAGAATAAGGATGTGGATTCGTTGAAGAGGATAAGGCAAAATAAACAATAAGAAGTCAGCCACTAAGTTAGAGAAATCAGTAATTTTTTAGTTTATTTTTTTTATTTGTAATGGCTGATTGTTTGTTTGATGGTGATGAGCAGAAGAATTAAAAGAGCGATTGTGGAAGGCATATGAGAGATTAGAGTCAGAATGCTAATATGAGAGAAGAATAAAGGAGGATTTGCTGGAATCAGAGAGGGAGTATTTGAAATTAAGGATTGAATACAATGAAATAAGAAAAAAAGGATAGTTTGAAAATAAGAAAATATCTCACAGCAGACCACCGTTTCCTTTGAGATCAGGGTTAGGAAATGAAGCTAAGGATATGAATAATTAGATTATCATAGGGATAATAGGGAATCAAAGGGATAAGAGAAGTAATTCAGTTTCGAATGAATAATAGTTGTAATTTCCAGGGAAGATTGATGATCAAAGAGGAGATGGTCAGAGATAAGGTTGGAATGAGATAAGAATTAGAGAAAAGTAGGAATAAAAGGCATTAACTGAAAGAACAAAGAGAGAAAATAGTTATGATAGAGAGATATAAAGGGTTGAGGATAAATATTACTAATAGACGGTTAAGACAGATGTTGAAGAGAAGACAACAATTTAAACGAGAAAACAAAGAGCAACTTCTTAGCAAGCTGGGGGATAAGGAGATGATAATAGGGATAATAACTACGGAAATGGGAATAATAATAGTGTTGCAACTCTTAGAAAGAAATAATCAATATAATAATAAAACTAATTGTGCAAAAACAAAGGAGAAAGTAATTTAGGTTCAGATGAGAACTAAATGATCTATGCTAATCTCTAAAGTTAGACTGTGCGATCTACCATAGTGACAAATAGAGAAACGAATCTGAAATCATGCAGTCTTAAAGAAAAAATCGAAAGAACAAAATAATAATTAGCTATTAGATGATAATTGAGAGGTTTAGCAAAAGAGAGTTCTCTAAGGAATCTGAATTGCGGTATTAATGCAGACATAATAATTAAAATTGGTTCTTTTTCCAACAGCTCCAAATCAATAACAATTTATTCTCAAAAGGAAAAAACAAAGGGAGAAATATTCAAATAAGTATGTGATATTTATGTCTTTTTATGTAAAGAAAAATATAAAATTAAAAGAGAAATTGAAATAATTATGGAATAAATAAGAAAAAGTGGAAGAGAACAGGGATGTATTTGTGAGTAATATCAATAACTTAAAGGAGATGGTGTGGTTTGTTGCGAGGGTATCTAATTAATTTGAATGGGGAAATGTTGTTTGTTTGTTCTCTTTTTTTAAAAAGAAGGTAAGAGAGGAAGAAACTGTTTGTTTTGGGATGGGAAGGGAGAATACAGTTGATTTGAAATTAGAAACTCAACACACACAAGATTCAAATAAATTGAATTGGAAAATAGGCAAATTCTAAGCTGCTGAGAGAAGATATCAGTGTCAACTCTAAAAGGCCCATGTATAGGAGAGAGTAATTCAGTGAGCGGTAGTAGCAGTTGTAACTTGGAACGAGTCCAAGCGAAACTCTCCTGCTTTTACGATGCAAAACGACAATCGACGAGTTACAATTAGAAGTAGAAAAAACAGAAGAAGAAAAATGTTAAATTCAACGAAAGTTTGAAAGATTGCTGAAGGAATTTTAAGATAAAGAAAGAGAATTAGATGATGGAAAAGCATTTACGCAAGGTATCATAGGTAAAATTACATAATCGAAGAGGAGGGAATGAGTTAGAAACTAATTTGAATTTTTTTATAATTACAACTCTTGCTGATCAATCTTTTCAAAGAGGAATTGAATCGCTGTAAGAGCGATTGCGAAAGTTTGAAGTAGAGCGATGAACAATTGAGATAAGAAAATGAACAATTACGATACTCTTGCTAGCAGATCATGGAATAAAATGAAAGTTTAAGATAATTTAGTGAGTAATTTAAATCAGAAAGAGATTAGCTTGCTGAAGATTTGAATGATAGAAACAGTAAATTGGCAGATAATTAAGAATATGAGAGAACGTTGTAAGAGAAAATAGGAATTTAAGAGAAAATGATAGCAGAATATCGCGTAGAATTAGAATCACGAGAACAAGAAGGATCGATAACTAGAAGACAAGCACCTAATAGCTAAAAGAGAGGATTAGGTGTTACAGCTGGTGTTTCTATCTCAAACTTAAGAACGTTAAGCCATGCTGAATAGAAGATCTTAGATTTACAATAGCATATTGAAACCTTAGAATAGCACATTTAACGACAAGATATTCTCATTAAAAAATTACATACTTAAACCCATTAGAAAACCTAAGGTCCTGAAGATAAAGAAGATAAAGGAAATGCTGAGAAAGATCAGCTGATCAAGCACTAAGGGTAGATTATTGAAAAATAAGCTGAATAAGTTAAATCAGTTGAGAAATAATTGGAAGATGCAAATGATAAGGTGAAAACAGCGAAGAGCGAATATGCAGATGTGTATTAGTAGATTTAAAGTATTCTAATTGAAAATGATGCCGCAGTGAAGGCAAGAGATGACGCTAATTCAATGTTAAAAGCTGAAATTACTGCTCTAAAAAAGCAAATTAATGATCTAGAATCATAATTAGTTTAGATTAATTCTGAATTTCAAAATCAAATAACTCATCCGCAAACAGCTCGAAGCACTTTAGAAAATATGCGAGAAATTAGTCATACAATCCAAGGCATAAAACAGAATCAAGAAATCAAGAAGAATCGTCTTGGATTGATATCTCTTATTGAAGAATAAAAGAATTCAAAGAATAATTAGCAATAACTTTCGTAGATATTCTCCAAGGAATAAGCAGCCAAAAAGGAATTAGAACAGCAGATAAGCAAGGTTAATACAGTAAATGATGAATTCCTGTCTGCAAATACTAAATAAACTGAATTGTTATCTTCCCCAACTGATAATTACCCTTCTCATCTTCACAGGAATCAAATTGGGAAAATTACTCATAAGACCCCTAGAACTGAGGGAAGTCAAAATGGTTAGATGGATGATGCAGAGAGACGTATTTAACAATAGTCTTCATCTTAACAGCTAACATCACAACAGTTAAACTACTCGTAATCAACTGATTCTGCTGAAGAAAAATACTAAAATTACCCAAGACCATCGGGATCTTTCTCAAATAACCGTTCACTTAAAGAAGAATAAGGCAATATGAAAAGTCCATATAAGGGTATTGCTAAAAGTAACTTAAGTCAGACGATCAACAGCAATAAATCAAATAATCTAGACAACAAAGAAAACACTGTGACAATATGTTAAAATCTTCCAACAGAATAAACTACAGTTCGGCTAAAAAGTGAAATGGCATCATAAAGAATTCCAACAGCAAAGAAACACAGATTGAGTGCTGTAATAACAAATAGTAGTGCAGTTTGTAGGAATGCTGAAACAAATAGGAACAGTTTCCAGGATGGTTCTAAGGAATTCAACAAGAATGGTTCACAAAACGAAATAAAAAACAAACATGGATTTGTATCAAAGGATAATTAGATTTTTGGGATAACTGAAAGAAGGAGAGCAGAATCATATTCAAAACCATAATAATAATAGGCACAATCTTCACGAGGATTCGATGGTACTAAGGAAAGACTTATTTCTAAAGATAAACTAAAGAAACAATTAGAATCTTTAGAATAAGAACTTAAACTCAAAAGTGTTGAGAATTAGCTATTAAAATAAGGTTTAAGTTCAAGTAATCTAGCAGGGAAACAACCTTCCAGAAAAATAAGAGCTATCACATCGATATCTTATAACTGATATATTTTTTACAAGCCTAATTAGGTTTTAGAATACATTTTTCTCTACTTAAGTCTTAATTTTTTTTAAAAGTAATCTAGAATGTTCAATTTAATTATCCAAAGAATTAAACGAATTAAATACACAAATATTCCTTGAGAAATGCATTAATAAACATTCTAAGATATTTGATCAAAAAGTTTATCTGAGGGAGTGGGGAGAGTGGAGAGCTGGTCGGAAATTGAAAGATTAAAAAACAAACAAAAAAACAGAAAAAGCAACTTTTCTAAACTAATAACAAAATGAGAAGAAACTCTACAACGCAGCATACTTCTTGCTCAACCACAACTAGTCCTTTGGACACTCCTTCGGTATCAGACTGAAAATTGTTGGTGTCAATGCATGGATTGTGTGCTATGGCCTCAGCCGCTCTGCATTCTGTTCACTTAGAGTACCTGCAGCAGAAGGTGAGAAGTTCGAGTGAGAGAGAGATGGATCTACATTAACTCAAACCTGATAAGAACGAATTTTTTAAGTTTAAATAAAGGGTTTTCTTAAATAGATAATTCTGTGGAGACTATCTCTTTTTTCCATGTTGTTCTCTGAGTTTTATGTCCCCTCCTCATCTTAACTTCAATACAATCACTAACATTTAACTAATCCTCTGTGTTGCTTTATTTACTTAGAACTAAGGTAATAATATCCTTGCTGATTTAAAATCTTTGGAGGCATGCCGTTTTTTGGTTTGTTACCATCTATCCTTGGGTGAATGGCTTACTTGTGAAATATCTGCCATTCTTGAGTTGTAATTTAAGATCAAAAAAGTGTTTGAACTGATTCGAATGATGGGGAATGAGAAAACAGATACTTTTTTGATTTGAATGAAAATATTTTGCTTTTTACTGGAAACTAGCCGATAGATCCCAATCCTAATTAATCAAATCAACAATTCTGATAATCACAAGGGGTTACCAAAAAAAGCAAATCTTTACATAATTCCCCCATCTCCACGAATTAGATTAATCCAGTTTGTTTGATGCCAAAAATAAGCTGAAATACCATTTGTGCAGATGATTCTTGTGAGCAGGAGAATAAATAGAACAAATATTTAACTTATGCAAATGCTAAACAATCATGAATAGAATAATAGAAATAACAGTACATAGATTGTGAACAGTAAACATCTTAGCAAGACAATCTTAAAAGTACATAACTATCAAAAGGAAGAACCTGCAAATCGTTAAGTCGATGTATCTTGAACTTCAATTTCATATTAAGATTACATTTGCTTAGCTATTCACACATACACATAATTCAAACCATAAAATAGATAATTCTTTGATATTTTTCTAATCTTTATTCCGCCTGTTTGTCTTTATTTCTCTCTTCCTCTCATTCTTAGTTGAATATTGGATCTATTATTCTATCTTTATTCTAACTCCAATACACTGCTCGTTGCTACCAAGGAAGAGTTCTCATTGTAAAGTACAGTTATCTACTTACCCTCAAAGAACTCCTCATATCTGGATCATCAATCATCTCGTAGTACTTAAAGTTATCATTCGCCCAAGGACTTGCTCGATTCAATAACAAGTACTACAAATAACAAACAAAATTAGCCCATCCATAATCATAAAAACCAGTTATTATTTAACAAATCCCACAAAATCTTATTCTTCTTAGTCTTCAGTTTACTTTAGCAATCTCGAATTAGTTGTTCTTCAGTGAATGCCATAACTATTATCAATCCAACAACAACAACACAATCAAATTTAAAAAAAAAAATTATTATTATCAAAATGTATCCTTACTGGCGGTTTGTTATCAATATCTTCAGCTTCCAGATCAGCACCCATATCGATCAACAAGAATGCCATGTCTTTGAGTCCTTTGTTGATCGCAACATGCAAGGCTGTCATCTACAACTTTTATATCAATCCAATCAATATCATATTAATATACTTATCACCCTTAAAATATCCTAATAGCAATTTTACATGATCGAAATCAAACACCCTCCAAGGACACTCTTCCAGTTGACTTTTGACCTACTCGATCTTATTCATCCTCACCATTTTCAGGAATATATACGACCCTGGACGCTAGTAAGCCTTAGCTGTAAATACCTTGTTGTCTACTAACTGAAACAATCAATCAATTAATCAACACAAAAGAGATCAATCATCAACCCATAAAGTCCCATAGCCTTCCTCCCCCCGTTCTTTACATCTTAATTCTCTGGTAGTTATTTGATCCTCTCTAATAGAGCCTTATACGATCTAAACTTCCTTAGCAAGGACTTATTCGGGAAATTACTCTTCTTCTCTTTAAACAGCGAGAACTTACTTGATGAGCTATTCGTATTAATTTTATTCTTTCCATCGATTATCCCTTCCTTCATGCTACTCTTATCCTTCTCTTTAAACTAAATCGTCGCTAGCTTAAGACATTTCTTAGGTTTCACAGCAACCATCTCATCTTCTTCTTCCTCTAGATACCCGTAGAGTTTGTTTTTTCGCAGAAGATACGCAGATACATCGAACCTATTTATCTTCTCATGGTTATTATTATTTTGCTATTATGCTTTTCTTCTTAGCACATCTGTTTATAATCGTCTCACGCGAAAACTCCAGTCATTTTAGATATCTCTAGCAAGACCTGGACTCATTGTTGAACCCATTACAGTCTAATCCATCTTCTTATTAACACTCTTCACCATAGAATGATTATTCTCCTCATCAAATATGGACTAATCCAATAATGCTTATTCTTACTCATTTGTCCTCTCGAACTCAGCCATTCTAACTAATTAATTCTATTGCTCCATCTTCAATTCCTAGACATTTCTTTTATTTATCCAAGCCGCATTCATTCTGCTTGTATTCATCGCTTATGACTGCACATTCAGTGACTCAATCCTTTAACTATTCTACGCATTCACTGGTGTAGTATTATTTGTTTCTTATTGCTATTTCTATTGATTGTTATTGATACTAAGCTGTGCATAATCTGAGAAGCATGTGATTCTATTCAGTTTCTAGCATACCTCATGGAATTAACTCTTTTGTTTCTCTGAGATCACAGATATATTCCTACGATGACAACCACTAGACATTGCTCGTGCGTTGTTCGATTACTTCGCTGTTTTAGATAGTATCTTACTATCTTTACTAATATTCGCAGACTTATGGATATCTATGGACTGTTGAGTTTATTTAATCATAGCATTCTGTTGAAATCCTTCAGATTATTCTTTTCTCTTAGAATTGCTGCTATTCGTTGATCGCTAGAAGCTATGAGCTTGTAATTATGGTGATTAGTTGATATTTACAGTATTATTATTATTATTAGACTCCTGTGAGCTACCAACGATTACTTTCTACAACGATACAATCTTATTATTATATTAACTACTTGCTCTGGAGTTTCGACTACTGCTATTGAATCGAATTGGATCATTAGTATTATTATTATTATTATTCTCTCCATAGCTTTCTCTAATAGACTAACTTAATTATTCACTTTGATTCTCTGAATTATTGTTATTGCCATTGCTAGGATAATAATACCCTAGATGCGCAGGATTCCTTAGAACATATTCATATTATGCTAATGTGTCTTATGGATTAGGTAACTTCAATAGATGCTCTTGGGTTAGTTACAGTGATTGTAATTATGTATAGTTTTAATGCTACGATGAAGATGAAGAAGCATCCAAAGATGATTTAGGGAGAAGAGTATGCTGTTGTTGTTGTTGTAGTAGCTGCTGCTGCTGCTGTTGTTGTAGAATTGGTGCGTACTATAGATTGAGTGTATGATTGAGTGGTCGAAGTTACGAAGGGATCATCTTAGCCATCACGAAATCATGGTTTTGATTATTGTTATCGACATAATGGTAGCTCATGCGCTTGAAGAGAACATTAGTAAAATCCTTTGGATCTTTGAAGTGCATGTTCTCGACAGGAATGAAGTCATATGCGTTCACTTTGTCATAGAGCTGTTAGGTCATCAGAGAGAATTAAGTAAAAGAGGAGAGAATGGATGAATGCGATGAGTGGTGTGATTATATTTATATTGGGATGAGTTAGTTGGTTGGTGGATATTTTTATATTATCGTTGATATTATTAATTATTGAATTGTCTTATATTTTGTAAATTAGTATTCTTATTGGAGGAAATACCCTCACAAATCAATAAATTAAATACAAAATGAGATTATCTAAACAAATACTATTTTTAACTAACTAACAATAAATAATCAACTCATGTGGATTCTTTTCTTTCTTAAAGTTGCTGAATTTCTTGCCAGCCATTCATTCTTAAGGCAATAATTGCTCACAACAAACAATAGATTAATGCCGCTTGTTCAATTATTGATGATTTCTTTATTTTGAGTAAATCATAGTGTTTTCTCTCTCTCACTCTCTCATGTGTTAACTAAAGCCAGAATGAATGTTCATCCAAATATTTTTTAATAATTATTTTTTCTGTTTCCTTGATCTGTGTAACCGATTCTTATTAGTAGTGATTGGCTTCGTTGTAGGTTCAAATCGAACGTCTTAGAATTAGTTCTAATCAATTTTAAGTCAACTCAATCAAGGAGGTGGTAATCTGTACTACT
>Ga0302271_10004183_pt1 | contig 11689 bp, 3 predicted proteins | sample III_Bog_N1_1_FD_198767 | JGI IMG/M metagenome (GOLD analysis project Ga0302271, IMG submission 198767) | Peat permafrost microbial communities from Stordalen Mire near Abisko, Sweden - III_Bog_N1_1 | ecosystem: Environmental > Terrestrial > Soil > Wetlands > Peat | place: Sweden: Abisko... | reverse complement strand
AAGTTATTTTATAATTAATTGAGAGAGATTTATGATAACTCCCCAGTTTGCAGTAACAAAGAAGAGGGGGAATTTGATTAATTGGTTTGAAAATTAAACTAAACTGTGAGCTCATGCAGAAGATAGAATAAAATATTAATTTATTTAGATACTCTTAGATGAAGGTTTTTAGTATAGAAAAAATTTTTTATGCAAAATATTTTTGAAGTTGCAGGAAATATTTTTAAAAATGAAGGAAGAATAACTGAATAAAATTAGATCAAAAAAAGAAAGTGAGGATAACTATTAATAAAGATAATAATTTTAAGATTAAGCAAGTCAAGGTAAACAGAATCAGATATTGGGATTAGAAGAAGCAGATAACTAATTAAATCTCGTATTATGATGACAACTACTCTGAAGGAGGTAAGCCTGCAGGGTTTTTTAAGAAAAAAATAATTCCTAAGCTAAGGGTTTCAATTTTTACTTTTATTAGTTTATTATTCTTTTCTTTCTACTTTCTCATTTTCTATCTATTTTTTACAATTTTTTCTTTCAGAGGATAATAGTGTTTAATATTTTTCTTAATTATTCTGTTGTTTTATTTTTTCTTAAAAATTCAACAAAAATCAATGTTCAATTTCAACAGCCAGATTTAATGAGCTTAAAATTGTTTTTTGTCTTCCTTATGATGGTAATGGTCAAACTCAGTTGAAGATTTAAAAGAAAAAATGATTGTTAAACTTTTTGGATAAAAACTAGAACTAGAAGAGTTTAACAAACAAAGAAAAGTGAGAAAGTGGATTTCCATTCCACAAATCGATTAGATTTCTTGAATTTATTTGAAAATAAAATCTTCTTGAGAAGCTTTCAAAAGTGGATATGAAATCTCTTAAAATTTGTAATTTGTTTTTGTTTGTCACGTGTAATTTGAAAACACTCCCTTTAAGTGATTCCAACTTTATTTATGGGGATTTCAAAATTGTTTTTCAATTTACTAAACTAACCAATAGCTTGTTTCAAAAAGTTCCCATAATAAAAAACTGCATTTTGTGAATAAAAAAAGAATTTGTCTTCTTATTCTTTTGCCTTCTTTTTTAAATATCTTTTTTGATTATTCTATGGTATTTATGAAGATAACTTAGGAAAAAATCAAGTAAGCAACACAACGAGACTATTTGTTTTATAGAATTAAATAATTTCCTCCCAACACGACATTCAGCTGACTAAAACTGATTGTGGAAGACAGAACGATTTGTTTAAAATTATCTTCAAACTCTTTTTTGTTTTTATTACATTTCAAAGAATAATCGCGTTAAGATATTTAATTAAAATGAACTAATTACTACGATCACAAACTCTTGCGTCTTTTTGTTCTGAACCTGCTGATGTTCATAATCAAGGAGCTCAAACATCACAAATCGCATAGAATTCTTTGAGCTGTTCACGTTAATAATTCTCAAATTCCAATGAAATCAGTGATTTCAGCTAAGGATAACCAAACCATTCAGAAGATAGTAGCAACAAAAATAATGCATTAAAAGAACAATTCAATTCCATGACTTCAAATACTCCAAAAGGAATCGGAAGCAGCGATTATCAAAACCAAGAGAAAGTGATGAATGCAACTAGTTTAAATATTAAAATGGCAGATCAGCTGCAGAGCTAAACTGTAACGGGTATTTCCTAATTTATGAGTCATCTTTTACCTAAAGCAGAGGAACTTCAATTGGAGAGTATCTTTAAACAAGAATCTCATAATTATTTAAGAAACAACAGTACCCCTCATCATCAATAAAAATAAAACAAATCTAGAGCTCCTTCTTATTAGAATCAAGGGACTCATGAAGAATCTATCACTACTGAAAGTTCTACCTTATATAACCATCAAACAAACATTTGTTTTAACAAAGAAAACGAGCATTACTCCTATTGCAATCAGCCAGATTAAAGAAGTAGACTAAAAACTAAGAATCCGAAAAAGAACTAATTTTCTATGATAATAATCCTGAATTAATAAAACTTGGTGAAAATAATGGTTAGGAAAAAAGTAAATTGCAAGACAAAGCATCCAGCAGCTAATAGATACAGGACTAAAATATAAAAATGGATCGATAATGTTTGAATAAAAAATTATTTAATTACTTTCTCCATGAAGCAAATCTTAACCAGAAGAAAAATAGCAAAAATGTTTAGAAAGTATAAGAAATCATTGATTAGAATTAAAATTCCTGCACAGAAGAAGCTACTTTAATAGATATTTTATTCTAAGAAGTGGTTTATTAAGAAAAACTTTTAACTTTTTAAGAAAGCCAATCCCAAAGATAAAAAATGGAAATACTAGACATTCATCAGCAGCACTGTTAATTGATTGAGAAGTTAAAGTTTAATAATGAAAAAATTAAAGAAATGTTTGCCATTCTAGAGTTCTGTAAGAGATTCTTTGAAGAGGAGGAAGAAGAAAGAGTGGTTGATATTAGAGATTTGTATCAATAGTAGGTAATTCAGGATATTTTGTCTTAAGAAATTTAAAAGAATTAATAGAAAATACAAGACTTAAAAGAAGAAGTTTAGAGATTAACAGAAGAATTAGAAAGCTCACTTGCGATTAATTAGCAATAAAGTTCTAAAATCAGCTAATTAGAAGATCAAATTACTTAACTCAAAGCTGAAAAAGAGGCTACTAATAATTTAAACAAAGTAGATTAATGTGAATAAGCAACTAAATTGTAGATTAAACGATTAGAAGCAACTCTTGTTTCTTTGATGAACAAGAATCGGACTTTGAAAGAGATTAATTAGAAAAACAAAATAGAAGACTAGCAAGCAGCTTTGTAGAATGAAAAAATAATCAAAGTGAGATTGGAAAAGGAGTTCATTCGAGGAGTAGAGAACGGTATGAGATAATTAGGAAATATTGAAAAGCAGCATGAAGAGGAAAAATTGTAAACTAAGAAGTTTTAAAATAAATAAATCGAGATACTTGAGAATCGATTGGAAGATTTAGAAGGGGAGAAACTTATTTAGCTCTAAGAAATGAAGACTTCAAAGGAATAAATTGAGTTATTGCTGCAATAAATGTAAAGCGACACAAAATAAACGGACAGTAATTTGCAAAGGAGTTAAAGTAATTAATTTGCTTTGAAAATGTACTAAAATAAACATTAGGAGTCTTCTATGTGCTCAAGTGAGTTAAAATAATATAAAACTGACTTTTAACTTCAAAGTAAATTAAAATAGTTAAGAACTTTATTGAGAATAAAAACCTAAGAAGCAGACAGTTTAAAACTCTAAACAATCGAACAGAATAATAGAATCAAAGATTTGATTGAAAAAGATGAAGAGAACTTAGAATAAATTAAGTAATTGCAAGTTGAAAGTGTGTATATGCAGATTTTGTAAGGATAATTGGATGATTCGCAGAAGTTATGTGCAGGCATGCAAGGGAAACTAAACCAAATGGACAATCAAGTGAGTTTGTTGGATGAGTAGATTCTAAGGTTAGAGAAGTAACTTGCTAAGAAAAATTAGAAAGAAGAGCAAAATAAAACACACAGGAATTGGATATCCTCGATGGTTTAGATTGTAATTAATAAGTTAATCGAAAATAAAAAGGTATTAACTCGATCTATCTTCGAGAATGTGAGTTATTTCATAAGAGAAATTCATGGTTTTATTTAAGAAAAACCAACGTTATTTTTAGTCAATGCTTACTAGAAAGTGTTCTCGAGTTTAGAGGCTTATACTGAGATATTCAACTCATCAAGTTTGAGTAATATCAACCAGTTAATTAGATTAGAAGATTCTTCTAAAATTCCCCACAATAGGGATGATTTTTGTTAACTTCAAGACATATTAGTGTCCTACTCAGACATCGAACAACACTTGTCAAAGATGCTCTACATTATTTTATCTCTTTATGCAGAAATTAATAGATAAGCTATTTTCATGCCATCAATTGAAAACCAATGAATGCTGTGCCAACATTCAACTAAGCGACTTAAATAGTAGAGTTATCTTCTTCTCAATTGGAAGTCCTCTTTTTCAATTAAGCAGCTTATTAAAAATAATCATCAATTTATTCTATTTTTCAATTTATATATTGCCATTGCATTTACATATCTATTTTCTGATTTGATATTGCTTGGAAGTTATCATTTATTTTTATTATTTTAAAATGATATTTTTTTATTCTAATTAAGGGTATTTGAAGAAAGTAAGAGAAATATTCAAGAGAATATTGAAAAACATTGCTTTTCTTCTCAAAACATGTTCTAAAAAGGAACATATTTTATCATCTTTTTCAGTGTGTTGTTGCTTCATAAAAGTTATGTCTGATAAATCCATTAACGAAGATACCTTAAGCAAAGATTGTAGAGTCTTTGTGGAAATAGCTTTAGTGTCTATTTTGTGAGGGTAGTTTGATTTCTGAAGGAGGGAAAGTCTAGGCGGGAGATGAATATTGAAACTAAATAAGCTAGAGATTTCAAAGTCAAGATTCTTTTTCTTTTTTTTGAACACAATAAAGAAGAAAAACAAAAACTAATCAAAAATATCAAAAATAGCAATGGAGGGTATCAAAATCAACGTGACTAACTTAGAGGAACATAAAGTAGAGTTCACTCTGGAGAACTGCGATATATCCTTCGCTAACTCCTTGAGAAGAGTGCTGTTAGCTGAAGTCGAAACAATTGCAATCCACAACGTTAAAGTCTATGAAAATACATCTTCGTTACCAGATGAATATATTGCACACAGAATGGGTTTGCTACCATTGAATTCAGCTTAAGTCGATAATTTCAACTATATCTGGAGCTGCGATTGCTCAAGTGCAGAATGTGATCGATGCACCGCTCATTTTGTCTTGAAAGTGCATAATACAACGAATGAGGTTATGGAAGTGACTTCATTAGATTTGAAAGAGAAATATCCCAATCCTGATGATGACGCTGTTCGACCAATTAAAATGTTCTCCATCATTCCGGATGATAACGGAAATGCTGTCGAAGTTGGCATCCCAATTATCAAGCTGTCGAAGGGATAACAAATCCATTTCGAATGTGAAGCATAAAAAGGTATTGGAAAAATGCACGCTAAATGGAATCCAGTGTGCATCGCAGTCTTCCAAGTTGAGCCTGAAATCATTCTCATGCCGGAAGTTCAATCTCTAGAACTCTCATAAAAAGAAGCGATTGTCGCTTCCTGCCCGACGGGTGTGTTTGGAATCAACGCTCACACTAGCACTTTAGAAGTCAGGGATCACATGAAATGCATGTTTTGTGAAGAGTGCGTCTACAAGTGCACTGAAGATTATCAGAAACCCAACATCATCAAGATCGAGAACAAAAAAGATAAGTTTTTATTCAGAGTAGAGACAACTGGAGTGCTTCGTCCAGTAGAGGTTATGAAGAGAGCATTCGATGCCTTGAGAGGAAAGCTCGATTTTATGAAGAAGGAGATTGAACCTCTGACTCATTAATATGAATGAAGTAAAATAGGAGGGAATAGTATTAATATTAAAAATGAGTTTTCCCTTCTAAAAAGGAGAGTGGAGTGAGGTAATATTTGCATGTGCATGAGAATGATATTGTAATGCTGATATTGTTGTAGAATGCAGTTTAATGATTAATATTAATGGTTTTTTATGATTTTTTGCTTATTCAAATTGGAAGATCAAAGTTTTAGTTGTTAAGAAATTCTTATTCAATTGATCTTCCCTCGATTTTAACACACATAAAATATAAAACAAAAACTGTTAAAGAAATCAAGCAAAAAAAAAGCATGAATGAATCAAGCTCACAAAAAAGTATCTTTGAACAACAAGCAAAAGAAAATGAATTAGTTTTTTGCAGAATAAAATATTTTGTTTTTTCTTCCTTCTATTATTCTCATTTATGATATGAAGATCGAGTTGGTGCTCTCTTCCCACTGGAATTATTATATACAGAACCTCGCTGTGTCACTGAAGTTTGCTAATGTGTAGGTCCATACACGGACTAAAGCATCTATTGCTGAGAAAAGGATAGATTATTTGGATGAGAGCCTGACTAAACTTTGTTGCCTAGGTTTTCAAAAAATGATAAAAAATCTTATAAATTTGAGAATAAAAACAAAAATAGGAAATTCTTACGATGAGGATAGTTGAGATCAAGATATGACTCTCTATTGAGCACTTACAAGAATGATGTTGAATGATCCACACTGGAGTTGTGCTGTGACAACGATGAGTTCAGTTAGCGGCTACGATGATTGAGACTGCTGGAAGCTCTTCCAACGGAATTATTAATAGAAGAATTCACAACTCCTCCTTTGATTCTGTTCCCTTGTTGACTTTTCGATCTTTTGTGTTGTCTAAGTCCACCAACACCTCCTTTAAACGATGTATTCACTGAATTGTTTGCTGAGAAAATTTCTCCTCGATTCAAATACGCTGACAGCTCCTTGTGCTCTAACCGTTGACTAAGCAAGGGGAAAATCATTAAAAATGCATAAGTTTGAAGGGCAAAGTTATTGAATAATTGACTTACGTTGACTTATTGAGGGACTCTTTATTGACATCTTTGATCTATCTAATTAGCATCTGCTTAATAGAAGGTTCAGAGGATTGCAATTATTATTGCTATTTTTATTATTTGGAGTTAGATAGATTTCTTGGATTTTCTTCTGTAAACTACCCAAGTGAAGAATATGCTTTGCTATTGTTCAATTGCGACACATTATGACTATTATTCATTGGATTCATGCTAGTGTTGTTGTTGTTGTGAAGACGGCTAGTGTAAGAAAGCATATTTTGCTGATGAATGATGGAGGAATTGAGTGGTTTCTTCTGCTCATTTTTACTTGGGGTGTTGCCTTATTTATTGGAATTATTCAGCAGATTAATGCTGTTAGCATTTTAGGAGCTACTACCACTGTTTCTCAGTAGCAGTGCTTCTGCTTTATCAAATCCATTTTCATTGCTCCTATGTAGGCTATTGGCGTTTTGCGTTCCTGAAATGAGTTAATTATCATTGGTTTTACGATGATTTCCATGAAAGTTGTTAGTATTTTCATTGTTGCTATTGAGATTGTTGTGAGTAGCTGTTGCAGGATTAGTGCACAGTGTGCTGATCGTGGAACTGTTTGGAGGGATAAAGTGTGTGTGCTTGATGAGATCAGGATCGGAGGAATGTTTCAGCTCGGTGTTCAAGGTTTTTTTGAGATGGAGGGAGATATTCATTGCTTTGTAGCTGCCACCGTTTCCACTGCCTGATTTGTTTCGTAGGCTCGAGGTGTTATTATTAGAATTAGTATTGTTGTTATTATTGCTTCCACTTGAAGAATTGCGAAGAGCACTCTGTTCTTGCTGTTTATTTTTATTAAATCCATATTTGTTAAGATTCTTGGAATCAAATCAACTTTTATTCTTTGCATACCTCAAGAAGCTAGGAGAGTTACTTGCATTTCAGTTTGAGAGAATTGATCTACTTGGATTTCTCGTCTAATTAACCCATGAATTCATCTTTTAATCCAGCAATGTCATTGTGGAGAGATAGTATTTCCTTATTCTTTTGCTAATAAAAATAAAGCAAAACAACTCATAATTTCAAGACCTCTTTTTCTAAGAAATGCACCCTCAAAACAAGCAGGCAACACGAAACACAAAAAGAATTATATGAAAACTACAATATTAGCTGCTTGTTTACTGTAAGATGCTACTTAGTGGAGTTAAATGTTTCTTCCTTTTCTTTTTGGAGTTCTTCAACTTTGGCTTGGAGGTGCTCCATTTAGAGTTTACTCTGCAGTTGATACTTTACAAAAAAAGCAATAAAAACATCAGATTTCATTGCTGAATTGTCTCAAGTAAAATGAAATCAAAGGTATTCTATTGATCTGTTAGATTGTACTTTCAGATAATTTCGATTATCAGCTTCTGATTTTTAAAGAAGATCTTCAAGTTTTTGGTATTCTTCTCGATGAATTGCACTTTTAGAAATCTCCTCCATTTCCTGCTTAGAAGTCTCTTTCAGTTGTTCTTTAATTTTGGACATTAAGGCATCACAAATGGCATAGCAAACCTTCGATAAATCCAGAGTTTCAAGAGTTTCTGGCGTGTACTGCTGCTTGATAAGTTTGAACTATTTCTCATTGTTAGTAGCTGTCTCAAAGCATTCCAAGATCTTCCCGAAAGCATAAAAAGAAGGAAATAAGTTAGGTGAGGAAGATACGGAAAAGATTAGGACATCAGCTTAAAACATTATCCCAAAAGAACCATGGATTGAGACAATCAAAAAATAACTGTCTGTACCTTAAGATGTAGCTTTTTGAGCGATTCTTCAAGGATTGAATGCTCTTATTTTTCAGATACGCTCATAAGCCAAGTCAGTCAATCAATCGAAGTTCGCTATCTCTGATTGTTCGTTTGTCTTGTCTGTTTTAATAAATTGCAATATTCGAAAAAAAAAATCTAACAATATTTAACCTTATTTATGGACCTTTACTGTTAAAAAAACTCACTTTATTCTTGTTCCCCAGCAATATTCCTGCATTAAAAGAAGAAAGGTTGAATTCTTTTCTCCAACAGAAATAAATAAACAACAGCAGAGAGTTGACCAAAAACAGATTAATTGTCAACAAATTTTTCTATGGATTTAAAGAAAAACCACATTTTTTCAATAATAGAATTCATCTTTCATTGAATATTATTAATTCCTTCAAGCCAAGAGAATTATACTTACTTTTTGAATAACTTTTGCTTTTTCCTTTTCTTGGAATAGGCTTTTTAATTTCAAATAAATTGTTTGAATAAATAAATAGGAAAATAACTTATTTTTTCAAATTTTCTTAGTTATTTAACTACTGTTCTTTTTGAGATTTTTTTTCCTTTTCTTTTAATCGATTTGAACCCATGTACATAGGAAAAGCAAGAGAAAAACCTAAATCAAAATAATTAAGAAGATGAAAAGAAATTCCATTGAAATCTCATAATAATTAAAAAGAATAAAGAAACCATAAATACAAATAATTTAAAAAAGGAAATCTTCCTTGATTTATTTTTCAAATTTAAGGCAAATTGAAAAATATGAATTTTTGAGGATTAGAATCCCAAACTTGTTGTAACATCTTCATATTATGAAAACAATGTCACTCCTTAATAACCATCAGACTGTATGTCATTCAAGTCATTGCAACCAATCTATACAAGCCCGATTCAACCTTGCTTCCGCCTATCATTTAGATGTTATCCTCAAAATGCAAATTTTTAAATACCCAAACACTATACAAAATCCAACCATCCCGGCTCATTTTAAGAACCTAAACCCCGCATTAAGAGGAAAACATCTTGAATCTAGGCAAAGAAGCAAATGGCAGGAATCGTGAGCCCCCTTTCTGAATTATTCAGTTTAGATTTTCAAAAAACTCCCTGATTTTCCTTCATTTGCCAATTTTTTACCATTATTTTTTTCACCCTGTCATATAGCACTATACATCGTTAAAATCCTGAGGCAAAGAAATGAAGGAAATCAGAGGGGGGAATTCTAAGCAATAATGCCTTAAGGAAAAAGATTTTAGATTGGAATTATTATAAAAACAACTAATTATTGTATGTATCAATTCAAAAGAATCTTTTAAATATTTCTTCTCTCTTTTTCTCTTTTCAAATTAAAAATAAATTCAAAATACATATTCCCCATATTATCTCTCTCTCTAAAATCAAAAAAAAATCAAATTCAAATAAAAAAAACAAATCAATCAAAATACTATGGGAGGAAATAAGGGTTTATACGCCTCCCTTCTTTAAGTTTGTAAAATTAGAAAATTTAAACTTGTTTTTGAATTTGTTTTTTGATAAACAGCTCAAGAGATTCAACCCTCGTTTTTCATCGAAGTAATTTTGTAAATTTCAGTTGGATTTTCACTTATTTTAAATTGAATTTTTAAAAATTATCTTAAAATTACCCTGATTTGATTTATTAAAGTGCTTTTGTATTCATTTTTTTAGTATATTTTGATGCTTTAGCTATTTTTTGTTGTAAGCAGATGAAGTTATAAATAAATAAATCCTGTGTTAAAAGAATAAAGAAAGGAAGGTTAATAATAGAAAAAGAAAGATCTTTAGAATGAATTAAAATGTATGTTTTATACTTTTATCCGTCAATTTTTTTTTCAAAATATGTGATTTTCTAACCGATACAAATTTGGCTTTTTAAGAAAAAAATAACATTTAATTGTTAGCTTTGCTATTATTGCTGTTGTATTCATCTTGATCCTGATAATATTTGTTTTTTCATTCGTTCTTTCCGACTCTATCTCTAGGAATAAGCTTGAGCTCGCTTCCGTGCTTCAAAAAGACATTTCCTATTTGAAAAGTTAGTTGTATTCAGCAGTTTGAAATGGGTAAGCTTAATAGATTTTTAGATCTAAAATATTTTACCTGCTGTTTATTCTGGATTGATTCCAACTCCAGAGTTGGTAATAATAGCGGAAGTAGCATGGTTAACTTTAAACTAACAAAAAAATAATGATATTGGCTCTCTTTTCGCTCATTCAAGAAAAAATAATGTATTTTTGTTAGAGTTATTACATGTTCTGCAACAAATTTGATGCAAGCTGAGAAAGGAGCTTCTTCAGGCACACTGATTCTAAGAAAAAATAGTAGACATAAGGTAGATGAGTTAGATAGGATTAAGGCAAAGCTTAATTAAATCTTATTAGAAATGTTAGCTTGAGTACGTGCGGAATGGGAGATTAGGATCTGAAGTGAGAGTGATCTTGAAGGTGACTTTTTGTTTAGTTGCCATTTTCTGTTTGGAGAAGCTTAAAATGAACTTGAAATGTATGTTTGCTATTGAAAATTAAGAGAATCGATTTGGTTATTATTTAAAATAACAAAACAAGCTGATGAAAACTAATCTTCGATTTTCCCTTTAATGTCTTAAGTACTATGTAGTTACCCTATGAAAACAGAACAATATCAAAAACAATTTAAGCAATTATTTACATAAAAGGAAATGGAAAAGATGAAGAAAAGTAGTTTTTCCTTATTGTTGTTAAAAATAGATAATTGGGTATTCTCCAACAGAAACAGTAACATTTTCAAAACTGATAAGCTGTTTAGAAATAATTAAAATCTGTGATTATCTGTGAATATGTACTCGAATTAGGTGTTTTAGCAATGAAAAATACAAATGATTCTTAAGTTAAAAAATTAATTTGAGAGACATGACCTCAACAGATCTCATCACAAAACCTTCAACAGACTAAACTACAGTTTTACTTGGGTAAAAAGTTGAAGGAAATAAACAAAAATGAGTAAATATCTTCATATTATTCTTTAGATATTTCCATCTAATTTAATTGGTAAATATCAGAAATTTGTAAGACTATCTCGGAAGAAATAATACTAGTTTAAGAAAGCTTCTTGATTACTCTCTCAAATTCTAAATAATAATTTCCGCAATTATTTTATTAATTTACATATTGACTGGTGTTTTTCTTAAAAATGCATCTAAAGGCAACAATTGGTACCATGATAACTTTAAGCTTTTTATGATCTTTATCTCAAATCGACTTTTGGGAGACATAAACATATCTGTAGGCTGTGAGTATCTCATCCTCAGAGTGAATTTACAGAAGATTTAAAGAATGTTCAATCCATATGAAACACCATAGATTTGTTGTCTTTTTTGTCAAAACAAACCCCATGAAGACACTCAAGAAAAAAGATGTC
>Ga0302271_10004181_pt1 | contig 11696 bp, 4 predicted proteins | sample III_Bog_N1_1_FD_198767 | JGI IMG/M metagenome (GOLD analysis project Ga0302271, IMG submission 198767) | Peat permafrost microbial communities from Stordalen Mire near Abisko, Sweden - III_Bog_N1_1 | ecosystem: Environmental > Terrestrial > Soil > Wetlands > Peat | place: Sweden: Abisko... | reverse complement strand
AATTCCTTAGATTTCTGCTCATAATATCAGAAAGAGAAACTAATTAAAAATCAAAGAATCAAATGGGAAAGGGAGAAACACCCAGATATCAAAGTAGAAAGAGAATCAAAATCTAGAGAAAAGTTTATTATTATTCCTTTATTCCTAGTTCTTTAATAAAATCATGGCAAAGCATCACCCCGATCTGATAATGTGCCGAAAACAGCCTGGAATCGCTATCGGTAGGCTATGCGAGAAACATGATGGTTTATGTGTGATATGTGATTCTTACGTCCGACCTAATGGACTAGTTAAAGTTTGTGATGAGTGCAATTATGGCTCATTCTAAGGAAGATGTGTTATCTGTGGAGATACAGGAATATCTGATGCTTATTACTGCAAAGAATGTGTTTAACTTGAGAAAGACAGAGATGGATGTCCGAAAATTATCAATCTAGGTTCTGCCAAAACTGATTTATTCTATGAAAGGAAAAAATATGGTTTCAAGAAAAGGTGAGGAGAGAGAAAAAATGTGAGAAAAAACCAAGAATAAAAGATTGAAAGGGAGTACACACAGTTTATTCATTTCTTTTTATTGGAGAGTATGAATCTACTGAGTAAAATTTATTGTTTTATGTGGTTTTTGCTTATTGGTTTTGGACTTTTAAGATGACAAAAATACAACTTTCTCAATTGGCAAAAGAACTTTAATATCTCGAAAAAGCATCAACGTCTACCAGATAAAGAAGAATATTAATTAGACACGCATCCTAAAAGTATTACAAAATAATAATATCCTCTCTTTTTTATAAAATTAATCAATTCAAACCATTCATTAAAAAAACTTTAAAATGAAACAAAAACAATTAACTTTTTTTATTTTTAACAATATTTCAAAAAAGCATTAATTCTCTCAATTATTATAAATTGCCAAATTGAATCCACCACCTGTGAATCGTTTATCCGGTAGATTTATCTAAATCGCCATGGCTTTCTGCTATGTCTACTGAGCTTCAATTTATTGCTACTCTCTTTTCTTTTGTTCATACAATTTTCTCTAAGAATCTTGTAGCTCTTTCTTGAGTCTATCAATCTCTAGCTTATATTCTGATAAATGACTCTAATACATAATTAACTCCTCATTCATCGCTCTCATTTGTTTAGTCTTAGATTTTAACGATTCCTTGTAAACAGGAATTAATTTTTCTTCCTCAACACCTGGTTATCTCTTCATTTCCTATTTTAGTTTCTTTAACTCTGATTCTTTGTTGCTTACTATGGATTCTTTCAAAATCACCTACAAAAACAATTAATCAAAAACACGAAATTAACGCAAAATTATTTCATTTTTTCCTTAGAAATTCTCTCTGACCTCTTCCGTTTTCGTGATGATTCTTTTCTGCAACGATTAAATCTTCGTCATGAGTTCATATGTCTCAAATCCGTAGCTTCAAGTTTCCTTCATCTATGAGCATTCATTGGGTTTTAAATCTCCTCAGAAAGTGCTTTGACTTTGAGTTTCTCCTCTACTAACTCCTTAGCTAAATTGTGTATTTCCCTTTTCATATCTTCAATTGAATTCGACTACGCTTTGAATTATTTTATTTAGTTAATCAAATCAGCAATTTTGCTCTTCCATACAATGATATCTCCTAATCGTTCTTAATATAGATACCGGGGAAATGGTTGAGTATAGCAAAAAATGTTTTTGATATTATTCATAAATTAACAGCACACACATAAAACAAACATAATAAGATCATAGCTTAATATGACCTCCTTCGTTATCAATCACATCTTAAATTCTCTCATTCATTGAAGAGTAAGAATTTAAAATAAATTATAAAATAGATTAATTATTAAAAAATTAATCTTCCACAAACGAATACAATTCATCCTCATTTGCTAAGTCTTCTATTTTTTATTAATTATAAACACAGTCTAATTGATGATAATTAAAAAGTAGATTTAAAGCATCGCTTGTTTCAAGGATACTTTAGCTCAATATTCCATCATTTCCCCTCTATCTATATTATACTTCTCCTTTTTTAAGTGTCGACTGATTAATCTTAATTTTCTCATAAAGCAATGCTGCTTCTGCATTTCTACGAATCAACTAAGTACCTAATTATCCAAAACAATCAACTTTATCTAACCTATTTCGTTAAGCCAAACTCCCCATTACCTAATATATATCTCTCTGCCACAACTCATTCATATTCTTCATGTAACTTCTACCTTTATTACTGCGATTCTTAGATCATAAACCTTAATTTCGCAATATCTTACTAAAACGCTTTAATCTTCTATTCCTTTTCATTAATTTCCTTTTTATATTTCTAACTCTACGCAGTAAATGATCCTTACTTATCTCATCCTTCTTCTTATGATTAATATGCTCCTACAATAGCTTCTTCTACTTCTAATCGATTTCTTCTTTCAGTTACGATATCTAATGATTCACAATCTTCGGCTTTCTCTTGATTTCTTCAAGATCATCGAGTGTCTCAGTGAGATTCTTCGAATAAAGATTCCTCTCTTAACGTACAGTCTCATATAAGTTCTACTGCTACTTCAATTTAGCCTATGTCTCTATGTTCTTCTTTTGAAATTCAGATATTAAATTGTCTTTTAACTTAATCTCTTCTAATGCATGGAAATACTTCGCATTTGCCTGTGCTGCCTGTTTTTTTGTTAACAAAACCACAAATTATCATATTTCCATGTATCCCCCTTCCTTCTCCTTCTTACTTGTATAGCATATTTCTCCTTTTCCTTCTTGAGCTATGCAATCGAATAATTCTCCTTATCCATTTCTTTATTCATTTCTGATAACTCATTCTTCTTTTCTTTAACTACTTTCTCCTTCTAAATCAATTCTTCTTCCTATTTCTTATTGTTAGTATCAGCTCTATCAATTTCCTTTTGTAGAATATCCCTATTCCTTCTCAGCTCCTCTAGAATGCTTCTGCCCTCTGCAGCTAGTTTCTTTTCGTCTTTGATTTCGCCTTCTAAGAAATTTATCCCTTATTCTGTGAGATTTTTAATTTCTTCAGCTGCTATTTTCGATTGTTCTATTATCGTTATGTCATCTCATAAATGCTGTTTTCGGCTTAATTTGTGCTTTGTTAGCTCCAAATGAATGGAGATCTCCTTATCCATCAAACTCTCCTTTTACTTTATTTTAGAAAATCAACATATTTTGTATTTTTAGTGCTAAAGTTCTAAAAAATCTAAAAAAATATCCTATTTTCTCACCTCAAATTCTGCTTTCTTCTTTTCTTTATCAGCTATTTCCTTATCGAGCATCTCAATTCGTTCTTTGATATCATTCAACTACGTCTCCAGCTACGCTTTGATCCTCAAGAACTCTTTAAGTTTCTAATTCTTTTCATTCAATCCTTTCCAGCTGTCTTCTAACTTCAATGCAAGTCCAGTTTTCTTCTCAATCAGCAACTTAATCGATGCTTTTGCTGTGTCAATATTATTCTTTTACTCTTCTTACTCCTTCTAAAGTTGTTTCTTTGTCTCCTCATGCTTATTCATCTTCCCTTCTTGTTCTAGTTTCTCAGTTTGCAGGTTAGAATACCCATCTTATATCTCCTATTTAGACTTTTCAGCTTGTTAAGTCGATTCTGACAGTAAATTCGATTCTGAAATTGCAACTTCAACTTATGACTTAAGCAAAGTTATTTATTTAGTCAGTTCCTCCTTCACAGACGAGTAAATCATGGACTGCAGTAGTTTACCCACTGGTTTGCTGCGAAGATCTCTCGATAAGTTAATTGAGATTCTAAATTTCTAACCTTAGATTCTCGATTTTCTGTTTACTCTTCCCTATCTTTGAATAACTCTAAGATCTTATACATCTTTTCAAGTTCACTCTTGAGATGCGCTATTGTTGTGTTATCTTGCTGAGTCATCTTCAATGCGCCTTGAAGGTTCTGCGTATGATTTCCAATGTCACTGGTGTACACCCTGCATTTAGCCAAGAGTCGTTTTTCATTTTCCACGATATCTTCAGAGCCATATGAAACTTTTCAAATTCCTATCTGAATCTATCTAGACTCTCATCTGCTACTAAGTCATTTAGAACTTCTTGAAATTCTCGCTCTAGTACCTCAAACGCTTAGGCTTCAGACACCCCCAAAAGCATCAGAGTTCTGCTGCATTTCCTCTCAATATTCATTAGAAATCTAAAAGTTAAATGATTATTATCTGTTTTTAATATTGTCGCATAATAGGGTATCAGTATTGACTGTCTTTGATTATATATATTTCTATCAGTTGATTATTCAAAAACCCTTTAAAACCCTTTCCTAATCAAGATAACTCTCTTTTCATTATTTGAATGTTGAATGTTATCTTTCTATTAGTGGAAAGCTGTACGCTGAAGGGAACAAAAGAGTACCTTCCATCGATGAATAACTTTTCCTTCAATAAAAGCTGCCTTTTCATTCTTTTGATTTCCAAATATTAGCAAGATAACAAAATACATCTTGACAAAACAATCTGATAAAACCAGATAATGATACCCCCTTTCTTTCAAAAATTATCTGCTAAGTATTCTTCGAAGCAGTTTACACATCGATTAGGAGGTTATCCATTTTCTCTAAAGTTGATATCGACTGGACGATCACAATCCACACATCTTGAATTTGGTAGACCTTGCGGAATTGGCTGATTGCTTTAGCTCTAAATCTAGTAAGAATATCCCTCTTCAATATGGTAAGGAGTATCTTAGAAAGTCTATTATTATGGCTGTTGTTGTTGTTGTTGCTGCCAGGAAGAATCGCTATTTCCTGGTGTTTCGTTTAAGTTGATTGCCGAAGAAGGCGGAGCGTTAGAAGCGACTATGTACCTGGTAGTCATTTTAGTTTCTTAAAGTATTGTTGTTTCTTGCAATAAATTGTGATTTTGGAATTGTTTTCTTAAATATTTATTATTTTGTAATTTTCCAAAACTTTCGATTCTTAATAACACCCGCACATCACAGCGGCATGCACAAATAATCTCCAAGAGACATATGACTTAATATAAAATATCGAGGGAAAGTGTGTGAACAGCTTTTGATAAGGTTTATCTTATGTGTGTTGAAAACTTAGAATATTTCATAGCCCCCAAATTTACGCGCAAGATAAAAGAAGATTTAAGAACAACAGAAAAGAATAAGAAGAAGATAAATATTAGAACGAACAGATAAGATAAATAAGAGAAAGAATGGATTAATATGTAGCGTTGCTGTAGGAAGCATAAGTAAATCTGCTGAGGAAGCTAACAGAGGACAAAAAAAAAGAATTATTGGAAGATTCAATTTCAGTTGTTTCGCTTTAGAACTTCAGAGAGGATAAGATGGAATAGGAAGGCGGTAAGGATAATAGCAGAGATCTGCAAATGATCTTGTTTTAGTTTGGAAAATAGGGTGATAGATTAGGATAATTCATCCAAGCAGTGGTTATCAGTGAAATAGCAGAGATTCTTAAGAACAAGAACTAATCGCAATCAAATCAAGAAAAGGATATGATTGATTATGAATTCGAGATTAAGAATGCTCTGAAAATGGTTGAGAAAGAAAATAAATCTTTTTACTTGGATAAAAAATGCATAGAAATTGTGAAATAAAGCCAGATTCTAAAAAATTTGAGCGTTATCTTTACATTCGAAGGCATCTTTAAGCCAAAAACCTAAAACTAGAAAAACTTATTAGATTCACCCTAAATTAAGGATTGCATAAAATAATGGAAATGCTTTTCAAAAGCACATCTCGACAGCATGGAGTATAAGTTAAAAGATATTAATACTTTAGATCCAACTAATCCATTTATCCTTGTGAAGAACGATTAGCCGTTTTGGATAAATAATTTTAATAATAAGTGTTTCTTCTTAATAGAATCAGGTACAGAATATGATAAATAACTAGGAAAAATCTAAGACTAAGAACCACATCCATTAATAAATGATCATGCAAATATCGATAATAATAATATCATTGCAACAAGTTAAATCACGTAGAATAATACTTAAGAAAAAGGGTAAAGTTCGAGAATCAGACAATAAACTCAATAAAAATATGACAACCTTGGAAGTGAAATAAATCAATAGCAGAAGTAAAATTCTTCTTGTATTTTGTTTTCAAATAACAATGGCAAAACCAACAAAGAAATGGAATTCAAACCCTAAGAAAAACTGTTTTTAAGCCAGGAGTAGATGTAGCAATAATACCAAGATGCAAAAGAACCAATTATCAACAACAGTACCAGTTCTATACTGTATCATACTGGATTAATAAATAATCATGTAAGTAACATCTCCCCTGTGCCAATTAGTGAATAGCAAAATTCCATCTTTGCAAAAGAATAAACCACTAACGATTAAGCTGCTACTAGAAATTAACAAACTAAAGAAATTCAAAATTATTCTTAGAATTTTACAGAATAAGAAGAATAATCTGATCAAAAAAGCAACGAATAAATGATGAATGAGCACAACAATCATTTGGTGCTTGAAATGGAAACAGGGAAAGATGAAGAGGAAGAAAAATAATCAAGTGAAGGATGCTAATAAAATTAAGAACAATTCGCTTATGATCTATTGCAGGCAACAAATGTTACAGATTAAATCAAATAATAAAAAGAAGGACAACAAGAACAAAACAGTATTTCTTCTCTAAAAAATGATACTGAGAAAAATAATTTAGAAAACGATAATTCAACTTAAAACGATTGTTCTAAGGACTCTCTTCCAAAATTAAGCGACTCTGAGAGTAGCCCAAAATATTTACCGAATGAGGAAACCGATTAACTCCCTGGCGGATATGCAGAAAACATGTAGGTTGATTAAAAGAGTCAAGAATAAAGATGGAAACAGGAATGGAATGAAGGGTAATTTGGAGATTGCTTACTTAATGAATCATAGAATTAGTAATAACCTTTTCAATTAAATCCTTCAAAACATGAAGAAAGAGGAACATAAGAGAAAACTGAAGAAGAAAAGGGTGCAGCTGAAGTGAATAAGAAAGAATCAAACCAACTGGCTCCACAGTCCCAGCAAGAAGATCAACCAAATGGAATTGAAGAAATAGAACGATTGTAAGAATAAAAAGATGATTAACCAAATAAAAAAGAAAGCGAGGAGAAAGCAGAGAAAGATAGAGAGATAGGCTAGAAAAAGGCAGAAGATTTCTTGAAAGACGAGGGTGATAAGCTTGTCCTTGAAGACTACAAGAAGGATTAATGTGTAGATGAAGAAAGGTAAGAGAAGTAATTCTAAGATTCAGAAAAAAGTAAAAAGGATGAAGATGTGGAATCGAAAGAGGGAAAAGAGTTTGTGGAGAAATCAGAACAGAAGATAGAAAATACTGAAGAAGAGTTAATAAAAGAGTAAGCATAACAGAATTAGAAAGAAGATTTTGAGGAAGAGAAGAAGAAAATAAGGTTAGAAGAAGTAGCTCAAGAAAGGGAAAAAGAAATACTTAGTTTAAAGGAATAGCTTAAAGACTACAAGAAAACTGAAGAAGAGAAAGAAATACAGATAAATAAGTTAAATGGATAAATTTAGGAATAGGATAGCAGTATCATTTCGATGATAAAGTTTTAGACAAAGAATACAGAGGAATTGGATAAATTTAAAAAACAGAAGGAGGAACTGGAGGTTGAATTGAGGAACTTGAAAGAAAACGAAAAGAATACAGCTACTTAGTTGGCTTCATTTAAAGAAAAATATTGTATTTCAACAAATTTAGAAACAAAAATAGTAGAGTTTAGAAACGAAACAATGGAGCTGAAAAATAAACTGAATGGAGCAGAGACAACAGTTGAAAAGCATACAGATTCAATAAAGGAACTTCAAGAGAAGCTGTAAGAGAAGGAATCTTATAGCTAAGCTGAATCAGAGAGTTTCAAGCAGTAATTACAATAGAAGAATGAAGAGAATGAGAGCAACATATTAAACATAAAGAGAGAACTACAAGGGAAGTTTAGCATTAAAGAAACTGAACTGCTTGATAAAATTGATGTTTTGGAGAAGGAACTTGTAGATCTTTAAAAAACCCATTAATAAAATAATATATTAGCTATGGAGAAGTAAGTTGAATAACGGAAGAAAGATATTTAGCATTAACAAGAGTAACTATGTAAAAAGGACTAAGAAGCCGAGGAAATGAAAACAAGATTAAGACTGGAAATGGCTTAACAACAATCAGAGACTGAAGGGATAATTAAAGAACTAAATTCATAAATAGAATAATAGAAGAATGATATATTGCAATACGAAGAGTAGCTCAAAAAGACAAATAAAGAAGCAGAAGATATGAATGAGAAATTGAAACAGGAAATGGATGAACAAAAATCAGAAGCTGAAAGGAAAATTGGAGAACTAAATGATGAGCACTTGCGAAAACTGGAGGATTAAAAGAATATGTTTGAAGCTTAAACAGAGCATTAAAGGCTCATTCAAGAGCAGCAAGACAAGCTCCTCTCGTAAGCTATTTCTTTTTCTGAGATTCACAAAGTGATTATCACCTGCATTTACATGTATTTGGCTTATTTCTGTTGTGTTTACCTGATTCAATAGAGAGAAGAATCATCTTTAGAGTTAGATGCAAGCCACGATAGACGAGGAACTCGACCGCATCAGCTAGTAATTAATATCTCCCTCTGATGCCTGTTGATTCATGTTTAACCCATTATTTTTTCAAATCCGCAGACTGGAAGCCAACTTAAAAACCTAGCTAGATAGCATAAATGATTTAACCTCCCGCTACAATGATTTAACTAAGTAAGCAGCACTTTATTTTATTTTTTTCTTTTAACAATGATCTTCTATTTCACCTATCTTTTCTTCCCTAGTATCAACGAAACACTCCATAAAGACTTCGATTCTCTGAACCAGCAATCCCAAGAAGCCAATGAATATATCACCAAGTAATTAATATTAATACTTTTTCTGATTTCTCCACTCTCAAACTTTCAAATATCTTATCACATTTCTTTTCTATCATTTTTCACCATTTTTTATCAAAAAACAGAATCGATAAAGAACTCTAAACACATAAAATTGCTAGCTAAAATTAGCTTGCATAGCTCCAGAAATTTGCATAAATAATCAAAGACAAAGAGGACATCGAAGCTTTCCTAAATATGAAATATCACAAATAAACTCAGAAGCTTATCAGCGTAACAGCAAAACTAAATAAATTGGAATTTGACACAAAAGAAGTCATTCTAGCTCCTTTTAGAGACTTAATCAGAGTCTGTTCTGAGTGCAATAAGCCTGTGCCATCAGTTGAAAACTTCAACGGAAAGGATAGATGCCTCGATTGCTATAATGAGTACCTCTCAGAATTATACTGACTTATTTTGAATTTTTCAAAAACTTATTAAACAAAGCAAGGAGGTTAATAAGTTCGATAAATTGTATTTCCCTAAGTTTCTTTGTAATATCCATCTAAATAATAAAATAAGCTTGGATTTTCATATTATTTGTATTTTATTATCTCATATTATTTGAATGAATTTCAAACGATATATTTTTGAAAAATTACTATGATTCTAGATGGGTTAGAGTAATATAAAGTTGAAAGAGAAGAGAGAAATGCAAAATGTCTTCAAGTGAAGTAATTTAGTAATAAGTAATGTTTTTGAATTCTTTTTATTAAAGTTTTCTTGGACAAATTGACCGAAGAAAAACAAATATTAACAAACTCAGTTTTGAATTCTTAAAAACTCCAAAATAATAATAATAATAATTTGTGTGGTTTCGTTCTTGATAAACATTTGAAGCGCTCAAGATAACTACACATCACTCTGCTCTAGAACCCCCCTCATCATATGATCTACTTGGATGATTCATCTACTATGGAATATCAAGGAGAACACCCAGATCAAATGCAAATCAATCCAGAAATCTCTCGATTCGAAGAACATCAACCTTCTCAGCAATATGAGAATCTCTCCTGCAAAAGCTAGCAAAGCTAAAGCTTCATGATGGATAACAGCGTGCTTAATCTACATCAGAATGAAGAGGAACTCAATAATCATACGCCAAATACAACACAAGGGGATAACAAGAATAGTAACAACAATCACAATGTGCTTACATCGAAAACATCATCTGATTCAAACAACGTAAAGATCTTCTTTGTTTTAATCCATTTATGTTCTTAATTTTATGCATTTCATTCTCAAATATGCTTTATTTTGTTTTGACATTTTCCAACTTGTTTCCTTATTGTTTGTTATCCTTTCTTGTAGCTCAATAATAATATCCTCTTCAACCCTAACGTTGAGATACGCATTGGATATTTTTCCCAAGAAAAAGAAGGACGGACACCATAGAAAACCCGAAGTAGCTCCTCTAAAAAAAGAAATAATTCAGAAAATCCTAGTGGAAACAAAAACCTTCCTGTGATATCATCGAAGAGTCCTGAGAAACTCCAGCGGATATGCTAAACATAGCACGATAACCCACATAAGTTAAACATTGACCTTAAACTCAGTAATCGATCGAGTAACACAAGTACTAGCAAGAATATCAATCCAAATAACCCAATTGTCGCTTGGAAATATATGGATGCATCATCCAATAATGGGAATAACAACTCTAAAAGCCTTCCTTTGCATGACGAAGAACAAATCAAAATTGAATTGTAAGATACTACAGCTGGGAATATCCCAAATAGTAACAGGAATAGTTCCAGTGATCACGCGAAACAAAAGAAAACTATTCTAGGAATGATTTTCAGGAAAGTGAAAATATTTTCCTCAGTGAGCCTACTGTGTTTTGTCATGGCATTGATGTTTATTATCTAATTAATCATAGAATCTGCGACTAATAAGCCTCGTGCTTGCGTGGAATACGATCTAGGAAGTATGTTCGCTCCTGCTGTCGCAAATCAAATCCATTTACATAGACTCATCGTGTCGTCCTTCTTGCATGGATCGTGGATGCATATATGCTCAACATTATTTACTCTATTATTCTATGGATACGTCCTAGAACGTAACTACGGTGTAGCTAAGATGGTTGGGTTGTATTGTGTATCTAGTATCACAGGAAATCTCTTCACTGGGTTAATAAATCCATATCATATATCCGTAGGTCCCTCATCGGTAGTTATGGCTGTGTTGACACTGTAGATACTATTTCTTTATTAAATATGGAATAAAATACCTAAACACAAGAAGAAACCAATTATGGTGATGATTGTGATGTTATTTATCACAAATGTACTTTGCGCACTGGAGAGTTCGACTGTGAAATATTCGAATTTCCTTGGAGGATTCATAGCAGGAGTATTCATCGCAGTTGTGTATTATAAACCGAGGAGAGGCTCTTAGAATGTGTAAAAAGAAGAAGAAAGAGGAGGAGGAGGGAGAAAGACATGATAATTAGAAAGATCTAACATTTTTTGTTATTTTAGAATTCTAAATTTTGTATTTATTTGATATTATTGATTTATCTTAGGATTCTATTGAAAATCAAGAGAATCTCCTCTGTACTTCTAGGTATTATTGTTCTTTCTTGCTTTATTGCACTCATGGCGAGAAACACCTAAGATATAAATATCAGTAATCTTGAGAAATGTCACTCAACTTGAATAAGCAACATCCTTCTATGATAAATGTAAATGATATTCAGGTTTACAAAGATCACTGCCCTCTTATTAGTTTATTAGTGTTAGTGATCTGTTTTAACTTATTCCCCCCTCCCCCGTCCTC
>Ga0302271_10004179_pt1 | contig 11701 bp, 12 predicted proteins | sample III_Bog_N1_1_FD_198767 | JGI IMG/M metagenome (GOLD analysis project Ga0302271, IMG submission 198767) | Peat permafrost microbial communities from Stordalen Mire near Abisko, Sweden - III_Bog_N1_1 | ecosystem: Environmental > Terrestrial > Soil > Wetlands > Peat | place: Sweden: Abisko... | reverse complement strand
CAGGAAGGCAACCTTTTCACTCGAAGGAACACAATTTGGTGCACCGGGCGATCAAAATTATCAAAAAGTGAAAACCGGAATAGATCTTTTCTTCAGGAACAACGGAATGAACGACTGCTTAACACAAAAGGTCTATGGAAATTATATTGCAGCAACCAACCTTTCTCAGCTTGAACAATTAGAGAAGGCAAAGATGAGTTCTTATCTTCAGTTTGGATACCTTTTGGAAAAGACAGGTTTTATCAATCCATTTAAAATGTTGGCTTCGATCGAAACTGGTCCCTCTTTTCTGAAAACATCGGTGGAGTTTAATTATAAACTAAGCTATTATGGAAAGAAAAAAGGGTTAGACATCCGAATGTTTGCCGGAGCAATGCTAAAAAATAATCCGGATGTCCCTTTTTATGCCCTTTCGGCCAGTGGCAGAAGCGGACCTGAGCAATATCTTTACGAAGGAACCTACCCCGATCGTTTTAGCGTTTTCCCAACGAGCTTTTGGTCAAGGCAGATGACATTATCGGAAGGCGGACTTGTTTCTCCGGTTAACGAAAAACTTGGATATAGCCGGTGGCTTGTTTCATTGTCCTTCACAAGCAGTTTACCAGGAAAAACAAACAAAATACCAATCAAACCTTTTGTGAATTTTCTGTTGAATGATCATGGTATAGGGAGAGGTCACGATTCACCAATCTTTTACGAAGCTGGAATAAAGGGGGGATTATGGAATTTTTTCGAGGTTTATATTCCTTTGATAGTGTCGCCAAATATTGAATCCATCACTGGGTCATTTAAAGACAGGATACGAATTGTCTTTAACCTTAATTCATTAAATCAGGTAAAATTGAATTCTGGAATTGGAATTAAAATACAGTAATTGCAACAGATCATATTAGTCATAATTGGTTCAATTTGGTGGCTTTTACTAATTTGGGGGTTGATGTTTGATTCAACAACGAGTGTTTAATACATCTAAAGTTGCTGATGAAGTAGATGTCACTATCTTACCAGCCCCGTAGTTTTATTTCTACCACAGGAAGACTTTCCTTATCACAAAGGTTGAATCGAAGAAAATGGGAATATCAAGGAACTAAATGTTGCCAATATTAATTCCTTTAATTGATGGGTATGAGGTAAATTTTAAGCTTTATCGGCCACCGTCTCTTCAAGAAATTGGGTGTAATCGTCATTGAATTTGGCGACAACTTCAATTAATCTTACATCGAGCATTTCAAAACGATCGACCTCATCTTTGTCGGTGATGCCTACTGAACCCGGGACTAAACTAAAATCATCTTTTTCAATATAATGTGCCAAAATCATCACAGCCATATTAATTTCGGAGAGCAGCTGTACAAGATTTGTTTCAGCAGGGTTTTCATTAAGTTCCTGTTTTGCAACTTTTAGCAATGCATTCTTCTTAAGGATTCCCTGGTGAATCTTCAGAAGGTTAAGCAAAGAATCAGCTCTCAATCGTGGAGCTCTTTGGTGATCGATTCTGGCCTCAAGTTCAATCAGCTTGTCGTTTAACAGTAATTTTTCCATAAAATATTGATCTTTATTGGTAATTGTTTCTTCTAATTCCAGGGAACAGACAAATAGTAAATATCTTTTATGCGATTTTTTACCCTAATACCTATATTACTTTCAATAAACTAAATGAAATAACCTACTTATTACTAAATATATAATGAGCAACCTCTTCTGATTGCAACAATAAATCTTCTTTAACTGCCGGGCATTTCCCACCAATTGTCAAACGCCGTTTTATGTCCATATTTTTGTAAAGTTAAATAGTATTTTGCAATTCAAAACAATAAATGTGAAATTATTTTTTTGATCATTTTTAATTGTAATGTTTTATTTCATATAAGGGTAAATGCTGAGGAGATTTCCATTTAGGCTAATCTTCTTTGCTCCGAAAGTCCCGAGAGGAACGATTCGGGAAAGTCCCGAGAGGACAATGTCATTAAGTTAGTAGAAAACAATACATTTTACCGCAGAGAACCGCAAAGTTTTACGCAGAGAATCGCAAAGAAATTCAACAATTCTTGGCTTTGCGGCTCTTTGCGTGTTCTTAGCGTCCTTTGCGTTTAAATCTAAATCCTTAACTTAATGACATTGCCCGAGAGGAACGATTCGGGAAAACCCCAACAGGAAAAAATTGATTAGTCATATGCACATCATAAAAATGTTAAAAAAATGTTTTTCTTTAAAGACGAATGAAAAATGGATTACTTTTATAACATAAATCTGAAGCTTTAATTGTAATTTTTAATCTTTATTGTTGAACCACCTCTAACCTTCGGTAAAATGATACATAAGCAAATTTTGTTATTTGGTTTTTTACTCCTCCAATTTAATGCTTTTAGCCAGGTTTATAATGTCTCTGTTGACGATAGAAATAAAGCCATCGATTTAACAAATCAGGCAATAACAAAAATAGAGGGGGACAAATTGGATGATGCAATCTTATTTTTAGTAAAGTCGCTCTCCGTTGATTCAGTATATCGTCCCACTTACCTGCAATTTTATAGAGTTTATTCATTGAATAACGAATATTCAAAAACGATTCTCCCGTACATAAAAAAGGGGAAAAGAATTTTTGAAGACGACGACGAACTATCCTTTTATCTTGGAGAAATATATCGATCAAACTCAGATCTAAAAAATGCATTATTGGAGTACAATGCTGCTATTCGATTAAGCAAAACAAACGGCGAGGATTTTCATTTGGTTCATTCTTACTATTTCAATAGGGGGAATTGTTATTACAAAGCCGATTTACTCGATTCGGCGATTGTTGATTATACCTATGCTTTAAAACTAAAACCCGATTATTCGTTTGCTTATATGAACAGGGGCATCTGTTTGTACAGAAGAGGAAAGCCAGCAGAAGCTTGTGTCGACTGGCAAAAATCTGAAGAGCTTGGATGTGATTCAGCAACAGAATATCTTGAGAAATATTGTAAGAATCATAACTCAAAGCCTAACAAACAATGAAAATCTTCTCACATAATCCTGACAGGTTTCGGAAACCTTTCAGGATTAATTGCCATAAATAATATTCCCTCCCATTGTTTATAGATCATATAATAGTTGAAAAAACATATTTTTACATATTATTAGTGGTTAACAAAGGTGTAAACGATTTGTAACTATTTCGCAAAGAGATGAAGAGAATAATCGACAGCATTTGGAGGTTTTACATTAAACTGATTCTGCCATCCTTATCAATGTCAGTGGCATTGACTTTTATTTTTTATTTGATGAATTCACCAATCTCAATTCAATTGTTTGCAGTGTTTTATATTATTCTGACTCCTACCTTTCATTTCTTTATCTATGAGGTTCGAAACCCGAATGAATATTATTTCTATTACAATATGGGAATCAGTAAGCTTGTCTTATGGTTGTCAACCATTATTTTGAGTTTATTGATTGGCCTAATTCTGATGCTATTATGAACGATTTATATGTTGATAGTGTAACCAAAAGTTTTGGAATCAGGCAAATCCTGACAGATGTATTCATCACTTGCCGGAAAGGTGAGATAATAGGACTGCTTGGAAGAAATGGTGCAGGAAAATCGACACTGTTAAAGATTATTTTTGGATCATTGTCGGCAGATTATAAATATGTAAGGATCGGTAATAAACAGATCGATGGACTTTATGATACCAGGCTGTTAATTAATTATCTGCCACAGCATGGATTTTTGCCAAATCATTTAAAAATAAGCAAGATTATATCACTCTTCTGTAACAAGCAGAATGCCGAATTAATTATGGCCAATAAACATATTCGGCCATTAATCAATCAAAAATCAAAAGAGCTTTCAGGTGGTGAGAAGCGACTCGTTGAAATATTTCTGATTATCTATTCCGATGCGGAGTATATTCTCATTGATGAGCCTTTTAATGGAATTGCCCCTGTTTATAAAGATGAGATTAAAAGCATCATAAAAGAACATTCCGTGTCGAAAGGTTTTATAATCACCGATCATGATTACAGAAATATCCTTGATATTGCAACAAAGACAATTTTAATTCACGACGGCGGCACAAAAGAAATAAAGCACATTGATGAACTTAAATTTTGGAAATACATTCCTGAGACAAAATAATTGATTTCATCGAACTTCGTTGCGACAATGAGATAATTTGAAGATTTAAAATTGGGTTAATGTGCTAATACGTTAATATGCTAATGTGTTTTTTAAAACTGCGATCCCCCTCTTTTGCAATAGCCTGCCCCGTTTTTTACGGGGAGCGGTTAGTTGTTTTGAGTTTGTAACTTCTTTGTGAAATCTTAGTGTCCTGGTGTCTTGGTGGCGATCTATTCCTGCCACAAAGTCACTAAGTCACTAAGTTACACAAAGCTTTAAATTTGCGTCCTTTGCGAATTTCCCTGGCGTCCTTTGCGGTAAAAACCTTCTTCCTTTTTAGATTTCCTCATTAAATGCAATATTAACCCAAAACTTTTATCTTCGTACCGGCTCAATCTTTAATATTCGTCCGATGTTTCTATTCTATATCACGCTGGCGTATGTACTCCCCAATATTTACCTCTTCTTTCGCATCAGGAGTAGCTTTATTGGTAAAGGATACAAACATTGGTTTACGCTAATTTATTTGTTGATCGCCGTGCTCTTCCCTTTTTATGGACGGTTTGAGCTGTCGAATGCGAATTTTCTGCTTCATGGTCTGTTTGTCTTTTCAAATTACCTTCTCCCTTTCTATCTCTACCTTTTCCTGGCCGTTCTGCTCTACGATCTGCTGTTATTGCTCAATCATTTTCTCAAAATCGTCTCGTCCGAAACCCGGAAAACATTTAAATTCCGGTTTTATACGCTCGCGGTACTGATGCTTTTATCGGTGGCCGTTGTTATTGGAGGCGCCATTAACCTGAATACGATCCATGTTTCGAAATACACGATCGATGTACCCCGAAAGCATGCCGCGATTGATCATTTGCGGGTTGCCTTTATCGCCGATTTTCATATTCAGCAAAGTACGCCCCTCGGTTTTGTCGAACAATACGTTGCGAAGATCAATCTTTTGAAACCCGACCTATTACTCTACGGTGGCGACATCGTTGAAGGCGACCGCGAGAATAAAACCACCGCGGCGATCGAACGCTTATTAAAGAATATCGAGGTAAAATATGGTGTTTATGGTGTTGTCGGGAATCATGAGTTTTATGGCCGACAACAGCAAGGTTTCTTTTTCAAACGCGCCGGTATAAAATTGCTTTGCGATACCGTTATCCGGGTCGACAGCGCCTTTTATCTTGCCGGAAGGTATGATCAGCATTTCGGACGGCGTAAAACAATTGGTCAATTAACCACTAGTATTCCGCCCGATCTTCCAATTATCCTGATGGATCATCGTCCCACACAATTACAGGAGGTTAGTGGCACGGCGGTCGATGTACAGTTTTCGGGCCATACGCATAACGGACAATTGTTCCCGCTTAATTATATTATCCATCGCCTATATGAGCTTAGTTGGGGATACCGCAAAATACGAAATACCCATTTCTTTGTTACGAGTGGTTTGCGTCTTTGGGGACCACCTGTTAAAACGGCCGGGAAATCTGAAATTATGCTCGTCGATATTTATTTAAAAGATTGAGAATGGTGTTTTTTAAGTCCTTTTCAACATTCTTTACTTTTTTTATCCATTTGAACTCCGAATCGTCGATTTAATGTATTTGTCGTTAAAACAATGGACAGCAAAGGATCAATTTTCATTTCTTAAATAATTCAATATTGACAGAACATCGTCGATCGATTCAGAAATTATTATTTTTTCACTGAAAGTACTGTCAAATGAAATCTTTTTGGCCATTCGTCCAGTTTTTGGTAATGTAATTATTGGAATCTCATTTGCTAAAGCAAAACATGCTTCTAGCCAAGTTCCCATTCCACCAGATATTATAATGATAATTTGGGTATTATACCAATTGAATTGCCATGATTCTCATAAACGCCACGACACACGGCTTCCATTATTCCACCTAATCCACCAGTTAAAACAGTATATTTTTCCCTCGCAAGAAGTTTTCCAAGATTATATGCTTCATCTATTGCATAAAGTTGTTCTTTATCATCTATGTCAATTTTTTCTCTCCCAATTATACCTACTTGAAATGATTTCATAAATATTAGTTTTTAATAAAATTACTTATACTTTTTAAATCAGAATTATAAAGATGTGCTGATGCAATTAATAATGATAAATATCCAGGTTCAACCTTAATGGAATTGCAAATAAGTTGAATTAAAGAAATCAATAACTTAAAATTATTTAATTGTTTTTTCCAAACATCCTGACTTCTAAAAAATGCGGTTGTATTAAGTAAATTGTTTCTTACTTTAAAATCAATGCTAATTAAACACGGTATTTTATATAAATCATATTCTGGAAATACTGTAACAACTGTTGCAGATTTTGTATACCAAGCTTTTTGTAGCTTTTGAGTTATTTTTTCAATCTGATTGGTATTGTTGAAATTTAAAACTCTTTCTTTATAATCGAACATGTCTTGAGAGTCCGCAATATTGATATAAGGACTATTGTTCCAAATTTCAAAATGACTTGATGCCAATTCAAGATTATCAGTTTGCAAATAAAGGTTTAAAATCTCACTAATATTCTCTTTGTCATCTTGAATTATCTTACCCTCTTCAAGTATTAATTTTATGGATTTTAACCATAAATCATATAGATTTTTCTCATTAATGTAGTACATAATTAAGCATTTGTTTTTTCGTATTTATTGAATATTGGCAAACTTGTTATTATCCATACTATTCCATACAGAATTAAACCTAATAAACTAACTATTAATACTGAGCCAAACTGAAGGTCGGTTTTAAAATCTTCATTCGCTTGTGAAATCAGAAATCCTAAACCACTACTTGGCTGAGCCAATTCACCAACAATGACACCAATAATTGAATAAGTAATTCCTATTTTTAAGCCAACAACAATATTAGGTATAGCTTCTGGCAATTTAATTTTCCATAATAATAACCATCGATTTTTAGAACCGAGGATATTTAATGTCGACCTTAATTGCGTGCTATTTTCTTTTAAACCATTTCTGAAATTTTCAAAAATAGGAAAAAATGCGATCAAAGCACCCATAGCAATTTTGGGACCCATACCATGACTGAACCATATTACTAGAAGAGGTGCAAGCGCAACTTTTGGTATATTTTGAAATGCAATTGTAGGATATAAAAATAATTTTTCAAACCATTTCCATTCCTCCATAAGAATTGCTAAAAAGCTTGCAAAAAATAATCCTATAAAAAAAGCTACTATAGTTTCCTCTAATGTTTCAATTATATGCTTATTTATTAATGAAAAATTCTCCAATACAGCTTCTACAACGTCTGTAAAAGTTGGAAAAATCGTTGGTTGAATTTTAAAAATTATTGGGATAAATTCCCAAAATAAAGCTATGGATACAAAACCCATTATTGCTTTAAAAAATTGAGATTCCCAAAACTTTTTATTGAATTTTGAATTCATTTCCTAAAAATTTATTTGTGTAAAAACCTTTAATATTTATATCTCTTTCTATTGCATTAATTGATTTTAAATAATCATATGTTTCGAGCCATCCAGATTCTTTTTGATAACCTAATATCTTATTTCCATCAAAGCTTGATATAATAAATTTATTAACCCATTCCAGCTTAGCTAAAGCATATTCCTTATCACTTTGAGGATTACTATCGAGAAAAATTACAAGTGCTTCATTCGGATTTTTTAAAGTAAACAAAAGTGATTTCTGCATTGCCTGAACAAAAAATTTAACCAATGCAGGGTTTTTTTCAATTAAATCAGAATGTGTAATTAAACTTAGCCCATAAATTTGAATATCATAGTTTGCCAATTTTATTTCATTAATCTCATAACCGGAAAGTCTAAGCTTTAAAGGATGCTGATAACCAAAATGCACCATTGCATCTAATTTAGTATTACTATCAATAATTTCTCTAATATCACCAGTCGTAGGAATTTCATTAATTTTTGATTTATCAAGTTTATATTTTTTACAAAAGAAATCATAATTCTTATATGCGGAAGAACCTTTCATGATCCCTACAGACTTCCCGTATAAATCTGTTGGATTTATAATGTCTTTTTCTTTAAGAGAGTAAATTACAGTTGGTGTGTTTGGATAATAAACAGAAATTACTTGTATGTTTCTTGGTATTTCAGCAGTCTTAGATTGTAATGCAGTTTCACCTGAACATAACGCGAAATCAACACTCTTAGCATCAACCATATTAGTAGAATATGTTGATCCATTTCCTTGAATAATTTCTAAGTCAATCCCATTATCCTTAAAATAACCAAGTTCTTTACCTGCATAAAGAAAAGTGTGTTCAGAACCTACTTTCCAATCAAGAAGAATAGTCACTTTTATCAACTTTTCATTATTGTTTTTCTTATTTCCGCCACATGAAATAAAGAAAAGGAAGGCTATTGAACAATACAATAATTTTTTCATGATTAATTATTTAGTTGATTTTTTATAATTTCTATAAAATCATTGAATTCTTCTGTATATCGTATTTTATCTAATTCCATGTTTTCCCTTTTTTTAATGATGGGATTCTCAATCTTAACAAATTCATTTTGTGGCAGCTTACTTCCTAAGATATATACTGCTTCTCCTAAAAGAACAGCCTCTTCTAAATCATGTGTAACTATAAATGTGTTTTTTGTATCTATTTCTAGTTCAGGATGTGTAAAGTTTTGCCAATTATTAATTAAAAATTCATATATTTCAAATTTTGAATATGTATCTAAATTTGAAAAAGGTTCATCTAGTAGAAAAACTTTGGCTTTGGTCGATAAAAGCATTGCTAAAGAAACTTTTCTTTTTTGTCCTCCAGACAATTCATCAGCCTTTTTATCACAAATATTCTCTAATTTTAAGTCCTTAAGAATTTGGCTTGCAATTATTTGCCTTTTAGTTGAATTAAAACCACTGAATCTTAAGGATAAAGAAATATTTTCTCTAACTGTAAGCCAATGTGCAGGTTGAAAGAATTGTGGCAAATAAGCAAGATATTGTTCTTTAATGGCTTTGTAGGGAGGCAAATTGTATATTAATATCTGGTTTTCATTATCAGCAATAGGTTTTAATATATTGCAGATTAAATTGAATAATGTTGATTTACCCGTTCCAGATCTACCAAGAATAACAGAAATTGAATTAGTTTCCATTAAACCTTTAAATTTGAAAAAAATCGAATTTACTTTACTTCCATTTTTATATGCGAAAGTTAGATTGTTAAACTTTATTCCATCATTCATATTATTTAATTTATATTCAAAAAAATAAATTCCACCATATCCAAACAAATATGATTTTTTATAGAAATAGTAACTATCAAAAACCTCCTTGAAATTCTTCTTGATGTCTTTTAAATGTAACCATTTTTGTTTTTTAAGTAAAACTTTATCAGATTGTCTATGAATCCTTATTTCCTTTTTTTGAAGTAAGTGAGTGTTAATAATAATATTAATGAATTCTGATATTCCAATAGTTCTAATTGAAAAAAGTGTTGTAATAAAGGCACCAAATCCCCATAAAGAAAAATTAGATTTTGAATCTAAGTCAATTATTAAAATACGGCCATTAGTATTAAGCATCTCGTTTTTATAAAAATTGAGAGTTTCATTCTTTTTCTCAAAGTGATGAAAGGTATTTCTTAAGAATATAACATCAAATTTGCCTAGTTTTTTTAGTTCACAAGTATTTTCACCGTCTAAAAAAACAAACTCAATTTCATTATGTTTCTTTTGGGCAGTAATTATTTGATTTGAATCTTTATCTATGCCAATTATTTTTGATGGAGAACATTTTTTATATATAATAGAAGTTAGCAATCCATTATTACATCCAATATCAATTATTTTGCTGTTTTTTGGTATATTCTTATAAATCCATTTTAAAGTAAAATCATAGATTTTTATAAATCCTTCAGGATATGGATTATAAACATAATTTATTTGCTTCATTTTGTTCATTTATTTCCAATATAACGTAATAAAATATTCATATCACATTCCCAAAGGGCGTAAATCGCTTGCTGGATAGGAGATATATATGCACCTCTTAGATATTTTGTAATGAACAATATTTTTTTAAAAAAATTCTTCATTTTTATTTGGTTTAATATCTTATGGTTGCAATAATTTTAATTTTTCACTTCCAACTGTTCTAGGCACCGGCGAAACGTTTGAGGTATTCGTCGCGTAAATGTACATATTTTTTTACAAATCCAAATTATTTGGAGGTTTTTTTGTTTTTATTTATAAAACAGGCAAATCAATGAAGGGGTGATGATTAACTTTGTCCTCATCAATTTGTCTTTAGCTCTAATAAAGTTATCCATAAATATTTTAATTAATCCATAAAATCATTTTCATTTTCAAAAAATTCGAAGCCCCGCTTGCGCAGGGCCTCTCCTCTGGAATACTCTTATACAAAACTTAGACCAGTCAAATCTTATTCAATTCAACCTTAATATTACAAAGCTCATCACTATTAACCGTGACGTTAATCAGCTGATCGACATAACCAACTTTGATCAGTTTAAACTTATAAATCCCTTCGGTCAGCGATTTTACATTAAAGCCCCCTTTGGCCGCCGTTTTCTTCACAACCGGAGGGACTAAACCGACACCTTCGCCATCGAGGAATGTGACGCTCACCCCTGTTATCCCAATTTTGGTAACGGCATCGACAACTTTACCGCGGATGGCAATTGTTCGTCTACCGTAATCAATCGTCCTACGTGCCAATTTATAGGCTTTGTAAGTGTTGGGATCAGTAATACGGATGATTTCAAGCAACGCATCGAGCTGAGCAATCAATTTATCGGCAGCAACATAATCATCGGCCAGTTGACGGGTGATCTCTTTCGATTCGGATTCACTTAGCCGCGGCTTCAATCTCGCTGTGTCAAAATCATCGATGGCCGTTTTGAATACAAGTTGCGTGGCCGTTGTGATTCCATAAGCTGTTACATCGGCTAAGTGGAGTGCTGCACGATTGTAAATCCCTTCTGCAAATTCGGTCAATTCTGCATCCGATTTGCCCTTAAGCAGACTTTGACTGATATGCGTTTCGGCGATCAATACATGATCATTGATATAAAGTGCATAAGCGTAGAGCTTACGGGTATTGTCACCCGTAATCGTGGTGAGGCTCAATCTCAACTCCCGTTTCGCATCAGTCAACCCTTTTTTGTCGAATGACTGCTTTTCAAACAGGATTAAAATTGCCGCAAGTAGTTCCTGGAAGGCCGCAAATATTGCCGTGAAATTTGGCAATGTTCCCAACACCGTTAGTTTGGTCAATAAATAGGCCTTTACAGCCAGGTACATGTTTAAACGATTTTCCTGTAACTTATTCATAAATCAAAAATTAAACATTAATGAAAAAAGAACTCACAAAAAAAATAAAACAGTATTCCTAAGCTCAAAATTACGCAGGTTGAAAATTGTCCACAAGCGTAGTTCTACCTGTTTTTGTAAAACAGGTAGAACTACCTACTCCGAAAAGAATCGCAATATGTTATGGTGGTTATAGCGGTGGTTGTCTAAGGATTTAATTCGTTAAGTAGTACATTAATAATGGTATTCGATTCATCGATGTTATTTTTTGC
>Ga0302271_10004175_pt1 | contig 11705 bp, 5 predicted proteins | sample III_Bog_N1_1_FD_198767 | JGI IMG/M metagenome (GOLD analysis project Ga0302271, IMG submission 198767) | Peat permafrost microbial communities from Stordalen Mire near Abisko, Sweden - III_Bog_N1_1 | ecosystem: Environmental > Terrestrial > Soil > Wetlands > Peat | place: Sweden: Abisko... | reverse complement strand
GTCACAGAGGCTGAACCCACAGTTGGATTCTAAGTAGATGTTACTGAAGCTAAATAAGATGGAGCAGTGTATGTAGAAGTGAGAATTGGTGTAGTTGTCTAAACCACTGGAGGTGTGTAAGTATAAGCTGCAGGAGGAGTGTAAGTGGAGATGGCAGGAGGGTTGTAAGAATTTTAGTTGGAACTAGCAGAATATGTTGATGATGAATAAGCATTCTAAGCTGGTTTTTGATTGTAAATACCTGCAGGTTGATATGTATTAGAGTACTGTTGCTGCTGTGACAATGGCTATTAAGCAGACTGTTGTTAGTTCCTTTCAGTATCAGCTGTTTATCCAATTGCATTTCCTCCACTTTGATCGGGCACTGCACTTTTTTAGACTGTGCTATCTACTGGAACATATTAAATTTTACTGCCGTTATCTCCAGTATCACGATACATGCTAGCTGCGTTTCTTGGTTTATTAGGTGCATTGAGATTTGGATTCGCTGGGGATCTCCATGCAGTTTAGTCTTCTACTTTCTTTTTCAAGGAAAATTAAATAAATAATTAGAATAAAAACAACTCACTTTAATATCATTTTGAAGTGTATTTTCTAGAATAAAATGTATCTCTGCATACTTGGTTTGAAGAGCTAGAATTAGGGACCACAGTTACTTAAGAATTCTCAACTAATTTAACTTCATTGTAGTTTGATTATCTCGCTGGTTCTGTAGGAACATACGCAGTTTATTTAGGTTAGATAGCAACTTATTGTTGTTGTTTCTGTGATACTTATGATTATTGCAGTAATTATGGATCATTTTATCTTGTTTGCTACTGGATAATTTAATCGAAGACAAACAGATCTTATCTATCATCGACTGTCATGACAACCATTGCGGAAAGATAGTTATAGAGATTTGATCCATAAATCGATTTCACTTTGAGAAGCTTCTAAATAATGAACCCTTCATCGATAGTGCAATTTTTGTAGTCATACGCTTAATCGAGTGGTTCGAGAATCGCTGCCTAGAGGACTGTCATACCTAGGGAGAAAACATCACTGCGTTGCTGATTATAACGAGGATTGTATTCTTATTCGTAGAGAGACTGTTGAATAGACAAAAAGGGTGATATTGCTAGCTTTTCAGTTATTTAAAGGGAAGGAAAATATTGAAAAATAATATTTGTTTTTACAGCTAGAAGCTCAGGTGAAAGATATGTTTCTTATGAAACGTGATCTCTGTTTGTGAGTGCCTCTGCGTAGATTGTAAGTTAAGATAGCAGTGATGGGTCTGCAACTTTGATTATGCCTCCATCGGTGATGAGAATATTCGTTGGGCTGATATTGCTATGATTGAGGTTGTTTTAGTACAAATAATTGATGCCGGAGATACTCTAGGATAAGATATTCCAGAGTTCATCTTCATTGAATTATTGCTGCAGCTCCTATCGGTTTCTGATTTCCTCATGCAGAGTGTTCTTCACATACTCAAACACCAAGATGACTTTGTAGAATGTCGAACAAAGTTGAGTCTCCTTCTTCTTCAACACCTCTTTGAAAAAAGATAAATAATTTTTGTCAAATGAAATTTGAGGATCAAAACAAGAAATATTCTTTGGAGTTTAGTTTTTCCCAAAGAATAAATGCAAATTCTTGTGGAAAAAATAAGAATAATTTAAAAGATTGTGGAGAGAGAGAGAGAGGAAGTGGGATGATTTGTGAATGTTTGGAGATTATAAACTAAACTAAGTAAAAGAAAAAAGGGAAAATAAAAATAATCTTAAGATACCCGAACAAAGAGTTATTAAAGAGGGGAGAAAGAGTGAGAGAGAGATAATTTAAACTATTAAAAATTCAAATTAATTTAAAAGATCTTTTTGAAAATAATAATCTAACATATCCACAATATTCTTTCATGCAGTTATATTGTAGAAAAAATACCCAACATAACATTTTGTTTATTTCACTTGTTTCAAAGGAAATCTGCATATTTTAATACTATCCACTGATTGCAAGCAAAATATCATTTTCAAACTCAATCAGTTGGGCTATCATTTTGTTGTTTTAATCGATAAAATATTTTGTTAATAATGAAATAGCTTTTTCATTGGATATTTGTTTTGCTCGATAAAAAGGAACTTTTAAGGAATAATGCAGAAAAAGAGAAAGAGTCTTGATTTCGAATAATTTTGTTTTATTTTGCTGTCTTACGTAGAACTTTTATGATATTGGGGTGTTGGAGGGCGAGTTTGGGAGATAGAGAATCATAAACTCTTTAGAATTCTGACTCATCAGTTAAGTTGTATTCTCTGATACCAACGAGCTCACCTGTTTACTTGTGGCGCAAAACCTGAACATCATGGTCTATCCTCTCAACTGGCTCATATTGACTCAGTAAATCTTCTTTATTCGCTTGACCACTGCTTCCTTTAGATTATTCCGCTCCCATTTTAGAATTTTATTCTGTATTTCTTCGCTAGATTGTATTATTTTTTTAAAAAAGTTGAGAGCACTATCTTCTTAAGCTTGCTTTTTGCCTTTTAAATTGTTTTTATTTACTTATATTTCAAAAATATTCAATAGAATCCCCCCTCATTTTTCAAAAACATGAATTAAATTATTTGATAACTATTTGTTTCGATAACGATTTTAACTAATTTACATAGATTCATTCACAGACAAATATAAGTAAGACCCAGCTCACACACATTGTTATCATATCATTCCACTAGATGATTGATATCTAGATTAGCTAATTACTTTATTGCTTTATCGAAAAATAAATAAATGAAAAATATCTAAATGTTGAATAATACTTGTAAATTCAAATCCTATTATTATAATATTTGAGCTTTTACCACTATGAATATGCAACATACAAAGATATTACAATGAATGAATCATAAGTGAATTTGATTATGCTACTTTAAGGCACTTTACATCAACTAATTTCTCATTTAAATTCTCCTGTTTCTAAATTAACTTTTTTAGATCTAACTTTTGAAAGTGTATTCATTTATTTTCTATTAATTGATCTCCCCCTCCTTTTATTTAATTTCATCTATTTCTATTTCAACTCATCCTCTCTTGAAATCTTAAAGAATGCCTTAGATGACTTGATCTTGTGGACCTTTTTAGTTAGCAAACATCATAGAATGCATATCTTTTAATCCACTCATTCCCATCGAATTCTGTGGAATCTAACCAGATTGCATATTACTACTATTTCTATTCATCCCTTAGAACTTCTCTGGTAATCCTATTACCCCTGGAAAAGGCTATCCTGGTTGTAACATAGGTGATTGCAATTATTGTGGTTATTACATCATAGGATTTGAAAATCCTCCAGGAATAAACTGCATGGGCATAAACATAGCCGAATTGTTGTTGTTTTCTTATTAATTGCTACCACTTCTATAAGAAAACAGCTAATCTTAGTTATATTTCTCTTATTGTTACGCTAAACTTCTGAGATTCTCACTCATCATTTCTTGAAATGCCTTTGACATTTGAGAAGTTCCTGTTCCCCTTTCTTGATGATTTCTTCTGTTCCTTGGTCCTTCTCTGTCTTTGATTTTATTTGTCAATGCAGAGAGAATATCCGATTAGTTCTTCAGCAATGGCTCTATAACCTAAGCTGTCTGCTATTCTCTTTGTTTCTCTCGATCTCTCTGTAATTTAGCTTATTATTCAAAAGCCTGTTATGCCAAAACTTATTGCTGAAATTGCAACTGCTCTAAACGCATTTGTTCCAAAATCCTAAGCTACTATTACTACTACTCATAAGTCTACTATTATTACAGAATCTATTATTATTCTTGCAGTCGTTCATCGCTATTATTTTTATTCATTTAATTTTGTTTCGCAATAATCTCTCCAGCTTTTGTTGTTGGTCTGCTCTCTACTCCTCCTCCTCTTCCTCCTGAAGATCCTTGACTTCTTCTTGCAGATGGTAAATTAAGAGATTCTTCTTATTCTATTATCTTTTGGAAACCATTTACATCCAAACTTCTCACAATCTCCTTTGCTTTATTTGCTTTATGTTTACTATGCATTATGGGTTGCTAATATGGGACATGCTATTGATTGTTGACTGGGTTCAAATAGATTTGATTGAGATTACTACTATTATTCACAGGATATCCTAGCAATGATTGATTTAGATTATATTGAGCTTATGCTTATGATAATTTAGCTGTTTAGCGATCTTGTGGATTTTCATAGAAATATAGTGGCTCAGTAGCGTAGTTAGCGTTCTTCATGGCTTAGTAATCTGGATTGTTGAATTATTAGTAAGTGTCAAAATCTGTTGGTCGCTGTGGCTGTAGCTATTAGGTGATATTCTGTGGAATTATACCATTAAAAGACAGAACACGCTAAGCAATATCAGTTAGCCTCTAATCGAAATTGTATCTTGATTTGTTGATCATTCAAAGCACAAAGGGGTTTGCGACTTTGGCTTTTACAACTTAAAATGTTGAAACAGCTGTGTGTATTTTATTTAGATTCTTCTGAGCTTTGTTTATTACGCTATTATTTTCTTTTGTTGGATAATTTCCTCAAATTAGTTTATTTTTTCTTTTCTTGGTATCGCTCAAAGGAAATGTACTTAAATATGCACTGGATCAATGTAATTCTGAAGGCATCTAAAATAAATAACCAGTAAGAATAATAGGAAATATCATAGTTTTAAAGTTTTAACAAAAGTCCAGAAAAAAAAAGAAAATATACAAGGAAAGGAATGTTTTTTGTTTTGATTATCATTCAAATCGCTTTAAAGTAAAATCTAGAAAGAATGAATGAACTTGGTAAGCTACCTTTTTTGAGGATATCTTGAACGATTGTTATGCTAAAGTTGCAGATTTCTTTCCTTTGTTAGAAATATTATGTTCAAAAGAATGGGGTAATAGCAAGATTAGTTTTTATGAAGATGCAATAATTCAATGGGTTGTTGGAATATGTTTTTATTATGAAGTAAAATAGAACGAAAAGTTTATATCTGAAGGAGAGAAAAGAATAATTGGATTAATATAACGTGATGTTTTGGTGTAGAAAAACAAGAATTTTTATAATCTGAATATTGATACTATTTTTGAGCTTTTCTATAAACTAATAGTATTATTGAACTTATGAAGATTTCTTAGCAAAGACAGTCTGCAACCTCTGGACAACAACGATAACATGATCTCAATGCGCTAACTATCACACCAAAAACAGGGGATAATAAATCCATTCAGAAGAAATCAGTGCTAGCTATCTTTAATTCATCTGAAAAACATAATCACGAAATTACATTATCCCATAGACATCTTTACAAAAATAATGATAATAATTCTCTTATTATTCACACTCCCTTAAGCATCAAAAACAATAATAATAACAACAGCAATACTCCTCAATAACATTAAATCTATCCCTAACTCGCAGATGATTTCAATACTGCTACATAACTCTTGAGCATAAATACCATGTAGCTTTAGTCTCATTTTGATAAGAACAACAACTTCAACAGACAAGGGCTGCAAACAGCGCCATCTAAAGTATCCTAGTATTAATCAATCTTTCAAAATTCTTCCTCGAAATACACTCGAACATCTCCTTCCAGAGATCGATATTCAACTACTTAAAACTATCAGTTATCTCATCCTCAGCGATCTCCTCGCTCTCAGACACCTCCTATAAATTCTTAACCTCTTGCTCAGTTATTTCCTGCAGCATAGTTTAATTTACCATCAGATAATAATACACCCATAAGAAAATAAAGTGCTTTGAATAGAACTCCATTCACTTAGCATCGAATGTTTCGTCCACAGCCTCTAGCGCTTCTGCAGTAAGATGAGAAGTATGCTTTGCTTTTAAAAATTCTATTATCTTTTTGATCTTTTAGGAAGCAATGGAGCGAAGAAAACTAAGGAGAAATGATGCGAAAAGTCGTTGCTAACAATGATAACAGTAATTATTATTATCTTACGGCTAAAAATTCCTCTTGGAACATCGCCAAAGACAAATGGATCTAAACCTTAAGTGGGTGTCTGCTGTCATAGCCTGTGTAAATCAATGACAATGCTTAACTGAAATCCAGGAATCTTCTGAGGTAGAAAAACACTCAGCATAAAAATCTTCCATTTTTCAAATCCACTCAGTTTCATCAGAGATAAGCACTTTTGGAATAAATCCTTAAAGAACAAAAATAACTGCGAGTTAGTAATTCATAAAAATAATCATAATAACACTTGAAAACAGCGTAAATTTATGATAAAAGTTATATTAATAACAGAATTAACCATAAAATGATATCTAATAATCCAGAATTGCAGATCAACTAAAAGCAAATTAATCATCAAAACTAAAGCGAAAAACATCAGAATTCGATGAATCCTTCATTGTAAATATCTAAAATAGCACAATGAAGATGGGTAATTATGTACTTGAGTAACTATTTGGCTTAAAGTTAATTCAAGTCATGTCTAACTTAGGTTATTTTTATTTGAGAAATTGTAGCTGAATCTCAGAGTTTTATTACAACTTAGATTAAAAAAAAACTAATTCACTTTCAGAAATCACATTTTTGTTGTTGTTGGTTTAACCACCTATTTTTATTTATGAATTAGTTTTTTCCTTATCTAAATCACCATCCTCTCAGCCTACCTCTTAAAAAACATAATATTTTAAGGGAATAAATAGTATAATTAGTGGTCGTAACCTGAATTAGTAGTGATGTCTTGAGATTGTGCTGAAACTACAATCTCTGCTGATTATTATTTTACTTTCATGAAATTCCAATGATTTTTTAAATTAAACTTTTCATTAAATAGTTCCCCCTGAAAAATTGTTGAAATTTTATCAAATCAAAACAAAATATTAGCTTGCTAGTGTTGAAAACAAAAAAATAAGAAAGAAAGAAAGCAAGAAATTATCCAATAAAAGAAGAAATCTTTAAGCTGCATAGTAGTCACTGGTTTAGAAAGAGCTCCGCCAAATAAGACTGAAGGATACCTGAAATATTAGCTATTAAAGAGTTTATTTTCATATGAGCGAGACTGGTTTGTCTGATGCTTAAGAATTACCTGGTTTAAGGAAGAATAAGAATTCATTTCCATCATTCAGTGATCTGACATAATTACTGAATTCAAATATAAAACTGAAATCAGCATTACCTTTGAAGTATGGCAGTTACGTAGCATCGCTAGGATCATCACTTCAAAATTAAGTATGAAGTTTGTGTGTGTGGGGAGTTTATTTTTCCAATGATCTTTTTCAACACAACATAGATTGACACAATAGCCGATGTTATGAAATAAAGCAAAGGAAGAGATAAAATATGTAATTTCATCTAATACACTGCAGATTTCTACTATGTTTGCCATAAAAACAGCAATATCGATAGAGTCCAATCTATTTTTAGGTAAATATATTATGCAGCATAGGAAAAATCATAACACAATAACGATGAATATTTTTAAATTCTAAAAACTAGTTTGATTATTTTGATAATAATCTTCATACATTGTGTGTCTTGTTTCTTTAAGGTAAGATAATTACCCTGCTGCTAGAGTTGCCAAGAAAATAAGGGATTCCATGAAGAATGGAAGGAAGATATTTAAGTTCTTAAAATTCATAGGGGAGTTCAAAAAATTTATAAAAATTAATAAAAGTGGAAAACCATTGTCACTCAAAGCTACTCTGCTGCTTTGCGTTGTTTGTAGATTCTTTTATTACGTCTTAGATAATATTCTCTGGGTGATTTCTATTGGGAATCTAAGGTGACCAGAAAATAGATTACTTTTTGTTTTTTTGGGAAATAATAACTTTTTTTGCATTTTTTCTCAAGTGAAGTATTCTCCCATGATCTCTCAAAGAAGGTAAAATCACTCAAGGACTCTTTTCTTCTCATCAAAGCCTTCTTGAAAGTCTCCGAGGCTAGCTATGCCTTTCTATTTAAACGCAAGTATTTCATTTAATATATTTAAGTTACTTTAATTAAAACAGAACTTCTTTTTGTAGTTCCTTTTTCAAGATTTTATATTCTTCGTTTCATTAATTGAATTTCTCTTTTAGCAAAGAATAGGCTGTGCTTTATAAGCTTTGCGAATTGGGAAATACAGAAACCATCCGTAATGACTCTTAAACAGAACGGCTATGTGCTGCTCTGTTAAGAGCAAAGAATAAGCGTCGATCTAAATTAATCAAGCTTCTTACTACGGGTATCCGCATTCTCATGCTCTGTAAAAGATAAAAAATACCGCCTCTGTAATCATAAAAATCTAAAAAGATTTCTTTTCTTTTTTCTGGATGAACTTGATTAATAAGAGGAAGGGATTCTCTTTTTGTTAAACTGTGTTTTAATAACGTTTACTTTATATAAAATGAAGGTACTCATTGATGAACAACATAAACTATTCCTTAGGTGGATTAATCTGTGCTGCTGTTGGCTTGATTAAGACATTCTAACCCAAAATAGATGTAATTAATATCTCTAAAGGAAGTGGAAATCTGCCTGAATATGAGGAAATATCCAGGAAATAATACCAGCATCTTTAATCTTTACCAAGATAAAAGAGTTTGCTGAAGAGATGTGATTCGACTTTATCGGATTTACTGAGCATGGAAAGTGATGAAGAACGAAGTGATGAGTATTATGATTCAGATTCCTCTTTGGATTCAATTAATTCCATGCAAGAAGCTGATCCAAAAGAAGAAGCTGGAGAATAAGAATATCAAGATGATTCTGATGGTGGTTCTGTTCATAATTTTGATAAATCTAAAAAAACACTCAAAAGATCAAGAAATTCAAATATTAACAACATCATTACTGGCAATGATCAAAATGACTCATATTAAGATAGATCTGCAGATTTGATTTAAAAAGAGCGAAAAAACATGCAAAATAGAGGATCTAGGAGAATTGAAAAATGGCAACGTGCTGTAACCATGCAAACTGATTTATTTGATGAAATGAATTGGGAAAGAGATAACAAAAAATAAGCCAAAGAGTTTGATTAAATCAACTAAATGTTTAATGGGACAAATAGCAATAATAATAATAGTAATAATACCTCTTTTACTGCTTAGAAACCAAACAAATCAACTACCTTGAAACGAATATTATCTTCTAATTTCAACAAATAAATAATTTGAATTACTATCCCTATCCAAAAGCATAGATGTTTCTTTAATTCAAGTGATAATACTTATGCTAATTTATACTTTTAAGCTACTGATTTTTGGGTGGCTAGGAATGCTCAGAAAATGCAAGTTCTAAATCAAAAATATATTGTTAATTATTTGATTGCTAATAAAATTTATCGCTGCTGAAAATAAAAACAAAACCCAAAAATAATTATTATTCTTAGAAATAGAGAGAACTTACAAAGAAATTAGGGGGGAGTAATTTGCAGTTAAAGCTGGGAAAAAGTCAAGAAGAAAAACCTTAAAGGGAAAATCATACATATTAGGGGTGGGAATTATTTTTGTTATTAAGATTATTCCGTTTATTTTTTATTTGTTGGGTCCGAGCGAACTGGATTAGATTGATATTAGGTTGTTTTGTTTTGTTTCTCAATCTGATTACGAATCAGTTTAAGTCTGCCTTGCTACCACGAGAAATAAAAACAAAGAAATTAAAAACACTTTAAGGGAGAAGAAGATAGAACCTAAATAATATCCCTAACTACCAACTTGTAGCTGGACATTTTTTTGCTTATTTCTGTCTACGAAAAACCAGTGATTTCCAGCTGTGTAAACAAGCGCAAGGAAGTTTCTCCTTTTCTATTATTTTTTATCTTTGAAAATGGCTGAATTTAGAGGAATTGATTTAACAATGCAACTTTTCAACTTATCAAAACAATCCAATGGCTTGATGACGATGATATCATAGCAGTAGTATGCAGCTTCAAAGCAATTAGAAAAGCACAAGAAACATAAAAAGAATCCTTCTTAAATGGCTGATTTGAACTCCGGAAATGAGTAAAATTATGTCTTTCTGCTGAATGAAGCAACCACTAATCCAAATGAATAACTAAAACATCTAAATCCTACTCAGCTAGATTCTTGGGAGAAACAGCGATTGCAAGTTGTCATCAATCGACAGCAGAAAGAGCTTGCTGAACATTAGTAGCTTCAAAAACAACCATCAGGGTTGGTAATTAATCATTCTAAAGTCAATGATTCCTAGGATGCTCTTAATATCCTCACAGAAAAGGATAGCAATAAAACCAATGAAGATAACCAATCCTAAGTATATTAATAAGTATAATTAGCATATCCAAAAGGATAGTTTAAGAGATAGAAGTCGCAATCTCCTTGTTAAGATACTTTAAGCACACGCTTTCCTGAAAGGAATCTTCCAACTGATATTAAAAATGAAGATTTTGATAGTTTACAGTAAAATACTACTTCTGATATTATCCCACTACCTCCCAAAGGAAATTAACTCATTGAATTTACTACTCTTGGGCATGGAAACCATCTCTAATGGATATAGAATAGTTTAGATAAATCGAAAGTCGATTAAGCGCTGTCATCGTAATCCTAATAAGTTCCTGCAACTTTTTCTCCATAATTCAACATAGAAATACTTCCTAACCAAACCCAAGTAGCGTATGCTTTAGAACGCCCTGAAAATGGAATGGTAAAAGATATCGCCTTTATGACACCAAAAGAAGCTCCTCATTTGATGGAGAATTTCAATAATTTATGCAGCTTAGTTTGTGAAGACAACATTTTTGATGATGAAAATGATAGAGATTTCTTAAAATAACTAATGGAACTTGAAATGAATTCTGATCAAGAAGAAGTTGAACATAATGCTAAAGAGTACATTCAGTAAGTCAAACCATCAATAATCGATGCTGATATGCAGTGGAATTATTCTTAAATCCATTCCTAAGCAACAACGTAAATCTCTCTAAATTTCAGTGGCACTCCTCTTTCATCTCCTTAGCCTCACACTCCACTTTCATTCAGGTCTCCATTACCATTTTAGAAAGATAATAACTCCCAATATTATGCTTGTAGTAGCGGTAAAACAAATCATTAATATCTTTCATCATGAGAGCATTCCATATTTCTTTTCTCTTCAATGAGTTCATTGTATATATTATCTTTCCACAAATCCACACATGTCCATAACAAGTCAGCTACCCACAGGCAGGCAAGACAGACTCCTACAATTGTTTTATTATGATCATTTTCTTCTTCACACTTTTACTTAAAAAATCCCTTATTTGTTTAATAGATAATTTATCCATATTGTAAATTTGTATTTCCATAAATGAGCTAAAAGGAGCTTCTCTAAACAAAACTCGAAATTCATCAGATATTACTTTTCCACAAAGTTATTAGTCAAATGATTTAGCTAAAGGGAAGTGTTTCAAGCATAATTGTTTATGATGTGACTTTTAGATCCCTCTACGACTGTTCCCCCTCGCCCCTTCCCCTTTTGAAGCTAAGCTCTGGCTTCTTTGATTTGAAAGATTGTGCTTTAGGATTAATTTAAGAGATACAAATAGAATCACTGAACACTATTTATCAGAAATACATACAAATATTAGAAATAATAAAGGAAATCATAAAATAGTGTTAGAGTGAGAGGATATGGATCAGCAGCAATCACAGACTATTTACAAGCATTTTGCAACAAGCAATTTGCTTAAGTTGGAGACAACTCAGCCAATTTTCAAATATACCGTGTAGATACCTCCTGCAAGTCAAGAATTGAT
>Ga0302271_10004174_pt1 | contig 11708 bp, 8 predicted proteins | sample III_Bog_N1_1_FD_198767 | JGI IMG/M metagenome (GOLD analysis project Ga0302271, IMG submission 198767) | Peat permafrost microbial communities from Stordalen Mire near Abisko, Sweden - III_Bog_N1_1 | ecosystem: Environmental > Terrestrial > Soil > Wetlands > Peat | place: Sweden: Abisko... | reverse complement strand
TACAGAAATCTATCAAGATTTGCATTTTTTATCAATTTTACCCAATAATATTTTCTGTTTTGATATCCAATGTTACTTTTTTGATTATTTCTGGGAAAATTCAAGAAGGGAAGTCCAGATTGCTTTGGGTCAATTGTATTTCCCTTGCCAAACAACAGTTTGTTGGTTTTTTTATTTGGCTTGAATTATTTCGCTTTTGTGATTCCGTTTATCTTTATTCTCATACAATTTAAAATGATCTATATTTATTTCAATCTAACTTAAATAATATCGCTTAATCTGTAAAATATTCTTGATTCTTTTTTCAGTATGATTAAAAACAATGGACTGTTTTCTAATAAGTTCTCTTGTGAGAAGAAATTATCAAATCTCTTATAAGTAGACAAAAAGGTATTTTTTTACTCATCATAAATTTCTGCTATTAAAAATTCGATTCCTCATTTTCAAATCTTCAAGAAGAAATCTAGAGCCAGATTAGTCTATTTATTGAAAAGTAAATTCCTTCTTTCATATCCCAACCTCCTTCAAATTCATTAATTGATTAATAATATCACCCTTCCTGCAAATGTATGATTTATCTTTAATAGCTTGCTAAATGCTATATTATTCACCACTTCTTAATAGTCATTATTCTTATCAATGTTATTGTGTTTTGTAAAGAAGAAATACAAAATAACATAATTTACAATCTACGTAATATTTTTTTGATTTCCTCCTTTTTTATTTCAAAAAATTGGGCATTTATTAGCACTATCTTATACTTTCTTCATCTAAACAACCATGCTACCAGCGAAAGAAGGATCTTCACAAATCTGAATAGATTTTGAATCGCAGGTAAAAAGTATTGGCTTAACCCACACTGCTCCAGTTGCTCCATTACTGAGAAACTTACCTTTTGTTGTAGCAAAATACTCATTTGCTTTAGGTTCGGTGAAGAACAGTGATCCATCTGTAGCAGAAGTAATAAGTAGATCATATTCAGATAAATAATCCAAGTAAGTTATTGGTGAATTGTGAATCTGTGACTCATACAGCATCGCAATATCCCCATTGATCCATCTCCATAGCTTCACAAAGCCATCTGATCCAGCTGTGAAAAAGGAGTTGTCATTGATAATCTTAAGAGAGACTATTGATCCCTCATGAGCTTCTAGTTTTTTTGCTAGAGTCTTGCTGGTGCTCATTTCTGTTATGACAACAGCTTTGTCTTAACCCACAGAAACAAAGAGTGTTTCGTTGATAATAAACGCGATTCCTTTGATTTCTCCTTAATGAACGTGAGAATAAACTCTTTCTTAGACACGCTTCTCGAAGTTCCATAATGCTATTGATCCATCTTTACCTCCACATAGTATTTTCTAAGGCTTTTTATCAGTCAAAACTAGGCAAGTTATTGAAGAACTTTATGATTCTGAAGAACCTTGATCTGTTGGTTGCATTTTCTTTGGGTCAAATTGAATGATCTTGCCTTCCAATGTACCGCAGACTAGCATCTTGATACTTGGCATGTAGACAGAGCACAATGGATGAAAATTTGCTAAAGTAACTTCACTTTGTTCTTTGTTTTCGAGGTTTATTTTGATAATCTTTCCGTTTTACTAAGTGCCTATCAAATATCGAGAAGACTTGGAGCGTTCAACGTAAATTAGTTATTGTAATTATCCGTCTCTAACTTTAAATTCTTTAGTTGGAGTGAGAGTTGAATTCTTATCAAGAGAACCAGCAGAAGGAACTGGAGCAGAGCTTGGAATGATATTTGAAATAAGAATAGTACCTTCTATTGATGAAGAAATACCTGTTGACCCACCACTGGAGCTGGAATCTGGGAGATTCTGAGCCTTAACTGGTAAATTGACAGGAGATTGGGCTGATGCTTTAGGTCCACTTGAATTTGAGCTACTGAATTTTGGACTGATGTATTTAATCGGAGCAGACACAGGGATCTACATGGCAATAGGAGATTGTGCTTAATTGTTAGAATTAGGAGAATAATTTCTTTGTTAAAAACCATGATTTGGTGAACCAAAGCTGTTTGGTACTTTTTTGATGAAGTTGCTGTAGTTTTAGTTATTTTCTGAGTTTATCTAGTATTAATGTGGAGATGAATCAGAAGCTCCACGAATCCTTTCAGCTTGTGAAGATGGAGGAAGCATGGAAGAGAGGAAAGATTCGATTTAATTTTGAAATTGTCTCTCAAACTAAGTTGATTGTGTCAAGAAACATATGTACAGCTATTCAATGCCACTGAAGCGCTATTAGCAATCATGAGTCAATCGGTTAAGATTTTCAGATAGCATTTGCAGTTTCTTTTCATTATTTTACTGTGATTTCACAATAATAGGGAGATAAACAGAATTATTAATTGGATTCTATTTAAACTTTAATTAACTTTCTTTCAAGGCTTTTTCGTCTCCTTAGATTTACTGCAAAAAGCTGTCACCATCTCTTCCAATGCTTTGGATCTTATTTTAGAAATCTTAAGTCCATCTACTTATTGCTTAATCAAACTAAGAAACAAGCTTAGCTCTGAATTCAGCTTCGATTTTCTTAGAATCGTTCTAGAATTAAGATCCAACAGTCTGGACTTTGCTCTTGATTTCTCGTTGAATCGCTACTGTAATATTCTAGTAAGAAGTATTTAGACTGTTTTAGTCTATGTACTTTTACACTGCCTACCTTAAAGGTATCACTTTAGCTGAGTGTAGAGAAGAATGGATTGCCTTGCAGTCGATACACATTGTCTCACAGCAAGACTCTTCTTCACAGAAAAATTACATTTCTTTGTTGTGTCTGTAGCAAAGACTAGATCCAGTCGATGCTGCTCCATATTAGACGACTGGTTCTATGATAGGATAGGAGATTCTACATTTATAAAAATATTGTAAAACAAGCTTACTTAAACTTAATCGAAATGCCTTACACTTTGGGAACCTAAGGAAGAAAGGGAAGGATAGTCTGATCAGTGAATTCATTTTCATTCATTGCCAGGAATCTTTTGAGGATGTTGTAATTCGCTCTCTGCAATTATTCGTAAGCCAGCATCGCAGCGAAGATTGTCCTCAATTTATTAGATTTTACTTTCATGAGTAAACCTAGTAGTTTCTTGTCGTTATCTGGTTGATTAAGACCTACAATATCACTGTTGGGGAGTAGCAAAGCTATTTAAATAAACACCACTCCTAAGCTAAAAATATCAGATTTCTCAAGATCATGGACTACAGATGATTCTCCTTTTACCATGTATGCTTCCCACACTTTAGGGCTCAAAAACAATGGTGTCCCCGTAACAGTGTTGGCAGCTAAAGTTAAGGCTTTCTCAGTTTCCAATCTCTTGCTGACACCGAAATCTGTGATTTTTATTTATCCATTTTTAAGTAAAAGATTCTCAGTTTTTATGTCTCTGTGGTATATTCCATTCCTATCTTTCAAAAAGCTCAAACCATCAATGGTCTGTGTTAAATAGTTCAATACTTCATCATCTGAATAAATCATCTACGCTTTTCTTCTTTGTATTGAATCTTCATATAAACCTTTATCAGCTAGTTCCATGACAATTGCTGCTGCAAACTTATGGGTCAAATCATTTGTCCAAGTATAAACTTGCTTAATCCCAATGACATTTGGATGCTAACTCATCTGTAGAAAAATATCTAATTCATGTTCAGCGCCTTCTTTTTCGCTATCTCGATCTGGCACTTCAATTATCTTCACAGCCCAGTAATTGCTGTCATCGCTTGATAGTAGCTTGTAGACACTTCCAAATGACCCTTATCCAATTAAAGTACCGCTTGCTAAATTGTATTCCATATCAAACTCCATTTTAGACCCAACGCGGTTCTATTTCTTGATTAACCCATTTTGATACATTTTGGTGATATCGAGGTCTTTCCTTTAGTTAAAAATCCTTTTTACAATTAATTAATATTTTATGCTCAATAGAAAATTAAGAAAATCTGATCTTTTATTGTCCGCTTAAGGACTATCTAGTTGTAGATACCTTTCTAAAATGGATTGGTTATTCAGCTAAAAAAGACAATTTAAGCTTTATTTCAGATCTATCTTTATACCTTATTGTTTCATTTGGCAAATACAAAAATATTTATTTTATGTTACATATTCTCTACCATTATTATCAGATTCAATCAAATTTAGAGTTTCCTCAATTGGAAATTCTTCTTATGATGCATTAGATAACCAAAAAATTTCGAAATTAAAGGGAAATTATTTGTAGTTAATTAGAGGGAAATAACTTCACTAAAATAATTCGAATAATTCAATGGGTATATTAGTGTGTATGATGATTGAGAAAATAAACAAACAAATCTTAAATTTCCTTCAAATGAGATCTCTCATACAAGCTTATTTTTGTATTAGAAAATATTCGAAATTTCTTTCATAATTTTCAAACATTTTTCATCTCTCCACTGCATAGCTGAGACTTAAATCGCAACTGGCAAACCTTCACTCAATTTAATGCTTTCCTTGATTAAATCTGTGTACATATCGTTGTTTCCATCATGATATTGCAAAGGATCTGCTTCTTCTTTTGTAACAGTTCGAATGGGTAAGACTCCTGCAGGTAGATCAAGGACATTAGCAATTCCAGGAAGTCCCAGGAATTAAATAAGATGAGCACCATCTCCATGACGAATCGCAGTGAAAGGAAGAACAGGGGAGATAATAATATCTATTTTTTACTCCTCAAGGTATGCTTAAAAGTTTTTCCTGAGCTGCTCAAGATTCATAGATTCAAGCATGGATTCTATGAAAGTGAGGTTCTTCTACTTAGATAAAGATAAAGCTTCTCTAGTTCTTCCTTATCGTTTGAGTATGATTTCTCTTATCTTATTGATCCATTGAGGAATTAGTTTATTGTAAACGAACGGTTTATGGATGTCTATGAGCTCTTCTCCTTTGAGGGCATTTGCTATGATAAGTTGAACTCCAGGAGTGCTTAGGATTCTTTAGATTGATTATGACATCTTCACTGGAAGATCATCTTGCTCAAATAGAACAATATTAGCTCCTTTTTCTTTTAATTTACTAACTACTTCATTGAGCACATTTGAAACAGCTGGAACTAACTTTTAGTCCTGATCTCGTTCAATAACGCAAATTCTAACATTTTAGAGATTAACTCCATCAAAATCACTTTGATTCCAATAGAGAGGTACTGCAGTAGGATCAACTTCGTTAAATCTACCAAGAACTATGAAATACAATCAGAATTAGTCTAAAAATCTGGCTTAAAATAAATATTGTGAATTAATACCTGTTTTTTCAACTTCAATTAAATCATCGACACATGAAGCTAAGGGACCAATACTTGTAGATATATCTTTAAATCCGCCTAGCTCCGTTCCTGTTGGTCCATATCTGCCTTTGACACTAACTCTTTTTCCAGTTCCTTTAAATGAATAACAACCACAAAAAGCAGCTGGAATTCTAGCTGAACCAAGACTGTCGCTTCCTACCCCTAATCAAAATAAAAACAATTTGATTTTAAACTAAATATAATTCCTATGAATCATACCTAAAGCTGATAATCTAAGTGCCTAAGCTCCTCCTTCTCCTCCAGTAGATCCACCAACTGTTAGCAAAGGATTATGAGGATTTTTCGATCTTCCATAGAAATTATTCACTGACTCAATGGAGAATAATCCTTGAGGTACATTTGTGCTCGCAAACGGAATGCAACCTGCATTGCGTAGAAGCTACACAAAACTGCAATCACTGGTCTCAGGAAGCTTAGCTGACAGCTAAGTTAATCCACAGCAAGATACAAGACCTTTAACTTTGAGATGTTCTTTGACAGTAATGGGGACACCAAACAGTTTAGGAAGCGTCTCTTTGTTTTCGGATTTCTCTAGTTTTTCTTACATTTCTTAAGCCTAAAGAAGAGCTCCATCAAAGTCCATGTCTGCAATTAGATTGAATTTCATCCCTAAAGTAACTGCGCGATGAGCATAAGAGACGAGTGCTTATTCACAAGTAAACTTTCCGTTTTTGATCTGTTCTGCTAGTTAAACAGCAGAAAGACTTAAAATATCCTCTCTCACATTTTCACGTACCTTCTGAATTTCTGTTTCGATCTTAGCTATCTATTGGTTTCTTCTCTCCTAGAATTTATCCCTAAGACCCTAAAGGTACAATAATGGAAGGAGTGTCTTACGGTAAGCATAATACTTCGATGCTTGTTTCTTTAAGAACAACAGAACAATGATTGCAAACAACGCCTTGGATTTGTTGTTCTGCGCGTAGAGAATAGCTTTGAGGGTTTTCTCAAAAAGGCACATTATTATCTTCTTTCTAAATTGTTAAATTCGTTTGAGTATGAAACAAATCTTTTTGGGAAAATTTATTTAATCTTCGATTTGATTATCTTTTTTAAGGCTTAATATGGAATTAGATTAATAAATACTAAAGAAGGTTTCTCTTCAAAGTCGACATTTATCCGACTAGCTTGACGTCTTGAGACAATTATGTTAATCATGTGTAATGATATGCACAGGCTTACTATTCAAATAAATTATTACTTAATATTATATTTTGATTTCCTTAATTTACTTATCAAGATGACTTCTTTGTATTGATTGAATAAGCAATGATTTTCATATTTTTTCCAACCAAATCGTCGTCAGTAACGAATAATTGATGTTGTTAGTTTAAAATATTAATTTTAGCAAGAATATTCAATAATTTAATTGTGTCCTTGGATAACAATAACAGTTATGAATCTTCTTCTTATATAAGCTCTTTATGAGTAGAATACGATATTTTTAAGTTAATCTGAACTTTCAGTACTCTTTTAAATAGTTACTTCATTGATTTTTTGTAAACTAATTTACATTCTTTTTGAATTAGTGAGAAAATTATCACTAGTATTTCATTCTTTCACAGTACAATAAAATATAAAACTATTAATATTTATTTTCAAACAATGTTGACAATTGTTTCTAAATCTTTAATATTTTTTTAAATGCATGCTCCATCTTGATTACCACATTTAAAACAAACACTATGCATCTATAATTTCTTAATTGAATCATCATTCTGATGAAAAGTAATCCAAATTGAATCTCAGAAGTTATTTTCTTGTTACCTAGATCCAAACGAAAATGGAGGGCCAACAAGCATCTTTTACTGTGAATTCTTCTCTGTGCCATATTACTCAGATTCTGGGCTTTTACAATTTTCAGAGAAGTCCAGGAGATCAAATAATTCGAAGTAACTATTTTTCACAGATTCGTTTAATAAATTCTCTCTATCTTCTCCACTCTCATTCAATTAGAGCGTATCACTTAAATTATTATTTTCAGTACCACAATTATTACTATTATTATTGCCCTCAACATAATTAATAATCTGCATTTACCTTTATTTTTAGTTTTAATTGAACACCATTTATCTCCCATTTTAGGCAGGAGACACTACTTCAATATTCTAGCAGTATATTATACTATTCGCTAAGTCCTTTTTGACTAGATATATTGCCATTCCTTCTTTAGGGAATTCAATAATCTTTGGAAATCCATAGATGCTCTTTTCTTAATCATGTGGTTGCGTTTTTATTTGAATATAAAGCACAGTAAGGCAACAATCAGCTAAAAGAAAAGCCTGCACTTTTTTACACATCGAAACCAAAATGCTTTCTAATTGGAGATGACTGAAAGAGTGTAAATCACTGATGTTCATAAGATGCTGCAGTTGCTTGGTGCCAGCAGTTTGTGAATTAATGGTCTAAAACTAAATTACAATACTCATTTTATTACTGTGAAGATAAAATTTCAGATTTCCAAAACACTAATGAGTCATCTGTTCTTGTGCATGTGGTTTACATTCATTTTAACCAGGATTTATTGTATTTATGAGGCATTCTTTGTCTTCGTAAAGTAGGTAGTTTCCTTGAATTTACTCTTACTCAACAATTTAACCCTCACCACACAATTCACTTTTCATAAAATCTGTGCCGAGACAACTTGGGATGAACTATTTACTAGGTTTTAATGTCTGATTAGCTTTCTGATATTGAGGAGTTAAAGTAAAAATTGATTTTTATCGTTATTGCTCACATGAATTAAGATTATTTGAAAGATTAGGACTAGTTTACTCTTTCACCTTTAGAAATACTTATTCATTTATCTTCTTAACATATTCTGCTGATCTCTTTAAAGTCAGCTGCTCGTTTGTGCTGCTCAATTAAAAAGAATAAGCACCTTTTTCTTTTTGAATTCTATTCATATTCTCTAAGTAATGTTTTCTCCCTTACAGATAATTGTCTAGTTTATGTGGGTGATTTGCAGGATTGTGAGAAACAATTATTTATTTTTTTTACTGAATATCAGCTTCTTCTGTGTTTAGTGTAGTCCATATCCATTTCTTTTATTTAAATTCAGAATATCCTCTTGCTCGCTGCGATTCATTTGTCTTTAAAGATACAGACTTTTGTTCTGGGCTATTCGCTCTCTAAGTATCTTCTATTTCTTTAGTTTTGTTTAAATTCTAAGTTGTGTTGGTTGAAAAAACAATGTCAGAAACCTCTGTGTTTTTATTGATACGAGCAGTGTACAGTATCTTAGAGCGAGCCTGTCTTGGAGAAGGAATTCTAGGATTTTACTTCAAACTATTCATTGATCTTTCAATCTATTTTGTTGAATTTAGAACATTAGAAGATTGTACACCATGGGAATTCAAAATATAGAATTTATTGATCCTTGAAGTATCTTTGGAGTTGGAATGACTATCTTAAGCTTATTTTTATTCCACTTGAGAAGTACTTCTAGCTGATATCGCCGCTCTAGATGAAGATAAAGGTCTGGAAGTATAAGATTCAGTTGTGAGTCCATTTTGAGTGAGATATTTCGTGGTAGGTTTAGTTTTAGAGATTGATAAGACTCTTTTTTCTTTGCCATTTGCTAAAAGAGGTTATGTTTGTTTTGCAGGGTTTTCGATGTAAAGTTTGAGACGATAAGGGGAAGATGACTGTGTAGTAACTCTTCTCGCTGCTGTTGATTCAGATAATTGCGCTTTATTTTAGCTCTAAGATTTAATATTACTTTAAAGAAAGGCTGAATAACGGATATCTAAGGCTTAAATATTTTACTGTAGCTTCTATGTTCTCTTATGATTTTCTCCAAAATACCCTTAAGCACTCTCGAGTGCTGCAGCTAATAATCGCTTGGCTTCTTCGAAATGAAGGAACTTTTCTTCATTTTTTGCTAGATTTTATTAGCAAATTATCAAATTTACAACTAAACTTTATGTCCATTATTCTTCAGAATCGTCTTTTTCAGAGGGAGTTTCAACAAAGAAAAGATTTTCTGGTTTGGATATTTACTCATTTTTGGTGTCAAGAAGAATTTACGAAAGTGCTTTCCTAGCAAAATCTAAAGATCCATCATGATCGCCTATTTTATTTGTTAACCTCGATAAATTCAGATAAACTTCAGGAAGTCGAGGAGATCCTTGTCGCTACAGTATTAAACCAAGAGCAGAACTAAAGGTGTTAAGACTTTAAGTTATCAACCCACGCTTAAGGAAGCACTCCCCTAAGTTAACACAGCTATTGATGCTTGCGAAGGAGCTCCCAGGATCAAAGCAGTTTGTCCATTACAAACATTTAGTTAGGATTAAATGCGCTTTGATTAACTGACTGTCTTCTTTAAGTAATCTAGACCCATGTTTATTGCACAAGTCAAACACAGATGCAAAAAAAATAGTGGCATTTTCTTTTTTTAAGTTGTTTTTCCCAACAATTAAAACATCTTCTAGCTTCTTAAGAGCACTGTCAACGAGACCAAGACCCATGTCTACCTCTGCATCTTCGATCTACTGTTGAAGGAGCATTTCAGTATTTTGATTCCTTTAATTTTGGATACTCTAATCAATAGGTGCACCATTTTAAGGAGGAGCTTTAGCAAATAGCGAATTCCTCTCCTTTTACTACTACATTTTGTGGGAATAAAACACTTTAGTTTTGAGCACTTGCTGAGTGATATACTCACGAGGTGTCATTTTCTTCAAGTGCTACTTAATATTGATGCCAAGTTTCTTCTCTAGTGAATCTGAATTTCTCCACAATTTAAATTCCAGCCAGCTCTACTTTCCAGGTAGAATTAAACCCAATAATAAGGAAAGACAGCGAGTGATTGATGAAAAAAGCACACAACTAAAACAAATATTATTAGGATGAGAGTTACAATATGATTGAACATGTATCTGACAAAGACAACTAGTATTGCATTATTAATATTATTTCATGCAGTTTTATTTCCTGCTAGTCTAGTTCCTTTTTTCTTCTTTCTATCGAAATTAATCTGAGTTGTTTTGATCCTCTTGATCTCCAATGCTTGATTGTCCATTATGGTGACGAATTTTTTTCTTGCTTTATCTTTTTCCTTTAAGCTGATCTCGTAATCTTCTAGCTTTTTTCTGTCCATAACAGCTTGGTCTGATTTTATTTCTTTGACAATTTTCTTTGTTGCATTCTTAACTTTCTTCTTAATTCTAGATTTCTCCAGGTATTAGTTGAGATCCTTACCTTTTTCAATAACTCTAGGATCAAGTTATTTAATTTTAATCAATGGCTTCTCAATCAAGATATCCAAATCGCTTTTATGTGAGAAATCTGTTATCCACTGTCTTACTTTTGTCACTGTTTCACTTAAATGCTGAGTTAGTTCACTATCAATGTGTTTTAAATTATCAAGCAAATCTTGCAGTTAATAGAGAACAGGCTAATAGAGGAAATCAAAGTTGGTTTCCATGTTTGTGATTTTAAAGCTGTGATTAACAAATGACAATGTGATACGTAATAAAGCTAAGATAGAATCACGAGGAATGTCTTTTTCGCTTTTAATAACTACACTTTCAAACAAATCTTCGAAACTTATTATCCTTTGTTTGTCACTTTTTGCAGCTGCAAAGTCCGAACCTTTAAAAGAACTACCACTTGAAATCAATTGATTTTACAAAAAACTAAGAATATAACGTAAACCCGAGTAAAGCTCTGGGACATGATCTCTCGTCTTCCTCCAGCAAGAGAATCCCACTGAGAAGTAGCTCAGAATCATCAGAGAATTTTTGAATTACTCGCCTTCACTTAAACACAGCTATTAGATCTTGGAAGATAAATATGTCTTCACAACTTATCCTAAGGCACTCTTCTTCGATGTAATCTCTACACTGTCTCCAAGCTTAATGATCGTTTAAATCGCAATCAAAGCTACCATATGATGGACATGCTTTTATTAGTGTGAGAGTTCTTATGCTTCGATCATCTGATACATAGTATCAAAAGTTTACATTAAATCATTGTCTGGTTCTTTCAAGAGAATCTTCTCAATCTTATCCAAGAAGGCTTTAAAGATCTTATTAACATCCTTGTAAGCTTTGATTTGTATAAGCGCTGCTTGTACCTCTAGCAAAAGAGTATTTACGTTCTTGAGAACCTTTTCCATTCTCAAGCCCTTGCTTATTAACAAATTAACAATAAATGTTCTGATTATCTCTCTCTATTAAAGAACTTAAGACCTTTCCAAACAATTTTCGAATGCTATTTATGCTTATCAAGATTTGATATCTTTTTTGGTCCTACTTTTTCTTGATAGCCTCCCATAAATCCCCCCAGAATTTGATGTTCTACATATTTTGGTAAATCAAGCCTTTTTGAATGTTTAGTTTTAGATTTCAGCCATAATTTATGTTGC
>Ga0302271_10004173_pt1 | contig 11709 bp, 7 predicted proteins | sample III_Bog_N1_1_FD_198767 | JGI IMG/M metagenome (GOLD analysis project Ga0302271, IMG submission 198767) | Peat permafrost microbial communities from Stordalen Mire near Abisko, Sweden - III_Bog_N1_1 | ecosystem: Environmental > Terrestrial > Soil > Wetlands > Peat | place: Sweden: Abisko... | reverse complement strand
TTTATTTTATTTTACATTTCAAGTTGATTATCCTTCCTAGACATCATAATAGAGGATAAATCAGTAAATATCTTGAGAAGCTATGAATTGATTACAATAAGAGAAAGGATATCTGGGATTTTGAAAATAAAAGGTACAACACGCAATAAAGCGGACACATAGATAGGTTAGAATAATTAAATCCCTTAGCTTTCATGCTAAATAATATGAAAAAACAAAAAATTAAATTGATTCTTCTTTTTTTATGATGTTATAAAGCTCTATTTTCAAGTGAAAAATACTATTCTTATTCATAAGAGATTTATTTTTATTTTTCATCTATAAAAACAGTTTTTTATAACAGTCAGAATTCGATCTTAGATACTGAATAAATGCCTTTTGATTCTCTATTCTCTAGATATTTTAGCTGGAAATTGTAGAATGCAGGGTTTTTTAAGTGAGGAAATTGGCTGGATAAGTTATTTTCGATAATTTATTGAAAATTCTCAAGAGGGGAAGCAGAAAAAGAAAAACAAAAAGAAAAAATGGATCAGGAAAACTAATTTAAACACAATGAGCAAGTCATGATCGAGAAGATTAAGGCGAGATAAGTAATAAGGCAGAGAAAGATGGAAAGATCAAATGGAGGAAATGATTTTATTCATATGATAAAAATTATGTATTTTTGCAGAAAAAAGAGATAGCTTAGATGCTCAATAACGAGTTTAGAATTGAAGCAATTAAAAAGAAAGCAGAAGAAAAACAATTCAAGATGGTTTAAAAGGAAGAAATGAGACGAAGATTAGTACAAGTGAAGAGTGTAGAGGTAAGGATAAGCTAAACAAACAAATATATGTTTTAACGATTCTTGGATGTTTGGGAGTTGCAAGAGTATTTGTGCTATTTTTTGTAACAGGCTTTGGAGTAGCAGAAACAGATGAATCAAAAGCTGAAAATGAAGGAAAGGATGGACAAGGAAAGAATCAAAGTACTTGAACACAAAGCTGAATTGAAGGTAAAAAGTTATTTGCATTAGACATTCATGATTAATTTTATCTTTTAACAGGAAAGAGCCTTCTAAAGTAAAATGCAGGAAAAAGAATTAGCTAGGATGGGTGTCATCGAGTCAAACGAAGGTGATCGCTTAGAAAAGAAGAAAAGACTCGCAGAAATCGTCAGGCAGTTCTAAAAGTAGCTTGTTCGGACAGGAATCGAAAAGAGAAAAGATCTCGAAACGAAGGACCACAAAAGAAGAGTATTAATCAGTGCAAATTATGAGAAAAGACGCACAGAAAATGATTAAAAAAGAGCCCTCTATGAATAGAAACGGATACAAGTTAGGTAAAATGAAAAGGATAGGTGTTCATTCTTTTTATTTAATATCTGATTTATCTATCTTACTAGGCAATTCGAGAAGCAGAAAATAGAGGTCGCTAGAAGTCAAGTAAATGTCTTTTTTCCAGGGAGGATAAATAAGTGTTAATTTGCTTGTGAAGTTTGAAGAGAAAGAGATGACCATCGCTATGAAGCAGGAAGAAGCAAAGCGGCATGAAGAAATGAGAATTGCTGAAGAACAAAAGAAAAAATAACGTCGAGAAGAAATCCATAGATTAAATCTTATGTAGAATGAAGAATACAAAGCGGATAAAACAGTGCAGTATATCCACAAAATGAAAAAAGACACATTGTCAGTCTAATCTCAGCTTCTATAAAGTTAAAAGAATCTCGATCCAAAATTAGCACCATAGCTGGAGAAGTAAGGGAATTACCTGAGTGTATGAGTTGAGAAATTTGTGATCATTTTTTTGAATAAAAATAGGATAGTAACTGGCAATATGCGACGTGTTTAAAGTGCTAAAATCACTGTAAACGATGAGCTCACTAACATCATGGATGAACGTGCTGAGTATGTACGATAGATGGCTCTTTTACAGTAAAAGCAACGAGCCATAGAGGAAGATGAAAAGACTCTTGCAGTAAAATAAAACTTAATTTGGGTTAAGCAAAAGAGATAGCTGTTACTGTAGAACAACATTATGAAGATCGAATAGAGCAATGCTAAATTAGAATAGAGAGAACAAGACAGGGAAAGAGTCTTAGAGATCAGAAGCTAAATGCTTAGAACTGCTGCTATGGAAAAAGAATAGTTAATTTAGTAATTCGCGAATAGACAGCGGAAGAACAATGTAGATCTGAACACACTCGCAGGATTATATGGCATTGGTAAATGGGGATTAGATTTTAAAGGAGAGGATTAATTAAAGAATAAGTATAAATAAAAGCATGGGAAAATGAAGAGGGAGGAGAGGTTGAATTTTCTTTAATCTATCAAATTTATGGCTTTCTTCTTTTTATGCTTACTTGCCAAATAATTAACTAATTTGGCTACGTACTAACTGTAGAAATTCAAGAATAGATTTGATAGAAATTTTCAAACAACAATCCAAAGGGTTTATTATGATTACTGATGAATTGCTTCATGTTTTTAGGCTTCTTGAAATAAATAGCAAGCACCCACCTATTGTACTTTTAACCATCCCCCATCAAACCCCCCTTCCCCCCACTCATTTAATAGATATCTAGATTTTTACTTGGGAAGCATGCTTTTATTTTTTTTCATTCTGTTAAGAAATATAACCAGCTGAGCCTGCGCTAATCAATTAATTATTTGAATATTTTTATGCAATCTATAACTCTTTATCCATCCCATCAGTAATCATGACCCTATTAATAATTTCGCGCTGGAGAAATTCAGCGGAACAATTGACTCGCAATTTCCTACGCCATCTCCCAATTAATCACAAGGGCGGAATACGTCACTTGCTTAGAGAAAGAAAACTTCTTTTTTTCAATTTGGCTTCTCTACCCAAATCAAAGGGATTAGGGTCTCCCCAAAGCTAAATCAGATCGTTTTTTAAACTTTGCAACTTTAAATATCAAAAGACAATTAGAGGTGACTTGAAAGAATATAGGATTTGGATTATTTTGAACATTACATAGCTTGACTAAAATAATCATTCTGTTTGATATTCCATTTCTTTCGGTTATTATTTAGCTAACTTGGGCTATTGTTTTCACAAAATGACTAAAAATACTTCATTTTACGATGCTTTTTATTACTTTTAGGTTCTCTTTATTTATTTAATTAAGAAACTCAAAATTATATGAATGCAGTCTGTTACCTTAATCCTTCCCTTTTTAACTTATTTTGGATACTTTTTTCCCCAATAGAAGTCCCTCAAGCAGCTAGATGAGAACCGAGAGACAATGAGATCTACCATTACACCCCGATCTTTTTACTTTTGGGATTCCTTGGAAGCTTTTGCACATGTTTACCGATACTTTCGAATGCCTTGAGCTGTTCTTATGCTGTAATACTGCTGACCTAAATGTACTGGTAGAAAATTTAAAGTTCTCTCTATCTTTTTGCTATCCAATCTTTCTTCTTTTTTTTTCCAGTATGCTTTCCATGTATTTCTCTATGTGGTTTCTTCTTTGTTTGTCTTCAAATACCTCAGCTTTGAAATATCTATTGCATCTCAGTGTCGAAAAAGGAGGGAGAATTGATTAGCTAGACAATCATTTTAGTTGTCCTCATTGTTTATTTGCTTTTTTTTTAAATGACACTGATTTGTAAGAGGCTCTAAAGTCTCGAAAATTTCGTGTTCAAATTTCCAAGAAATCTTCTTCCCTCATAATAAATAAACTTCCAATAAGATTCATAAACATAATCAAAAGTTAACAAAAAATAAAAAAAGAAGATCTTTTGAAATACTCTACTGCTACATTGCTTTGTTGAGGCAGCTCAATTACATAAGAAACACCTAAAATACTCCTATTATTTTCAACAATGAAGGAACATTTAGATTCAATGTAAACCAAAAAGCATCTCAAGAAGAATTCAAAAGAAAATCATCAGTCATTGAAAGATCAAAGTGAGTTAAGTGAAAACTAATAATCTATTAAAGTGAATGACGAAGATCTAGAGGTTAATTATAGTGAATGTAGCTTGGGAGACATGCTCAACGAAAAGTTCTCTGAAAAAAATCAATAAACAGATAATTCACCTGCTAGCTCGAAGAAAGAAGAACCATAAGAAAAATCTGAATATTAATATGAATTCGATGTCAAACAAGAGGAAAATAACAAGAAAAAGGATAATAACTTGAAAAAGGAAATACAAAAAAAGAAAAAAGATGTGAACCTCAGCAGCATTTACAAGAAAATCTTCAAAATGCACAGGACATAAAATCAAAAGAAACGTATGCTCTAAAGGGAACAATACGACTAAGAACAGCAGTGCTAATACCGACAAGACTATGACTGCGTTGCGTCTAGAAGGATTCTTACCAGCGAATCAACTGGCGGAGCATACTATCTCTGCGGTGGAGTTACCATCGAGACAGCCAACACTTAGCGATCAAAAGAAGGAAGTGCTGTCTTAAACCACTTTGTGTAAGTCCTTGGAACGGAAGTATTCGAAGAGCGTGGTGTCGTCGAAGTGAAACTCTAAAACGCCGAGAAAGGACTAACAGAATTCTCATTTTTGTCTGAGCTGACAAACTCCTACGAAAACATCAAGGACTACAATACATTTGTACAGAATCTCCTAAAGAAAAAGCAAGCCTGCGAGTCAGTCGAAGGGTTCAGCTAATTCTCAGAGATCGTGAGCAATAAGCAAGATGACTTTCATTCATTCTTCTAAACGACTATTGAGAATCTTATCAACTCTGGGCAGAAGATTTTCTCATATAGAATCTACAAATTCGATCTATTTGACTTTGAGTTCAAGTTGAAATCGCATGGATATTCGGAGGATTTTGTGAAGACCCTAGGGTATAGCTCCTTGAATCAATTTAGGGATTTAGTCATGCATCGAGGATTGCCTGAGATATTCACTTAATCTACAAGATAGCGATTAGCTGGTGCACATATGGTTTAAATCGCATAAAAACAAAGAGTTCTCAGTGAAATCGACTGTAGACTTCTCGCGTTAGATGGCATTGAAATCGACACATCACTGGGTATGAGACTCATTCCATTTTACGACTCGCACACCCCAATTTACAACTCCTTATTTGATTGCTCTGCCATGCTAGAAATCAGTACTTATAACATCACAAATTCGACTCTCCGACAGGTGATCAACATTCGAAGAGAAATTAATTTCGATGTGAATGATGCACTCAAATAAGACATTTACTATGAACTGCAAAGTTAGTTGTTTGTGGATAAATTCTACTCGTATCTCCCTCTCAAAGTCAAAAAGCAAATCAGCATACACAGCAACATTAGCATTCAAACTTAGAATTAGATAAACTCAAGATCAATTTCAACATTTCTCATTGAGGATAAAGATAAACGAGATATCCAGCAGGAAGGATCATAGAAAAAAATATCTTCCCCACTGCATATGGGATCTGATGCTACTTCCTGTGAGTAATATGATGGAGAAGATGAAGATTCGTTTCTTTTACATCGTCCTCATCTTGAAAAAGTTTCATCTCAGCACAGCACAAGATCCATAAAAATCGAGCAGCCCAAAATATGCGGTTTCAGAAAAATATGAACAGCCTCTGCATAATCTTAATAAATTTCTCATTTTCCTCAAAAAAACAGACAGTACCTTTAATAAGTATCTAACAATCTTCTCATTTTCTTTCTTTTTTCCACAGCCTCAATTTCAATTATTCATTCAATTCTTTTATATCCCCACTTGTAACTATCTTTAATATCATTGTCGTTTACTGTCTTTCTCATAACATTTTCATAAATATTAATTAAAAAATATTATTTTAAATTTTTCCTTTCTTATTAATTATGAATAAATCTATTTCTGGGACTTTAATTTTGTTTTTATTCTCTATCCTCATATGATGGGAGCTGAGATTTGATCATCGTTAAAAGATAATAGTACTACGAAATGACTCACAGATATTCTTCTTGCTTGAAAATCGCTCGTTCATCCAAAAAGTTGAAAGAGAATTTATCCTAACAAAAAAGAGATAAATTCTTTTTAAGTTTAGAAATATATTTATTGATTACGATAATGAGCTCAAAGGGATAAAAAATTCAAGATCATCATTTTACAGAAAATGCTAAAAAAAAAATAGTTTAAGAATAATGTGAAAAACAAAAAAAATAAGAATAATAAAGAATCTATGAGATAATAAGAAATGAGAGATTCTACAGAATCCACAAAAAATAATCAAAAAGCTATTGATTTTTGAATATCTAGAACTAAATCACTAGATCATCTCTCATTATTTCCTTCTATTTTACACTACCATTTGCGATATTACATTTGAATCACTAGTCTAGAACCCGCACCTTAAAGCTTTAAAAAGAAAGACATTTGTAAAACCAAAGAAAATATTTTTTTAAATTTACTTAAAAACTATTTTTGAAATAATTAAGAATAAATAATTAATAATGGCTAGAGCTTTTGCTTAGATTCTATTATTGTTAACAGTATCATCTCTTTCAATTGAGATTGTGGTTACTTCAGATGCAACAACTAATAATAAAAATTCTCTGGATATTTTTCCTCTTCCTCACTTATTGGAAACTCATCCTAAGGAGACATAGGCTCTTAATCAACAAGATCCTAGCTCAGATAAAGAACGCATTATTATGTATGGTCTTAGTTTATTCCAAAATAAATTGAATAAAGCCGAATCAATGGTGAATGTGCTCTAAAAACAATATGATTAATCAATCAAAAAATTGAAGGCTATTCAAACTAGTAGTACCATTCGAAAAATCTATCTATCTATTATTATTACTTTTATTGTGATTTTTAAGTGGTGCAATTTTGACAGCAAAAAAATAAAATAAAAAAATGTTTCTCAGCAACTTTAATCAAGAGCTTCGTTATTATTCTTTCATCTTCAATTTTAGAAGTTAAAAATAAGGTAGATGCAGCTGCAGAATTCTTGATTCATCCCCTCCCTCTTGAACTCTTGAAGACGCCACTTTATTGTTAGGCATGTAAAGCTATTTAAATCTGGTATTTTTAGGTCAGTTCAATTATTTGTCTATTTCCATGATACACCCATGAAACACTTATAAAATAATTAGTACTGATCAGATTATTTGAGATAGAAAAATAAATTTAGCATTAGTGAGAGGAAAAAAAATCATTAAATAAGATAATGAAGCAATATTTTCTTGACTATTACTATCATTCTTGAGCTGGCGGAATTAATAATAAGACAAAATTATCATTTGAGTTGCAGCAATACTGTGATGCATTATTTACTAGGATAATATTACAATTTACCATATCAGATATTCCAAGCATACTCAGATAAGACAAAAAAGCTGCAGTTCATTAACTCCATATTTAAATTAATCTTTTTTGAAATTAAATTAAAAATTTCCTAACTAAAAAAAATAAATCTATTACAATGATTCTTTTTAAGATATTTTTACCTTGTCTCTTGATGAGAGTTGTGATTGATTGCTAAAAAAATGGTTAACAGGGTTTTTCTTCTTATTTTAGCAGATACTTAACCCTCAATAAATCCTAGCAAGATTGAGATAACCTCATAATAAAATTAGAATCCAACTTGCTTGAATATGATAATATTACACAAATATTAAGCTAGTAAGAATATAAATAGAATAAAATCTAATATAAGAGGTGGTTCTACAAATTAAGGGCTACTTTTATTTTCTTTGGGGATTTTAATCGAGTATTTTCCTAGATTTTTCTCTAAAAGGTAAATGCCTCTCTTTTCTTCTTCCAAATTCAATAATCCTTCTGAACAATTTTTAATTGTTCCTTAAAATAATCTTAAAAGATCAATTTTGCTTTTTTTTCCCCTATTCTACATTATTGATTGTAATGTCATTTTATCTGAATGGCTTATTTATTACGCACTCCATAAAGGCTTTAAGAAGAAGCGAACATTTCGCAAGGTAAATAAAAATAAAAAAATAATAAAAATAAAAGCTACTTTAAAAAAAAAAAATAATTATTAAATAAAAAAAGAGTATAAAATGGGTATAAAAACTGCTAAGATTCTATTAATGTTAGTACTATCATGTATTCTGATGAAGATTGTGGTTTCATCACGACCGAAATCTCCGGCTACTGAGGAGTAGTCTGGTTCCTAAACAAATTCATAAAAACATGACTAGAAGAATTAAAACTATCATGAAAATGGTCTCTACAACCTATGGGATAAAGAATAAAGCCTTAAAAATAAATAAGAGAGGCTCTAGTAAGAGAAATGGTAATTAGACAAAGGTATCAAGAAGTCTACCTCAGAATAAGAGAAAGCTTAATATGTTAGTCAAATGAATCAAAATAGATTAGATTAATCAAATATCAAAAAAATGATGGACTCTCGAAAGAAGAAAATTTCTGAATCAATGAAAGGACTAAATTATCTTTATAGTTGAACAGATATTGTTTTGAATGTTGTATCTTTGTGTTAAGTTTACATGTGTGTGAAGAATTAAATTTGAATATTAATGGGCAAATATTATTTCAACAAGGGGAATTATGGAAGAATGGTTTTTTGAACGCTGAACTGGACTAATTAAGGAATCATCAGGATACAAAGAAGAAATCGATTAACGGTTATAAGGGTAACTCAAATTAATCAAGCAATTTCAGAAAATACCCCCCTCCCATCGTATCTCGCTATTTACCAAATAAAGCAATCAAGAGCACAAGAGAATTCTAATTGGATCTACTTAATGCATATTATAATTGAATAGAATAGGATGTCAACTAGCAGAATTTGCTAAATTCAGAGAGAGATTATGCTCTCTTAGGGTTAAGGAAAAGGATAAATAGCTACTCCTTTGATGGGCTGGCTAGTTGAGCAGTGTGGAAGGACTAAAAGGGCGATATTTATGAATCTATGTGAGGATCTGAAGAAGGCCTTATTTGTGGATTTTTCAGGCTATGGAGAAGAAAGAAAAACTGTGATTTGGAATTGGATGATGGAAAAACTTGAAGAAGATACTGGGAATATTAATCAGCACTTTAGATTAGTCGCGGAGATGATAATGAATAGGATTGAAAGAAAGAGATTGATAGATAGTTTGAACAATATAGAATGTGATATTATGGTAGGTTTTATTGAGTTAAAATAGGATTGACTGAAATGATTAGTAGATTGATTTGGTTTTGAATTACGATGAACGAAAATACTTGAAGAGAAAAGGTATTTGAGTGTTAAACGAAGTGTTTAAGAACACAAAGATGACTTGGTCATTGATGGAAGAGTAGAACTCGACTAAAAAAAACAAAAGAACAGATAGATAGATGCATTTCATCAGCTGAAGAAGAAAATTTTTTGGATAATCAGAGCTAGGAAGGAGGCTCAAGATAATAATATCCATGGATTAGCAATTGATGCAGAGGGAAAAGAGAAGGAATTCTTTCAGAAACATCCAAGGATTTTGTTTTGTTGATAAAAAAACTACTAAAAAAAGTAGTTTTTATGAAGATTCTCAGTGGGAATTTTTAAAGGAGAAGATGCATTTTTGGTAAATAATTCTTCGAGGCTAGGGTCTATCTCTATGACTAGCAGATGAAGGGTTATTATTAAGAGATAAGTTAATGGGGAATCAATCATAAAGGTATCTTGCAACTCCCATTAAACAGATTAAATAGCCAGATTTGGTCTGTATTAAAAGGGAAACTGCTTGTCATTTGAGTGGAAATGATTACAAAATACTAGATTTTTTCCAGCATTTGATCTGGGATATGTTAGTGGAGAGAAGAGGATTAAGATAGAGCTGAATTTCTTTTGTGATAAGCAAGATGAAAGGCCCAAAGCAAGAGAGATTCTTCTTGCAGGGAACATCTTGCACATCACACGAGAAAGCTCTTAATACCTGTTGAGGATAAGAGTTAATTCTAAGGTTAATATTGAGAAATTATATTATCTTTCTTAGGAAAAGGATAGAAAGATAAATCTAGCTAAAAAGGGGAAACTTCTTGTGTAATTGTAGAGGGTATGCTCTCAGGGGTCTAAGAAATGAATAAGTGGAAAAGGAATGGGAAAATCAAAAAAAAGCTAAGGAGTTCAAGGGTTTTCCATGTAAAATGGAGGCTAAGAGCTCAAAGGCTTTAAACAGATTTTCTCAAGAAAAAAGTAGAAGGAGGGGTTTTCTTTGTAAGTAGATTCTACTAGAAGATTAAGCTGACTAGCAAGGGGTCCTTGCTTAGTTATTTAACAGAGAGAAAGAGAGTCTGTGAGGAGGCTAGCTTTCAACTCAATGGCCTGCTCTGTAACGGCCTGGTAGAATAATTTCTGGAGAGCTTTGGGGGATGCGAAGTTTTACTTGGCCTCGCTTAGACTGCTTGGGGAGACTATTGAGGAACTCTCAATAGGCCTTAGTAATAACATAAAGTAAGACAGTTTTACTCCCCTTCTAAAATAAACTCTGCTAGCTCCTTCAAGATTCCTGCTTTGATTTCTCAAATCGACCCCCCAATCCAACTAGCCTACTTTTGATGAGCATCCTGATCCCTCAGAGCGAACACAATCAGCCTTCTTGAAGAATCTACACTCTCATCTTTCCCGAGAAAAACTGACCCAGAATGAGAACCCCCCTTAGCTACTAGAGAAAGTCAACTAAATCTTGGAAGACCCAGCAATCTAGGAGTTCACTTAGCAGTAATCCCAGCCAGCTCGAAGACAACATTAGGGAGACTCCCACGCATGCAGAGATCCATGGAGTAATTTTTTATAGGCAGTAAGAGGACTCTCCCATTAAGCTCTAGCGAGAAATTTTTAGTTTTTGTGTAGCTACTTGCACATTCAACAAACCACTGGATCTTAGCGACGAACATTCTAATCCCCCGCCAACGATTAACAAGATCTGTCCTCTGCTCCAACTACCCTTCTCACTCGCTCCGCTTAGCTTTAACCTCTCGCCGTGGTCTCAACAAATAATAATAGCTCAGCTTTCGCCTGGGATGATTCAAAGTGAATAAAATTCTTAGTCTGATGGGAGTCTCAATGTAATTTTCTAAGAAACCTCACAGAGCACAACCTTGGAGTTCTTCTTCGTTAGATGTCCATTGCCGGAAGAGTATCTCTAAGGAACTGGAAGGGGGGTGGAAATAAGAGGTTTTTTTAATAACATTTTTCCCTAAATAAGGTATAAAAAAAAACAGGCATGCTCTTTCACCTTGAATTTGTGCTGTAAATCTGTAAACAACAAGAAAAAAACCAACTCTTATTTCTACCTCCCACCGTTTCCATCGAGTAGATGATTATGAAGTCATTGAAGCGTATGCTAGGTGTGTTTGAGTATGATTTAACCTGTAAAAAAAGTAGAAGGATAATTTAAAAATAGTCTGTGGAAAAATACTTTCAAAATATTGAATAAATTTGTTGGATTAAAAAAGGACAAATGAAACTTTAGTGGGGGAATTCAATTATCTTAGACAAATTTATGTTCAAATTAAGTTGAAAATCAGATGAATTCTGTTGTTAGTACTAATTGAAACTTTATCTATTTGGAAACCCCAAAAATAGTATTTGGGGAGGAAGGTATTTAATCTGGAATATTTCGATAACTTAGTCTATAAGTCTACCACCCAACACCATGAATTAAAAAAGCTTCAATTAGGTAGTAATAGTCAACTATTAGATAAGGGATTCTAGGATTTAAGTTGAACTTCCCCCAAGATAAAAAGCTTCATAATTAGCTAGATATTTTACAGATTTTAAAATTAAAACAAAAACAATTAAAAAA
>Ga0302271_10004172_pt1 | contig 11710 bp, 8 predicted proteins | sample III_Bog_N1_1_FD_198767 | JGI IMG/M metagenome (GOLD analysis project Ga0302271, IMG submission 198767) | Peat permafrost microbial communities from Stordalen Mire near Abisko, Sweden - III_Bog_N1_1 | ecosystem: Environmental > Terrestrial > Soil > Wetlands > Peat | place: Sweden: Abisko... | reverse complement strand
AAAAAAAACCACTTTTTTCCAAATTATTTTTTTAATTTCTTTCTTCAAAGTTACCGATGACGACCTTCGAATATGCATCTCATCATGCGGCTCTACTATTTACTTTGAGCAATATGATAGCGAAACATGCTTGAGGTTAGATAAGTCTCATTGCTTAGCCCCAACTACCTCTGATGGTTGTTTGAATTCATATTGTGATACTGGATATGTTAAATAATTCAATTACTGCTAAGACTTTTGCGATGATTCTTTCTATCAGGACATTGAGGACAATCCTTTATATAAAAAATGCTACCACTGTCCAGATGGCTGCTACACTTGTGATAATAGTAATTATTGTACTTCTTGCTTCACTTCGTACTATTTAGCTAATCACCTCTGCGAAAGTTGCATTGCGAGTAAATAATTACAACATCCAATAATATTACCAAATAATATTGTTTTTTCATTTTTATTAACCCATTAGATTGCTCTGTCTGCTCTAATGGCACAACGTGTCAAGTTTGCTCTGATGGCTACTTATTAAACGATGGAGTATGCGTAGATACCTGTCCAAGTCCAAGATACAGTACAGGAAAGAAATGTTTGGATTGTAACATTACTTCTTGCACTCAATGTAAGAATTCAAATAAATGCAAAACGTGTGCGGTAGGCTTAGTACCGATATTGAATAAGTGCTACGTGAAATGTGGTATCGGAATGTACAGAGAAGGGACTAATTCTAACTGCTCTAATTGCTCTACACACTGCAATGATTGCACAAGTGCGGTGACTTGTAAATCTTGTGAAAATGGGTTTTATTTGAGCTCAGGTGCTTGCAATAGTTGTGATACTTCCTGCCTAACTTGCAGTGGTTAAAGCACAAATTCTTGTTTAACCTGTCAGTCTCCATCGTTTCTTTTCATGGGTAGTTGCGTGCTAACTTGTCCTGATAGTTATTACTCGAGTGGTTTTGAATAATGTCAAGCGTGCACAGACTCAGGATGCGCAATATGTTCGACTTCAAATGAATGTTCTAAATGTACAGACACAAGTTAATATCTTATAGAAAACTCAACTTGCTCGTCTGTTTGTCCAACTGGCTATTCTTCTTACACGAATCTGAATAACTACCTAGCTTGCGACTTAATTGTCTGCAAAACAGGGTTTTATCTTTCAATAAATACCTGTTTAGAGACATGCGGAGACGGACAAACTCACAGCAGTGGCTGCGATGATGGTAATACCCTCTCAGGAGATGGTTGCAGCTCAACTTGTACTATTGAGTCAGAGTTTATTTGCTCTAATTCTCTTATTGCCCCTTCAATCTGCAGATTCTTGGTAAGTTTCAATTTGCTGAGTGGGTAATAAGATAATATACTAATAATTCAATTTTCCCAGCCAATCAATCTGCTGAATCCATAATTCCTGAGAATATCTGTTCCTTCGCTTAAAACCAGCGAATACTCTTATACTATCACTTCTGTTGCTGGAACGGATAATCAATTTTAAGTACTTTTTCGTTTTCTCGTGCAAACGAGTAGTAACTCCTAAATTACAGTCTCAGCAGATCACGATAATAGCTCAGATTTTGCACTTAAAAATAACCCTAATTCAATTAAATTTGTGTTGCTAGCATCGTCGTAATCAGTTTCAATAAACACATCATACACATTAAGCTCAAGTGAAAAAGCGCTTTCAGACAGTGTCCAAACTGCTGCAACTGTACTTCAAACTACCATTCTCACCTCTATTATCCCGCTTGTAAACAACATCAAACCCAAGAATATTTTCCTTATTCTTTTAGATTATTCTGAGATATTCCATATTTTGTGTAGACCCTTTCAGGAAGCATAAATTTCGCCGCCAGCATCATTGACATCTCATAACTAATTCAAATCCATCAATATATAGATATCTAGTAAGAAAATCTATTTATTAGTTAGAATCTCTGATGTCTAATTAACTTATTTCTTTCATAGATACCCAAGCACCTTAGATTTATTCTTCTAGGTCTTTTAGGGATTCACATTTCCATTTGTAACCAACTTTTTTAAGTTCTTCATACCTGATGATTTAACCCTCAATTCGTATGATTCCTTCACGAATAATGGCATATCTGCTCTGTATCTCTCCAATATGGGTTAACAATACTCCATTCTGTTATTTGCATTCATTTGCCATGGAATTCTCAAGCTGATTGGAAGGAAATTCAAGAAAATTAACCAAAAAGTCGATGCAATCTTCAAATACGCTGTGTACCATGAGATCATCATGTCAACTTACCTCGAAATTATCCTTTATACCTTCCTCTAATGGACCAACATGGCTGGCGATATCGCGATAGAATACATCAACCACATAATCATGTTTGCTACTTTCATAATTGTCTTTCCGATTCCCTTTGTAGCTGCTTATCTCATCAAAAAGCACTAGCACTCCCTCGAGAACCATGAAATCGAAGAGCGATTTGGATCCATCTGGGAAGGCCTCCAAGAAAAGTACATCTGTAGGATCTACTATGTTTTTGTGCATGCAAGAAAAATTGTCTTCTGCTTAATTATCGTTTTTGGTAATAAATCTCCTTAAGCATAATGCATCTTGATACTGTTTCCTTCACTTGCACTTATTCTAATAGTTGCTAAGACTCAACCTTTCAAGAAGAAATTAGAAAACATTAAGCAAATCATTCAAGAATCCTGCATGATGATCGGTTAAATATTCCTTCTTATCTTGTAAACTAAATCAGATAGTCTTGAAGCCAAGCGCACTTAAATCAGCTGGGGAGTTATAGCTTTCTTCTCAATGATCTTGCTGATGCATTTTGTATGCACGTTAATAGAGTCTTATCGAGTTTTTGGCAAAAAAATCATTGCAACAATGTAAAAAACTAAACACCTACACTTATCATATTTTCTTTTTCTTTTTTGATAGAAAAAATGTGAAGGCCAAATAAAAAGTCTACGATTTGTCTTCTGCTCTGACGAAACAGAGCACTGGATAACTCAAAGGGGATCAAGTTAAAATACCCAAGAAACATCTTACCAATGAGCTGATTCAAGATTTCAATATAAATCTCAATATGTCTGAAACGAACATAGGCAGATAAAGTAGAGAATCTGAATCTCAAAAATAAACTTATCTTTTCAAATCTACACATTTAATTGAAATCGCAAATATTTTACCGTTATCTGCAGACGATTTCGCTTTTCCTGCCAGCGACAACAATCTAAAGGGGAAGGTTAAAAATTGTGTGGCGTATTCTCCAATAGCTTCAATAGATAGTCAAGTAAAAAAACGATAATCTTAAGAAGAAAGTACATTTTTTAGAAAAATTCTAACTCCTGAAAGTGAATTTTCAAGTTGGAAAAATCTTTTTGAAGGGTAATAATCTTCAACACAGCGATGCATCCTACCAAAATAAGAATAAGAATAAGAATCAGGAAGAGAATAACAATAGGAATAGCCTTAATAGTAAGAATAGCCCTAACAGTAGTAAAAATAACCATTCAAAATAGATTTAAAAAAAAAATACTTAAAACGAAAATCAGTTCGAGAATTCGAGTCAATGCTACTAAAACGACAATAATCTATTGAATAAAACCTTGATTTGAAAGCTCAAATGAACAACGCTATTCCTGAATTAATACCTAAATCCTTTGCCAACATAGTCCCAATGAAAATAGCAAGTTTTAGAACAATTGAATAAAATTCACCTATCAATAATTTTTCTAAAAAATCAACCATTAAAGAAGAACAAGAAGACGAATAGCATTAAAACATTGATGATAATCAATAAATCTAAGAGCCTATCATCTAATCAAATCTCCTTATACAGCATACCGATATACTCAAAAAAGGAAAATCCATTGGTTTAAGTAATAACAGAAAATCACGAAACCATAAAAATAATTCTGTTATTGTGACCTTGACAAGTAAATAAAATCAAATACTTGATCCAACTCTTCTTGAAGAAAACGAATTGCAAATACACATATCAAAGCCTCCAGAATCTAATCTTTTAAGCAGCAATTCATGAACAAACAAAATAATTATTGTCCTTGTTTTGTTTATTTTTTCCCTTAATTCTATGTTTTTAATTATTCAGAAAATACACCAAATAATCAGCTTTTCTCATCAAAGAAATAATTAAAAACAGATGGAGGAAACAATAGATGAGGACACTACTTTTTTGTAGTTACCAAACGAAATCCAAATTGAGGCAGACATCAAACTTGAATTATTATCATAGCCCCATAAAGAACCTTTGTATGATACCGTGTGTAGAAATAAAGATTTTCTCAGGGACTCTTGCGGTTGGATTGAAGGATTCGATTCAATAGATGGATCAGAAATGTTCATTTCGTATTTTGAAGATAGATAATCTAGAGGAGAATGTTTTTGCTTCGGGATTATATTTAAAGATTCATTTGTTGGATGTATCTCGATATCAGAAGTGACTCATTTAACAGGGGAAATAGGCTATTGGCTAGATAAAGAAATGAATGGAAGAGGAATCATTTCTAAATGTGCTAGAAAATTGATTCCGATGATTTTTTAGCATCTAAAACTAGAGTATATAAAATTATAATGCTAATCATCAAACGAGAAAAGCCTGAAAATAGCTAAGCGACTTGGATTTTAGTTTAAAAAGACACTTAAACATACCATGCGTATCAACAATAAAGACTGGAAAATTGATTAGTATGAGCTGAGGAAAGGAGATATTGAAAAATAAATTAAAAATGAATCCTAATAGCAAGCAAAAGAAAGTTGATCTATTCTGCAGTTCATTTAGAAAAAATAAGTTATTCATATTAGAGTGTAACTATATAAAGGAATTATTATTCAATGTAATAATTGCGCAAAGGTATTCAATCTATTTTTCAATTTTAGTTAAGATCAAACAATGTAAAAATCCTAGTAATAATTTATCATTCAAGAAAGCATAAGGGTTAGTAGATTTATGATGATTTGCGCTGGTAGTAGAGGACTGGTTTGATTTTGTAATTGAGTTTGAATTCATATATATTTACTATTTTTTTGTTTAAAGTCAATTAAAAAAAGTTCTTTTTTATTTTGTAAAGATTTATAATTTATCATATGTTTGTTTGATTACTCCATTGGGAAAAATTACTGAATTAGGGCCACTTATTTTAATTACCTCTCAGCAGCTATGTTGCTTCTGAAGTACTCCAAAAAAGATTAATAAATATTCAGACAAATTGAATCTTATTATATTATATTGACCATCTAAAAGCAGACATGAATTACATCCGAGAAATAGTTTCAGGCAAAAAGAAACGGATGAAAGATGCAGGGTATAACTTAGATTTAAGCTACATTTGTCCAAGAATCATTGGTATGTCATTCCCAGCTGAAGGATTAGAAACCGCTTTTCGCAATAATATCAAAGATGTAGATGATTTCTTAAAATACACAAATTTTCCATCCTGATTCATTCGATAGAGTTGAATTCTTCTTTTCCATGAAAAATAACTTTATTTATCTTTATTTAGGTGGTGCAATTTATCAAAGAGCGTCATGGCAATGATTTTCATATCTACAATCTCAGTGGACGCACATATTAGAAGACTAAATTTGATGGGCAGGTACAACATGATGTGATGTTAACATTTAGATATGCATTTTGGAGATTAACCCAATAATATTATTGTAAAATAGGTATCTGATTTTCCATGGGAAGATCATCATTCTCCTCCTATCAACATTCTATTCATGGTCTGCAAGCACATTGATAACTTTCTATCAAGTAAATGAGAATTTCAGTAGATTCATTGATAAATAATAACCCCTTTTAGATACTGATGTGGGTTTATTTCTTAACTAGGTAAATTAGAAAATGTTGTATCAGTGCATTGCTTAGCTGGGAAAGGTAGAACTGGAACAGCAATATGCTGCTATTTGATTTACTCTGGAAGATTTGCGTCAGCTGAAGAAGCCTTAAGTTATTATGCGAAGAAAAGGTAAAAAAAGAGGAAAACACATAGTATTTTTAGATCAAGAACAAAGTAGAGAAAGAACATGCGAACATAAGTTTTACGATTTCTCACAAAGCTTTGTTTATTATCTGTTAGATTTCTGGTAGCAGGCGGTGTAACATAACCAAGTTAAAAGAGATATGTGAAATACTTTGAGGAAATATTGCGAGAACCTCGAATAACTCCTGTTCTAAAGTATATCACATCAGTTACATTAGTTGGAGTGCCATTGTTCTCCAAGCATTCTTGCAGACCGTATATTGAAATCTATGATATTAAAGATAATAAGCTGCAGAAAATATACACAGACAAAAAGAGTCATTCATAACAGCGAAAATACACTGATCTTGGGAATAGAGATCTTAATCTTATTAAAGTATAAATTCTAACGCCGTTTGTGGTGAATGGTGATGTACTCATAAGGGTTTTCCACAATGGAAAGTTTAAGAATATTCCCATGTTTAGATTTGCGTTCAATACTGCTTTCATACCGGAACATAAGTATGAAAATATTCAAAACACAAAAATATAAATAATTATGGGTTTTAGTTTTATGTTGACAACTTATTTTTTGAAATCGATTAGTTCCCTTGTATTCGAGAGAACAGAGTTAGACCCAGATAAAGTAACCAAAGATGAACGATTTCCTGTGTATTTCTAGACTGAGGTAACAAAAAGAAGATAGAAGAAATCTATTTAGCTTTATGATCATTTTATTCTTTTCTAAATAGGTGAAATTTACTGACTACTGTGGCTGCAAGAACACGATTCTTTTTGCAGATAAATGCAAGGAATGTTCTAAGTTTATGCATGAAGTTAAAACTTAATGGGATACCATTCATTCAGTCATGAACGTACATACTTTATTTAATCCTGCAAATTAATTGATTTTGTTGATCAACAACAAAAACAGGATTACAAATAGCATTCTCTCTAAGAATCGAAGGTTCTTTTATTTGGAGATCCTGAGTTCGATGACCAAAATGAGGTGCTCTACTCTACAAGTTAAATTAATTTTTGTTTTTTGTTAAATATTCCTAAATTGATTTTTGGTTTATTTTTTTCGTTCTAAACAAAAAAAATAAGAGAGTCCACAGATCTTACCTGAAGATTTCGTTTATGAGGGCGATGAAGACGAAGAAGAAGATGAAGAAGATGATCAATATGGTGATTATACTGGTAACGAAATCCCATCGGAGACAAAAATAAGTGAAGAATCAGAGAATGATAAGGCCAGTGATGAGTATTAAACTGAACATAGAGACACGTTCTTTAAGCATAATTTATGAAAAAATAAATGGATTTTTCTTAAAGATATTTTTTGTTGATATTTTCATGTATTTTTGCTATTGTTATGCTAATTTTTGCATATTTGTAAGAAAAAATGAGAAAATTGTTTTTTCTTTGTGTTTTTCGATTCTTTTGGGTTCTCTGTCGAAATAACTATTAATTTGGTTGGACTCTTTTGATTTCAAGTAAAACAGAGCAATTAGAAGTTCCTTTGAGATCAAAAGATTAAAAAGAGAGCGCGGAAATATTCCCTTGATTTTATCTTAATCAAAAGACGATAGAGATACTACTCCGAAGAGACAAAAAAGATTCAAGAGAGTTTTGGAATTGTGCGTTAAAATATTGTTAGGATAAAGTGATATAACGATGGAAGACTAAGAAGAATGTTCAATATGCAAGCTTAGTGCGATAGAGAATCTCAATTGGGAAAAGATCCCCTTCAAAGGACCTGTAAATGAAGGAAAATGTCACTTAGTTTGCGCTGCATTTGTGAGAGAAGTTTATTTGCAAATGGATAACTCATAACTCGTTGCTACTACAGCATCTTTGCTAAACGGTTTGGATTATCGCTAGCAATTATGTTAAGATTGCGGAGAAATAGATGATAGGCTTTACTTGAAGTGTGCAAATGGGTAAAATATTGTTTCAAAATGTTTATTCTAATATTTTTACATGTAGAGAATGCAGTAGCTAGTTTCACATAGAATGTGCTGCGAAGGCTAACATGTAGATTATTTTTTCTGAAGAGCCATTCCCTGGTCTAGATATTCTATGCCACGATCACATGGAATAAGAAAAATAAAGTAAGAAAAGCAAAATAGTTTCGAATTGTTAAGGGTTTTTTGAATTCTTATGTAGATAAACTTGAATGGAATATGCTTGAGATGAAAATAAAGAAACGATTTCTTGAAGAAAAAGAAGGGAAATCAATGGATGGTTAAAGATAGGAATGTTTAGAAACAGGAAATGTTAAAAAGAATGGGTTAATGATTTAGTAAGTATCAGATGATACATCTGTGTTCAAAAAAATAGAGTAAAAGAAGCATATTAAAGGAAAAGATGTGAGAACTAATAGTACCAAAGAGTTTGAAGAAAATTAAAATGCAGTTTAAGATGGAGGATTTGAATAGAAATAATAGCAAAGGAACAATAAAAGAGCAGACAAAAGTAGTAAAAGGAGAAAAATAGATAATAATTTGATTTTTAAAGAAAAAAAGCAAAAATGTGATGAGGAATTAGATTTAACTAAAATAGATGAAGATATAAAAGTAGATGGTGAAATTGAAGAAGAATAAGAGTAAAAAGCAAAAAGAAGAGCAAACGGAATACCAATATATCCATCTTGGTAAACAGAAACATCGAAAGAAAGGTAAAAAGTAGATTTACAGAAGATATTGTTTGAATGGAAGTTTATTTTGTTATTGTAGTTTAATGAAATAATGGTGGGCGTAAATTGAAGAAGTATTCTTTTGTGCGATTGGAGAAAAATAATTGGAAGATATGAATGCTTATGGGACAACCCAAGGATCGATTAATCAAATGAAAAGTAAGATGAATCAGACAGGGAAAAAGAAAGGATACTTATCGAAATTGAAAATATTTTTTTGTTAATTTGTGTAGATTTTGATCTGTTTGTGTGTTCATTTGTTAAGTTTTTAGTGTATTTTTAAGAATTAATCAGATTTATTAATAATTGTTTTTTGATTTTTTATGATTTAGAATCAATATATTGGTCATTGCTGACTAGAGAATCCTTCGAAAAGGGATGTATTCCTTCAATAAGAAATGGCACATATGTTACTCTTCTGTTTTCAAACAATACTAATCTTTCTGATAATCACCTTCTTCGATTTAGACTATCTGAAGAATCTATCGATCTTACAACTCAATCTAAATTCAAATCTTAGCCACCTTAGCATCCTTCATTTTTAATTAAATCTATTTTACAAATCTCAGAATCAAACTTTGATGAAATTTTCACTGTAAAATCATCTGAGGAATAAAAAAACACAAGTATTGTTCAAACTGATAATTTAAAGCTTCAGTATCTTATTGAAGCAGTGCATGCTCAAAGAGTCGACGAAGAATCATTTCATAAGATCATTGAAACTACACGAACTTAAGTTAAATATTAGAAAACAAAGATTAACAATAAATCATCCATTGAAAAAAATTAACTAAAAAAAGGTAATAAAGAAATTACTGGAATTCAAAATGACTTCGGCTGTGAATTAGATTGGGAAACAAGTTATCTAGAGAAATTGCTGGAAGAATTATCTAAAACAAATGAACTTACCAAAAAAAGAATCACTGAATTAGCTAAATAATATTAGAGTCTTCCTGATAATTAAGTTCTTGGATTAGAAGAATAATGTAAAGAAGTATAAGATGCAGTCAAATGGAATACTGTGATTCGATCGATGCAAGTAGGGTATTCTGAAAAACAACCAGAATTACTTTTGACTTATTCAAAAGTTGATGAGGAATAAACTTCGAAAAATAAAACTGGAATTACACTCAATTCACAATATTCATAGCAACAATCGTAATAATCTTAACCCTAAATGTGTTTGAGGAACACTGACGGATATATTGAAATAGACTGCAAAGTTTGTTTTAACAATCACAGCAGTGATTCAAATCCTGTTGTGTATTGCTCACTTTGCTCCGCTTCGTTTCATTAATTTTGTTATGGCATAAGAAGTATCCCATAAGATGATTTTTATTGTGATATGTGCTTAAATCGTCGTAGAAATGCTCTCAAAGCACCTAGATCACTGAATCCCTCCAAGCAAGGTATTTTTTTCATTTCATTTAACAACAATTTGCTAGTCTATTTTTCTTAAGAATTATTCTCAAAAATACTTTACCTTAACTATGTAATTTTACGTTTCTTAGAAGGACGCAGGGAGCATAAACATCTCTGTGCAATCTGCTAAAAGAGAGGATTCCCTATGATCGATATCAAGGGTTAATTTTATCATGTTTCATGTCTTGCTTTTCTCAATCTCATCTGCATACGAGAAGGCAAAATAGCCTTACGAGAAGGCAACTCAGAATCTGCAATAACTGCTTTCCAACATAAAGTTGACATCCTTGTAGTTAAAAGTGAGCTTTCATCTCCGTTATGTGTAATTTGTGGTAAAAAATTCGGATACAAACTTCGATGTTCATACCCTGGATGCTTGATGGCATTCCACACACATTGTGCTTATATTCAAGGTGTGTACTTTGATATTTAATTAATCGATGATCCTAGACATCATATGATTAGATCGTTGGCTCCTTCTATATTTTGTTTTGATCATCAGCCTCTTAAAGTAAACTTAGTTTTATTGCTTTTTCAGATTTTGTTTTGAACACATTCTTTTTCTTTTTTTCTTAGGATAGGAAAGTAAGTTTACAGACTTATCTTCGAAGATATGGTATAAATCTATTCAAAACAGCTACAGAGTTTTCTAGCTTTCCTTAATTTGCAAGTAGTTTTGAGAATGAAGAACAGATCAAGATTAGGTAAGGCTATTTTAAAATACTTCTAGGTAGTTTATGATTTTCGTTTTTTTTTTTCATTACAGAGAAGATATTGCCATTAATTTAAACTCCCTTAAAGTCTCAGTAAACGAACTATCCTAAGGAGAAGCTGCTTCTTCTCTAGCAGTAATAAGACATATTAATCTATACTTTTTCTTGAAATATCTAATTGTTCTAAATTAACAATTGATTTTAATAAATGCACAGTTAATTGAAACCTGTGAAGTTTCTGTGTCAGATGACTACTTTTCTGTATTTGAAGCACCTAAGGAATAACAACTATTAGTAAAAAATAAACAGCCCTTGTAAAAAAATCCAAAAGAAACAGAAATAGGAAAAAAACGCCCAATGATTGCTAAAAATTCCGATGAAAATGGAGAACCAAAGAAAAAAGTATGTGTAGACAAAAATAATAATAGTTTTGCTAAACCAAAGTAATTAGTGCAAGATCATGGAACAGCAATTAAGATTAACGCAGGACTTCAAAATAAAATAAATTTCTTGGAGAACAACTTAACATAAAAGAAATCAAACTAATTTGGAAGCAACCAACTTGATAAGGACACTCATGAAATAAATAAAATAGTTGCAGAAGTATTTTCAGATTGAAAGATAAATGTGCTTTTGGATAAATTAAATCCATTGTTAAACTGTTTAGCCTGAGATAATTCAATATGTTTGTATACAACTACTTTATTTATTAACTTTAAATATATTGTTTCTTAGTGTTGATAAGTTGAGTGGAGAATAAAAAAAGCTTAAGTTTGTTGAATTAAAACAGTGGGAATTATTAGTTTTAACTAAACAGAAAAGGAAGAAGAAGGAGAAGCTTAAGACTCTGGAAAAACATTAAAAATTTGAAAACGAAATGTTAAAGCTCTGTAGATCGGGAATATTAAGAAACATCA
>Ga0302271_10004171_pt1 | contig 11712 bp, 12 predicted proteins | sample III_Bog_N1_1_FD_198767 | JGI IMG/M metagenome (GOLD analysis project Ga0302271, IMG submission 198767) | Peat permafrost microbial communities from Stordalen Mire near Abisko, Sweden - III_Bog_N1_1 | ecosystem: Environmental > Terrestrial > Soil > Wetlands > Peat | place: Sweden: Abisko... | reverse complement strand
TACAAAATATACTGGAGATTTAGATCAAATGGGGGAGAAATAATGATCAATATCTATGGGGGGGGGGGGGGGGGTTATTATTTTAAAGAGTAAGTAATTATATCTCTCTTTGCATGTGTGAAAATTGGTGGAGAACTCTTTTTGATTAGCCATCCATTTAGATCACATAAGATAGTTATTGGAATTATTATAAAAAACAGCTAATAAATCTTAAAAAACAAATCATATTCGAAGGTATTACTTACATTCAAGGGTGTTTAACAACAAAACTAGTTTTAAACAGGAAGGGTGATTGATCTGCTTTTAATCCTTTGAGACTTTGACTAAATTAAAGGTATTTTATATTTATAAGATGTTTGAGAAGAATTTTGGTTGTATGTGTGTTTGTTGATAGTTATTGTATGGGAGAGTTTTAAACTAACATTTTTCGGGGAATTTGAATAATTTCACTAGTATTGATGAGTCAGAGGAATAGTGAGATTAGGTATTACTTATGATATTCCTGATATCGAATGTACCCAAATCAGATCAAATCATGACGAATGATTATCAGGAAGAGATTAATAAAAGGATAAGTAGTTCTCAACTTTTTTCATTTTTTTGAATGAATTTTATGTTGGATCAAGGGCTAATAACCTAAACTAAACAAGGAGTGTAGCTTCTAAGATATAAAATGGTTTTTGAAGTATTTATTCCTGGGATTTATTTAAAAGGAAACAATATTTCTAATAAATATTTTTATAAGCTAAGTACAAAGAAAATCAAGAAAGAGAGAGTGATATTTGTATTAATAATTAGAGGGGTGGAGGGGGGAGAAGGAAGGAAAAATTAATCCAAATAAGAATAGTAGTATGATAATATCGATCGGGTATATATTAATGACTAGGAGGGATTTATTAAGAAGAATTAATCTAACCATATGTTCAAAAGGTAATTTATCCTATCGATGATGCAAGCTTACAGTGGAAGAACGCATATGAATAGATACACAGCTATCAAATAAAGAAAGAAATTGAGGGAGTATTTAGTTAATAATATCTAGGGAGTTTAATTATGGCAATAGATTTCATAAATAGATAAAAACATAAAAGAAATTGAAGTTATCTTGAAAAGACGTAAGTTTCTTCCAGGGGGTAAGTACATAAATTAAATCAGAGTAAGAAGAGACTAGGAAAATCAATTAATTTCTTGCAGCTTCACTTTAAGGATGCTTTGATTCATTAATAGTCAGATACAGGATTAATTGGACGAAGGGGAGTCACCAAAAGAAAATAAATAAATAACAATCACAAACATTTATTCCCCACAGAATAAATCAAAATTCGAACAATATACTTCTCTATGAAAACCCGCAGCTAAAGAACACCTACTTCATTGCTGAATGCTAACAATCCACAGTAACTCTTCAAAGTCAACGTGATTTCGCTAATCGATCGAATCAAGAATCTCGAGTAATACATTCTGAGAGTTACTAAAATCGCATGCTCCCCTGCAACATCTTCATCAGCAAGTCCTTCTTCGATGTCGATCTCTGATGTCATGGCGTAGTAATCCCTGAACGATGTCGCCGAGAATAACTAAACACTCGTCGAAGATTTATATTCGATCATTGACATAAAGCACTAGCTTCCTAAGTACGCCTAGGTGATTGAAATCATCAAGAAAATGATCACAGAATTCGAAGAGATCTCCTAGCACTATCAGTAGCTGAATTATTAAAATAGACTCATTGTGAGTAGGCTCACGGTCAATAAGGAAATCTTTAATTAATTTAAATAACTGTATATTCTGTCGTAGAAGTACTTCGAAGGATATGCTAGTGTAACGGATGTACTTAAGAAACAAAACAGTGGATCTAAGGATAAGCATAATGAATGAAAGAATATGCTGCCTCAACACACATTCCCATAACCTTTTACTCCTATTAATAATACCATTTCAAATAGTCTCTCTCTTTTTTTCTTCTCATCTACAATATATCTCATCCATCTAGCGTTATTGTCTCTATCATTATCGCTTCTTCCTATCTCTTCTTCATGACAATTCCCTCTATCTTTGTAATATCTGCTGGAACTACTAATAGTGTTCCTTATTTGTTTTTGTGTTCGTTCTGTAAGCTAACCCCCAATATCTCAGCATATCTTAAAGCATATTTCATTTAACATTACTTAAGCATTTCTTAATACAAAAACTTCTTTCATTCTCAACTTCACCTTCGAACCACTCTCTGTTTAAAACTCCAGAGATGGTACTATTAATTTCTCGAAAGATATTTTTTCTCTGGGGGGGAAATTACTTATTAAACTGAAAATTATTATTAATTAAAGTTAACACATTATCATTGCTTCAAGGGATACCACACAGCTCATGCTGTTTTTTGAAAATCATTAGAGGGGGAGACAGGGATGAGCTATTAATAAAAGCAACTTACTTGTAATCTGTAATTAATCCTAGCCATGCAAACGAATCTAAAATTATTATTTTAGCATCCACCTATTTATGATGTTATCTTAATAAAAGAAGTCGTAATATTTGTGGATTCAAGCTTACGTCTCTGTTCATTATCATATTTGATTTGATTAAACCTCCCCTTCCATCCTTCCCTTATGAATTCTATCTATTCTTAAGCATAAAGCAGTAACCAACGTACAAAAGTCATAAATTGAAAAATTTAATTTGAGAATTAGTGATTGAATTAATTCCTTAGTTTCTATAGTTGGAATGTGAGCATATGGTGAGTGGAATCATTAATAGATTCTTCTATTTTATTGACAATGATAAAGTAAGTTAGTAATGATAAACAGAAGATATGAAAAAATAAGTGAGAATATTGTGATAAATATTTATGATTTTTTGTTTCAAATATTATTTATCACATTCGGCATTTCTCGAAGAAACTCAAGAAGCCTATTCACTTTTAGACATTATTATTACTGTTAAAGTAATATCTATTGAGTGCTTGCATGAGTGCATCTATCCCAATAGGTTTCGTGTAGAAGTTATCCATACCTACTTCGCCACATTTCATTTTCGTAGTCACATCTGTCCAACTTGTGTATGCGCAGATATACGCTTTCGGGAGTGATTTCTCCTTTTCATATTATCGTATCTCTTTCGTCGCTGTTATCCCATCCATTAAGGGCATATTAATATCCATGAATATTAATTTCACGCTATTTTTCTTGAATTATTCGAGAGCTTCCAAGCCGTTAGAAGCAGTGATCACATAACTACCAAATATCTTTGCCCGCACTTTAATAAGAATCTCTAAGCCTTTGACGTTCATTGGCTCATCGTCGACAATGAGAATCTTGTTAGCTTCGAAGAAACACTTTCGATTGCAAGTGGGCAGCTTTACACCTAAGAGACCTTCAGACATAGGGGAATCTCTGAGGTTTTAACTGAGATCACTAGATTATTCTTGTTGTTTTGTATTTTCTTCTTCTTCTATTTGTTTATTCTCCTCTTATTCTTGTTTATTGTAATCATCTTAGTTGTTTCGCTGGAAGAATACTTTGCTTTGTTTTCTTTTTGGTTTGATATATCCAGGCTTACTGAAATTACTCGCTATCATGAAGCTTTAAGTGATACACATCAAATCGGAGAGTTTAGATGCGGGCTTATCTGTGTTCGAAACAAAGAAATTGGATTGGGATCTAGGTTACAGTGTAATTTAGATCATTTTGAACGAAAATGAAAAATAAAAAATGAAAAATGAATTGTCTGTTAGTTTATTGGTGAAACTCCCATATTTACAGCAGTAATCCATGCTCCAATCGGAGAATTAACGAGATTAACATGCATTATTAAAAGTTGTCTTAAAATTAGAAGGGGGGTAGGATAATTAACTTAGTTACTGATAAATTAATCCTTTTGAAAATCTAAAATGTGCTTTGCTACGTGGAAAAGAATGATCTGAATAATTAATTAAAACCCCTTACCTATTGTGAGATTCTTCCCCGAGACAATCGGCTAAACGTTCAGCTAGTTGTTCGTGATAGCGTTGTAATTCGATGGCGATCCTGATGAGTACACGAAACTTGTTGTTGGTTTTCCTTGTATCTTACTTGATTTCGGTGGTGCATCCAATAACACTTAGCTCTATGTTATTTCTTTCTATGGGAGAATCTTAAGCGCGTAGTCACTTACGGGAAGACCAGGGGAGTCAACTAGTCGATTATTTGCAATGTTAAACATATCTGATTCTTGCATCTCGACTACTTCTTGGTTGCTCAGAATAATGAATTTCTCCATGATCTTAGGTACTCCTGGCATGATTAAATTGCTTGTCGCACTGATTTAAGTATTGAAAAATGTAGAGCGCTTAAGGTATTGCTATTATTATTATTATTATTATTATTATTATTATTATTATTAGGATTAGACTTACAAGGACTGCTCTTTTTGTTAGGTTTAGAGTAATTAATATTGTGGTTGTTGTTACTGTTGTTAATGCTATTGTTGTATTTATTTAGCTATTCCTATCTTGGGATCATTTGAAATAACCTGTTGTTTATGTCCTTCGATAAGCTAGGAGTCATGGATTTCTTGTTATGAAACACGCGATGCATCTAATTAGGGCTACAACTATGGATTCCCTTGAAAAGGAGGGCAAGTTGCATATGGTATGGTAACTTCCGATGAAGAAGGTGGGATTGTGAGTTAATTAGCTGAGAGTTTGTTTAGACTCGTCGATGATATCCTGCTGACATTGTTTTATGTGAGTCTCTGGAGTTTGAATCTCAACGGCGAGGAGTCAATATAGAACCAAAAGCTACTTCCGAGAGATTCTGTGGAAGTGAATTAGATTCCATTGAAGGGATTGTTCGATGACATAGAAGGGAGAATGTTTTAAACACGCATCATCATGCGGACTAAGATTGAACTGATTGTTAAGCCGAACCCGAATCCGGAAGAATTATTGGAGATTTTAGTGGTTAACGAACGACCGCTCAGAAGTTCTCTTAGGCGAATTTGTTCATCTGGTTTCATGCCTAATAATAATTTTAAAAAAGAATGGAGGGGGAGAAAGTTTAAAAAGCTGAAATACGTCAGCTCAAATAAGGTTTATTTAGTAATTAAAATGATTGAAGAAAGGATTAGCGATTAGATGTATTGTCTATTAGTTATTTAAATTAAAAGGAATGGGTAGAAAATTCAGAGAAATTGATTATTTGGTGAGGTTAAATTGATATAGGATTTAAAATGACTCATGCTCACATAATTATTCTTAGCTATGCTAAAATCGCATAAAGACTCTAATCCAGTTAGCTAGTAACCATAAAAAATACTTAAACATCCCTTCCTTTTTCCTATGAAAAAGTTACTTCTGAGCAATCTCAAGATTGAAGAGATATTTTATATTGTTTAGACTAAGTCCAAAAACCAATTGTGTATTTTTATCATTGTGTTTTGTTGAAGATTAGTGTTAAAATAAGTTGATTGTTTAAAGTTGCTTTTAAAAAAATTAATACTGGTTGGCTGATTGGGTGTTTTTTGTTGCCAATTAAAAATCCCAAAAATACAGCAAATTCGATGAATTTCTTTTCAAAAATTTTGATTAACCCTCCCAAGTCAAGAAGATTCATGGATATTTTTTGACCCTCTGCTGGCTTTTTTATTTTTGATTTAAAAAAATTCCTTGTGCTCCAAAAGGGCTGGTTACTTAGATTCTCTCAGCTAATTCAAAAACTCTGTTGAAACAATGGGAGGTGGTGGAAAATAATACAAAATCAATTCTTTTCCAAAAAAATAATTTAAATTTTAGAAACTTTCCAAAGAAAGAGATCAAATAAAGTAAAACCCTCTCTCTCTCTTTCTCCCTGATGAATGCTTCGCTTGCTTGCTAATTTTCCAAAACTCTAATAATATCTTTTGGGGGTTATTGTTGCTATTACCTATGCCCGTGTCACTTACGCAAATCTTAATGAGCTCATCTTCTTTTTGCTGTTCCATCGCAACCGTCACTGTACCATTCCGTCCTGTGAACTTAAACGCATTCCCTAGAAGATTCACTAATATCGACTAGAGTTTCGACTCATCTACGTATACCTACGATGGGACTTCAACTAAATCACATTTGAAGGTTATCTCCTTGAGCTTCGATAATTTTTTGAAATGCTTGCAGACTGAAGCAAGTAAATCAGGTATGCAGAGTTTCTTCCAGGTAATTTTGAGCTTTTTGTTCTTGTGCTCGTGGAAACTACGGATGTCTTGAATAACACAGCCAAGCATAAATGCGTTGGAGTCCATAAACTGAAACACAAATGTAGAAGAAGATCATTAATAAACTAATAATAACACACACTCTCTCTCTCTCTTTCTCATTCTTTTTACTTTTAAATAATTTTTCTTGACCGACTCTGGGACTGTGTTATCAAGCAACGCAGCAGACACAAATGTCTAAATAAAGTTCGTGTATGTTCCTAATTCATGACTGATAGTTTAGAAGATATTCTTCTCGAGAGTCCTATTCTGTACTTCATGCCTCTCTGCATCGTTAATGAAAGTCATAACCACAAACACTCTGCCATCATCTTCATTTTTAATACTCACAAGACGTATGTCACTTTAACTAAACCTATCGAACCTTGAATCGACGGAAGAACACTTTACTAACTATGCAGATAAGCTTTTGGTATCAGTCTACTATATAAATCGCTGAATCAACAAAGAAAGACTCACAGGGGGATTTGATTATAGATATTATGGTTATTATTATTAATTGTAGCTATCAAGACTTTATCTAGATCCTGGAAGTGGTATTATCATAGGGAGTAGTTTTGTCTTCAGAAGTGGATCTGTTTAGCTAGATAGTTCATGTACAGTTATCGCTTAGAGCAAATTGGATACACATAATGATAAATCAGCTGATGGCTTATGCTAATTCTGGTGAGGATGGATATGCTTAATCTGGGTATGTTTTTTCATATTATTGTTATTTTTTCTAACTGGGCAGAACACAACAGGTGACACAAGGGATTAAAACGATGTATTCACCCCTGGGCTTTAAGGTAGAGAATTAGTGATTATCATAGGAAGCTCTTGATTATTGTTATAGGAGTTGCTAATGTTATTGCTGTTTTGAATGCTTTGATTGCTCATGATATTATTATGATTATTTAATATAAAACTACTGTGATCAGAGTAATTACTGTTGAATTTCTCATCATACGGGTTATTGCTGTTGATCTTCGCAGCACTTAGCTTGTCAGATTGCGGAGATACATGGAATTGGAAAGTATAAGGGGAATTATGAGAATTTGCTAAGGAAATAGTTGATTCATGGATTTATTGTTTCTCCTGAGGATGCTATGAGAAGTCATCCAGAGAAACCTTTTCGTTTAGACAGAATTAAGGGGATTAACATTTTATAGGGGAAAACAACGGAGTTGAGATTTGTTATGATGGGATACGTAGAATGTGTGTCTGCTGGGGAGGTGATTATGATGGCTTGGGAAAAGATATGTGCTTTTAGGAAATGGGTGATGTTGAAGGGCTGTAGATTGCTTCCGAATGATGGAAGAGAGTATTGTCGAGAGATCGAAGTTAAGAGGTAGCTTCGTCATTGGCATAGATTACTTAGAAGTCCTCGTCGAGAATTATGAGCTCATAGTTTAAATGTTAAATGACGGTTTAGAGGAGGTTTGATTAAGTTGGGTTTGGATTGATATGGTGAGGGTGATGATTAAGAAGAGAATCTTAGTAGGATAAAGTGGATTATGGCTGCTAAGTGAGTCTTTTCTATTTATTCTTTCTAGGTTGCTACAACGGAGATGGGATGAATTTCTACGAGTGTATTATCCTCCCCAAATATTCTTAGCCTAAGCCTTCTTAGAATTACTCCTATTATTGCAGTTTCTACTCTACTTCTGGTGGAAGAAGAAGAAATTCATTTTAGAGTAATTCTCGAGAATTCTTGACTCGCCTAGGGACGATGCTTTCTAAGCGATTTGAGGTTGGATGCGATGGGGATAGTGATTATTAAGTTATCGAGTTAGATGGATTTTCTGAACATCTTGAGGAACTGTTTTCTTCTTCGACGCTCTCTCGCATCTCCGTGACTGCAGCTATGAGTTCGTTACGTCGTTAGTAATTCATAGCTGCTCCGATTGTATTCAATGAGGGATTTAGCTGCTGCTGCTGCTGTTGGTGTTACTGCAATATGTACTTTTGCTCTGTCATAGGCTAACAATTTTTAAATGAAAACCCTTCATAGCTTGAACTAGAAGGGTATTGTTAGTATTATTGGATTAATCCTAGTTGATTTATGTCACCTCTGGATTATCCTGTACCACCAAAAGAAGTACGACCTAGTGAGCCAGTTTCACCACCAGCTCCTGCTGCTGCAATATTCATTCCAATTTTTTCTTAATACCCCATATGAGCGCAATGGCAGCAGTTACTTGATCCTGGTCCTCCTCCTGGTAGAGCAGCTTAGATTCCCCCGAATGAAAAGGGAATATAATTCCTGGAGTTGTTGTTGCTGTTTCCTTCATTCAGTGATTATCTTGATTGATGAGAGCACGACGATTAGAATCCATGCGACGATTAGAATCCATGCGATGCTTAGGAACCATGCTTTGAAGAAAACGAAGGAAATCTCAAAGAATTTCTATTATTCGTAGCAGTTGAGAGGTTCTACAGATGATTATTCGAACTACAACAGGAATAGCAGCTTAGAGATTTCCTCCTATTATTATCGAATTCTTTCTCTTTGTCTGCATAAGAACTACAGAAATGACTGCAGTAACAAGATTCATCTCTGAATTATTGCTTTATCTTGAGACATTCCTCTTCATGTAAGCTTTTCATAAACGATGATGACTTCTCAGCTGGGTTAGGAGCTCTACCCATATGACCATCCTTCTTCCTATCTCTTTGCCATCGAGCAAAAACGAAGCGCAGCAAAGATGATAGACTGCTTGAATTCACAAGAACCAGAAACACTCCACAGAACTGCAGCATTATCCCGATAGAAGAACATCTATTGTTGTTGCTAGTTGTGCTCATAACTCTTTCGCTATTCACAAACATCTCAATAGCCAAGGCAGCAGCACTCCCAAATACTTCTAAAGTCTCGATGGCTTCCAGTACCATTGTCTCCTTGCGACCACAATCTACATAGAACACGAGTACACTGATAAATGTGAACACATACACTGTGGAACCTGATCCATTTGAGTTTTCTGAGGATTGTAGAGCTCTTGCAGTGATGCATGATAAAACGACATAACAATCTAAGAACAGACTTAGGAACACTTCAAGAAGCACGCGGAAGAAGAGCTTTCGCTTGATAAAGCTAACTTTGGTTTTAGTTAATAACCATTTACCTATTAAGATTAAGAAAATAAGAACAACTGAAAGAACAGCGGAAATAATGTTAAAAGATGTCCATGTTGACCAGTTGTCTCCCATCGAAGCCATTGCTGTTTGTTTTTAGGTAGATTCAAAGAAAATAATCAGAAAATATGAAAGAGACAGATACAATCAAGAAAAAGAGAGTATTTCTAATAGCAGCTAGCGGAGGAATAAAATGATGGTGATACCTCCTCCTCCCAATGGCACAAACACTCCCTCCCTCATTACTGAACTGACTCATTAACTCACATAGAATAATAAACTAATAGACTACCATAAGCTGAGACGAGTACATGCAAGAAAAGACACATGAATATCTTGAATGTCCTTGCAGCTGAATTCATTTACGTCAAACTACTGCTTTCCGCTTCAGCAGTAGATGAATCTCTGTTCATAGTCGATTTATGAGCCTCTAACTCTACCTGTGTTAGGTCTACCCTTTGAGATTTCTGTGAGAATTGTTATTTCTTTTTCGTTGCGCTATCCAGCAAATTAATTAATCGCAGGTTACTCAATAAGTATCAATTAACAACAACAATAGCAAATACAGCATCAACAACAACAATAGATTATTAATAATCTGCTCCCTCCTTTGTGTCCTTGAAAGCTCATGTTCTCAAAGTTTTAAATTTTCCTCCCCTCCTAGGAGAAAAAAAACAAAAAAAGTCTAATTTTCAATTTAATCTCCAAAAACAAACTCACTCAAGTGATCTCTTTAGTCTAATAAAATCATCGTTGGCAATTTTCAAATTGCATAACTCAAAATCTCCAGTGGGTTTATTTATTCTCACGTTGAGCATTAGAATAGCCAAATATAATTAATCCTTCAGTTAGAGATTCAGTTTATTCATGTCTACATCATTTAAATCACAGATTTACATTAACACTTAACACTGAAATGAAAAATACCATCAAATATTTCTTTAAATAAGCACGTAAAAAATATTTAGCTCATAAGAGAGACTAACTAATATTAATTCATATGTGAATCATCATGTTCTACCAAAATTAGCAAATACTTATTTGACTGAGCTGGAATGGATTAGTTTTGGGTATTGAAAGTAATACAAGGAGCTAGCATAAGATTGTAGTTTATCCTTTGAAATTATTGATTTAAAGGTAATTTAACGTGAATTTCTATGGGAGAATAATATTAATCTTCTAAATTAGAGAACTACTCTTGTTCTTATGTTGATCTATTCTAGTTGAATTGAATGAGAAATTGTCTGCTGGAAAGTATTAATTAACAGATAGGATTTAAACAGGGCTATTTCTATGTCTTTTGAAATTCTATTGAAAATCTAAAAAACATAGCTGTAATTGAGTGATGTTGAGGTAATTTTTGGATGTTTCTCTTTTCATAAGTGAATGATAGATAACCTACGAAGCATCAGTGTTGTATCTCTGAAAACAACAACAAAAAATGATTCGATAAACTAGTTAACTTCAAAAAATACATATTATCAAATCTAAAAATGTTATTTTTGAAATAGAGATCAATTATTTGTAACTAACATTCCTAGAAAGAATTAGATGTGTGTCTGTTTGTATGTGATTTGAAAGTCTTCTGCTATGTTTGTTCTTCTCCTGAATGAAATCGAGAAAAACTGAAGATTTAAATCACTTCTAGGGAAAATGATTGAGAGAGAGAGTGCTGTGGAAAAACAAACAGATAATTTAAATAAAAATGATAATAATACCACTCTTAAATCCATGCTAAATCAACAGAGAGAGGATGAAAATAAGAGAAAATTCAAATATTTTATGTTAAATTCTGCTTTCAAGAATCTTCGAGGAGGTTTAGTTACAGAGAGTAATAACAAATAGATTACATGTTGATTGATACTAAATTAGTCATTGGTCATGGATGATTTGTTGTTATGTGTAAGTGTATAGAATTTGCTTTTTTGAGAAGAGAATACATCTTAAAGCAACCTATTACTTGTGAGGACTACCTAATTGATTGATAATATAATATTTATTTTCTATTAAATTAAAAAGTTTAAGTGAGTAACAAAGCAACTCGCAATGTCAAGCGACAATAGTAGTACGAATGAATACAAAGAAACATGCAGTATTACCATCAAAGATGAATAAGACAAAAATTAATAATTCTAAGTTAACTCTGTGTATGTATGTGTAGATGAGGATATCAGACGTAATTGATGATACCCTTCGTCTAATAAGTTAATTATTAGTCAAATATCCACAGGAAGGAGAAACGAACAAATTCATCAGTGATCGATTATTGAATAGAATCAACAAAATTGTCTGAAACATCAAGCATAATAGTCATGAGTACAGTTTGTAATAATTCTAATTCCAGAATGATTACAAGTAGTGATGGGAATG
>Ga0302271_10004170_pt1 | contig 11715 bp, 6 predicted proteins | sample III_Bog_N1_1_FD_198767 | JGI IMG/M metagenome (GOLD analysis project Ga0302271, IMG submission 198767) | Peat permafrost microbial communities from Stordalen Mire near Abisko, Sweden - III_Bog_N1_1 | ecosystem: Environmental > Terrestrial > Soil > Wetlands > Peat | place: Sweden: Abisko... | reverse complement strand
TTTTGAGTGTTTCTTCGTCTAACAATCAAGTTGTTAGCTAAATGATGAGTTGCATATTTAAATACATTGTTAGCTTTCTCCCTCTCTCTCTGCTCTTTTATCCCTCTTCCAGAAATACCTTCTTCTTCTCCTTATCCTAATTTCTATGAATATCCCTCCCCCTCCTTCTAGTAGTCTTATTCTTTTCATTCTCCCACCAAAACTAATCAGTTTAAATCATTAAGCTAGTCTCAATATTTAATCCTAACTGCCAATTTGTTCCTTCTTGTGTATTTATTTTTCTTAAGAAACTTACAATTTTTAACTGTTTAAGCTCAAAAACATCTCATAGGTATCCGTAATATTCCATAAAATCTTTTGAGGAGTACATCTCAATCTCTTTAATACTATTTAGAGCATTCTTTTATTTTATTTTAGCTGTTTGAATTCATCATTTTTGAGTGATATTCCTTCCCATTCTTTTCAGTTTCCCTTATTTTCAGTTAAAATGTGCAAGATGATTACATCCTTCAATAAATTGAGTTTTCTAACTTCTCCCCTTCAAAATCTTCCATTATTACACATTTAATCTTTATCTTGAAGATTTTAAACAGTAAAAAAAGTAAAAATTAAAATGCCATTCTCTCTTCATTCTCATAAGCTCTTTTTGATGAATTTTTCAAATTAAGTACAAAATTAGACCAGGCAATTTGATTAAAGCAATCATCGCTCGTTTGTTTCTGATTTTCAAAAAAAGAAAAGAAAAACAATATTTCCTTTTTCAAGTTGGTTTCTTCAAGGGATTAATGAATCCAAATTCACAATTTTCCATCATTTAAGAACAACGACAGCAGTTCAAATCATCAGCTTTATTGTTTTTTTGACATTTTTTTTAAATCTTTTAAAACTGTTAATCGCTTATTTGGACATTTTATTGGGATAAGCTTGAAAAATGAGAAAAATAAATGTGAATTTTATTTTGTAATTTTAGTTGCTAAGCTTGTTAGGTTGAAGGATCTACAAGGAAGAAAGTTCTGCTGTACCAACTGCTTTAACATTCTTTAATTTTCCTACTTTACTTGAAGCAATGTATTTATTCTTTTATTCTCTTTTTGGTATTTGATTCTTTCATTTATTTAAAAACCCTCATGATTAGCTCATCTTTATCGCTATTTCAATTGTGAAAAACAAATCGAAAATTAGAATTCCTTCATAAGAGATAAATTCATTGGGGGAGGAGAGGTGAATTAACTTTGATTCTAAATTATTAGATCTTAAATTTTCACTAATCTCCAAATAAACAATAGTATCTTCTATCAGAGAATGGCTTAAAACTAGCAAGTCTTCGCTCATTTTTCCAACACAATTGGAAAACTTGACTCATTGATTTCTCAACTCGAGATCAATGTTGGAGCATCACACTCTGCTTCTCCCTTTGCAGGTGTTCTTCCTTCTAAGACTGTTCCATAGGTTCAAGATGCTACCAAAGTTGCAGCTGAAGAAAAACCAGCTAAGAAAGCTGAAAAGGTGGCTAAGAAAACCCCTGAAAGCAAGGAGGAATCTAAAGAAGAAAATAAGGCTGAAAAACCAGCCAAGAAAGCTGAGAAGAACGTTGCTAAGAATGAAGAGAAACCTGCTAAGAAAGAAGAGAAACCTGTCAAGAAAGAAGAGCATGAGGAGAAACCTGAAACTGCTGCCCCAACTGAGGAAGATTTTCAGAAAGTCGACATTAGAGTTGGCCGCATTGTCGAATGCTGGAAGCATCCCGAAAGTGAGAACCTCTACTGTGAGAAGATCGATATTGGCACTGAAATCAGACAGATAGCATCTGGACTCTAGAAATTCCAGCCAATCGAGAACATGACTGGCTTAGTGCTTGTTATGGCTAACCTCAAAGTCAGAAAACTTGCAGGTAATAAATCGAATTCTTAAAAACTAATTAATTTTCTCATTTTGCCTTGCTTTTCCCTCCTAGGCTTTGACTCCAATGGCATGGTTGTCTGTGCTTCAAATAGCGACCATTCCAAAGTTGAAATCCTTAGACCTCCTGCTGGTAATTTGAATCCTTCTCTTTTTTAATATTCCCATACGTTTTTCTCATTTTTCTTTTTAATTTCCTTCCAGACTCAAAAGTTGGAGAGAGAATATTCTTAGAAGGAAAAGAAGCACTATATCCCTAGGAACTCTAGCCTGTCCTCAACCCCAAGAAGAAAATCCTCGAGACTGTCATGCCAGGGTTTAAGACCGATGCAGATTGCAATGCAGCATTCTTAGGTATGTTCTAAACCCATAAACAACGAATCGAAACACTTTTATTAAACATAAAATATTTTGGCATTTTTTAACAGGCTAAAAGTGGTCTACATCTGCTGGTATCGTCAAAGCCCAGACACTTTCTAACTCTACAATCTCCTGAAGAATTTGATATTATCATATGTTAGTATCCCTTCATCAATGTACTGCATGTTTCCCCAAATATCTATTCCATGCAGAATCATTTCAAAAAATGAAAAAGACAGGGTAGAAAACTAAATAAAAAAGAAACAAAAAACAACTTTGAATGGTTTGAATTTTCCCAATCTCTGTTCCTTTCAAATCTACACAAACAAGAAGTAAATGAAGTAGCAAACCAAAAGAACCTTGAAGAAATGCCAATATCCATCGTTATTGCTACTGATATTCTTACCATCCTGTTTTTCTTTTTGTTTCTCAAGGAGAGTTTAAAACTGTTCTGGGAGTTCAATACTCTAGCAGATCCTTATAATTTCATTATTTGTAAAATTTGTCTTAAGACAAGTGAGAAACGGACTTAGTCGATACTTATCTCTAGTTGAATTATTCAAAAATGATAAATTCCCTGAGAGTAAAGAATCAGCAAAGGAACTTGAGACATTTTATTAATCACCCTAATCATTATCCTCCTCATTCTCAGCTTCATTGTCCTTTTCATTTTCTTCTGCTTCTCCTCGAGATGTTCTGAGATAATGATTATGTGTTGTTCCTGTTGTAGTAGAAGTCCTATGAGAGCTTCCAACGATATGTGATGTCATAGTTGTATTACCGTTACTATTATAGGAAGTATTTAGCATAACATTTTGAAGTGCTTTTGCAGCTTCTTATGCTTCATTCTCCACTAAGTCTTCTTAGTACTGTATTATCCTAATAGCTTATGTAAATCTTGTAGCATTCACAACTGATTTCCTAGATTTAAAATGAACAATATTAGTTTTCTTGCAGAGACATGTTAAAGGAGTCTTAGAGCTGACAGGAAAGATATTCTTCCCATGTGCTGGTACTGAATGCTTCTACTATGAAGATTGTTTACTTATCATAGCTTAAGCGCTTCGATGGGGGATATCTATCTTGTGATTATCATGAGAACCATTTTGATTAGTTGTGCTCAGCTAATTTCTATCAAATGTTACATTATTCATATTCCCTAAGGTTGAGGGATTATTCCAGAGGTTAATACTGTTTCTTTATGAAATATTACTATTAACCCTATGGTTTTATTCGTTTTTATAATGAAGTAGCTTAAACGGTGATGCTTCATAGTCTACGCAGCTGGAAGCACAAGAATCTAAGCAGAGATTGTTTTTATACGCGAAGAACTGCAGATACTAAGGGAAAAGCATACTGGAGTTTTCTTATGCTAGATAGACTTTGAGAGTGTCTTCGTTTTTCCCAAAGCGATGGTTATTGAAGAATTAAGCAGATTACGCTGAATCGTATTTGATGTAAGCGATTATGAGCCTGCTTTGTTGTTTGTCCTGAGCGTATTCGAGAATTTCACCTGCTTTAGAGAAGGCTTCGAGGAGTTCGTTTAGGAAACAATCCTAAGTGACTTCAACGATGATGTAAAAATATGTTTGGAAACTTTCAGCTGAAACGGAAGATTATGGAGGCTTGTGGGGCTTATCAGAAGAATCTTAGAATATTGTGTTTATGTGATATGATTGAAGGGATGATACTAATGGAGTCTTGGGTTTCATTGGGGAAAGAGAGAGAGGTTGAGAAAATGATAGGGGCTTAGATGTCAAGGATGAAGTTAATTAAGGAGTTGCTTTTTAGATTAAGAAGAACAGAATAGGAGGGAAGATTTATTGCAGGGAAGTTCTGTTTATCCTTGAGGTTTTAGTGTTAGGATACAGCTATGCTTGAGTGGTAGTCTTTGAAAGTGTTTTTGTGTTTCAATCGAAAGGAATAGTGGTTTTTGTTTTATTGTTTAGGTATTGATTTACTGAGCTAATTCTACTAGATTGTTTGCGTCTGATTTAGAGCTAAAATTTAATTTAGAAAAAATATAGCTGTTTTGTTTAATTTCTTGATTTGCTTTTGTTTTGAACCCACAGTCGCAATAACAATAACACAATAATATGTTTTATTTTCAGACAATCAAGCATATTATTTTTCAGGTAGAAGGTATGTGATTATGATGCCAATAAGCTAGCATAAATTCATAATTATTTATTGACATTTTATATCAGTTTTTTTCATCCAAATAGATCTGCTTTTATTGATTATTGTTGTGTCTATTCAAGTTCTAAAATTAAAAATATTTGTAATTGTTCTTACTTCAAATATCATTCAATGGTGAGTTAATTAATAATCAACTGTGGGTTTGTAAAAACAAAAAACAAACATAGATATTGAATCTTTGAGTGATATTGAATTGTTCAATTTAAAGATCCCGTAAAGACTTACAGCAAAAAATGGAGAAACTCTTCACAATGAGTGAGAGCATTTCACGTACAACACACTTGATTAAGTTAACACATTTAGATTTTCATTTTATTCTCTGTTTATCATCCCCCTAATATTTTTGTTATTTTGATTGTCTTTGCATCTCTAAGTCCCTGAGATGTTCATGTTTAATACATCTGAACGCTGTATGGTAATGAAATCAGGTGGTAGTGCTATTCTATGGTAGTTAGATAAAAGTAATAATAACAATAATGTCTCTTTGAAAATCCGTTTGAAATCAGAATAAGCTGTTGTTCTCAGCGCATAATTCTGTGGTGACAATCAGGAGTTATTAGGCGTTGTATAGTCCAATGACGAAGAAATCAATCTAGTTATGTATTAATGGGAAATAATTCAAAAAATATGGAAAGCAGTTGTTTTCAAGATGAACAACAGAAACAGTAGCAGTTCATTCTGTGAGGTAGCTAGCTGCTATGCAGGAAAATCAAAATTGTTTCTATTAGCGATCTAAGAAACAGACGGCTAACATTCTCGCAGCAGTCTCCATGGGATATCAATTCCCAGCGGTGAAAAGGTGCTTAGCTTGAAGCTCCCTGATGTAGAAACTTAAATCATTTCGATGTTCTCCATGCCGTCATAGAATTCATAGGTTTCTTCTTCTTCTACTCTTGTAATTGCTCAACTACAGGAAGTCTATCTTTATTCACTTACCATCCATGATGTTTAACTCACAAATAGAGTGCATATGCCTAAATCAACGCATCTATTACAAGCTACAGCTAATTGCAATTCTAGAAGTTCTCTCATTCTTCTTCTGACTTCGACATTTAGAGTCCTTGTGCTGAATTCACTTGTAAGTAAATCATTCAAAATATAATTCCATAAGTGCATTTGCAAACATAAGATCAATAAGCAGAGTAGATTATTAATAACAATTTGATCTTCTTTATGTGTCTTTCGTAGGGTGAGTTAATTGGTGAAATACCTTCATACAACGGTTACACAATTACACGTATTTCCCACTCCTGTGAGGATAACATTCTCTGCTGTGGAACTCAGCAAGGATCAGTGTTGTTTTACTCATTAGATTCTCTCAAATTCAGGAGAGAAGTCACACCTAATGATCTTAATCTCGATGAATTTTAATACCCTGAGAACAAGAAGTAACAATTATCATAAGATAACAACATTGAATACAAGGATAACTACAGAAAAATATTTTCTGGGACAGCTTTTGACTATAAAAATTACCTTTCACAAAAGAAAGAGAAAAGTAATTAGGAAAGCAATGGTAATATATCTTATTCAAACTCTAGCAACACTATTCGTAGCTTTTAGTCTATCACACACATTGAATTCGCTTGTAAGCTAAAAAACTGACCATCTCCCCTCTGATTTCCCTTAATGCTTATTTATTATTTCCCCCTTATTTTCAAGAAAAGACAAACACTCTAGGTATTCTGTTTTCAGGCGGCAACTTTCAAATCCGTGAAGCAACCACTTGTAAGTTGATCTCAGCGACAAATGCGCATACATAATAAGTAAATTAAATCACATGGGACTTAGAAAATCCATAGCGTCCTAGATTCTTCGCTTGCTCTGATGATGGGAGGATATCGCGATGGAGAATAGCCATGCAAGGATGGGTGGCAGAGTTCTTAGAGATACAGCAATTAGGGTAATATTAAAATAACTCAATAATCTATTTGTTTTGTTTTTTTTGGGAAAGTTAACGAGGAAATATTGTTCTTTAATTCTTGTCTTTTGATGATTTGTCTCAAAGGAAACAGTAATCCAACGAGAAAACATAACATTCTTCAATGGGAATAATGGCTAAGTGCTTGGCAGTCAGTAGAAAGAGTGATTTCATGTATGTTGGTGATAATTATGGTTATATTCATATCTGTAGGACTTCTTCAATGCAGTTAGTGAACAGCTAGAGAATGACGCAATAATCGCTTCAATATTTAACTTTGTCACCAAGGGAAGAGTTTTTAGCTGCGGGGATAGCTTCGACTGGAGAGTTTCTGATTATTCAATGCAGCCTTTATCTTTAAGTTCTTCTTAAACTTGAGAATAATTTGTAGAATATTCGAAAGGGTTTGAGTATGACTGAGAAAATGAAGAATAGTAACTGTTCAGCAAGTAAACACAATTTCATGAGATCAATAATGAACTTTTGTTGATTATTGTTATTGTTATTTTGTGCTTTTAGAGATTATATTAATTGAGATCGAACTTGATCTCCTTAGGAATTCAAAGAAATAATATACCGATAACAATGAGAGTACAAGTAGTTTTAGTTCTCATCGTGGTTATGTGAGGTCAGATCACAGTGAGAACTAGAATCCAAGCAGCCTTTAAGCAATCTCCGAATATTAATAAATGATTACTTCAAGTGACTACAACGAAGAAAGCTTTCTTGCAATAGCATATTCTTCAACAAATCGAGTGAGTGTCCACATTATTTCTAGAGTATCTGCTGAAGTATTATCTGATATTACCATAGCCAATTTCTTTGTTGAAGGTAGCACCAAATAATCTTGAGCTTCTTGAAGTAATTCTTTGTTGTTTCTTATCTATGAAAAAAAATTAGGCACAATAGTGAGTTTTGAAGTGCATCCTAGCAAGCAGTACGTGCTGATTCTCTCTGAAATCGGCAGAGTGTATGTATTCCACATTCTCAGCTCATAACTTCGAGGAATCATTGAAGTTCCTAGATTCAGCTAAAGTAACAAAGATATTAAAATCACTTGATATTTTTGTAAGGAAGTAAATGATATTTGTATTGTAACATTCTTGGTTTATTTGTTATTTTTGATAAGACATATGTATCGATCCAAGTGGCTTGTACTTTGCTATTAGTAGCTACAAATCAAAATAATATCTAGAGTCACATGATGATAATGATTCAGTAGATCTCTTGCCTGGGTTTCCATTATTCAATGCTACAAAAAGCCCATTGAAAAGCATGCTAAAACAACTAATGGTATTTGAAGTTGGAACTGGGAAATATGTCAATTCTACAGGAATAACAACTTAAAATGATATCACCTGCATGAGAATATCTCCAACAGGAGAGTATCTAGTCCTTGGAGATTCATCAGGAGCGATAACTACATGGGAGACTAGTGAGGAGTTATCAGATAATATCAGTGAAGTATTGTCCGCAATGAATGAAGATCCTTATGGATTTTGGAGGGCTTTACCGATTTATCTGCCTGATTAATCTGATATGTAGTTGAAAAGCCAAGGGAGATAATAAGAAGATGATGAATAAGAGTAGGTTGAGTAAGATTCGATTATTTCAAAGAACAGCAAGAGATTTGCTGATTTCCCAGGTGTCAGTGGGGTTATCTCAAGTATTGAACCAACTTTCATGAGATTTGCTGGGAAAAATAACAAACCCAACCAACAACAATACATGGATGAAATCAAATCATATTAGAAGTAAATAAAGTAATAAGGTCGTATTTGAGGGTGCAATCAAGAAAAAGGGAGATAAACAGAGAAGCTAACTATGTGTTTCTGTGTTATTTTAATTTTTCTGGTACAAGCGTATTTGATTGCATAAAAGAATGCTTCTTTCTTTTGATTAAATTCGAGTTAATTTAACAAAAAATATCATTAATAAAAATCACAAATCAAAAAATATTTATTAAAAAAGCTCACCGCAGACAGATCAATCAGATCGCTCACTCCCATGGATGACAACTTTGAAATCATCAGTGAAGCCTAGCCTGCGAATAGCGAGATCGCTGCACTCAGCCAGCCTAAACAAAACTCTAAGACAGATCTTCCAACCAGCAAAGCTGATCTATCCCCTCCTATGCCACAAACATAAACAACAGGATACTAACAACTTGGGAGAAAAATATCATCAATGACATCTTCTTTAACATCCTCATGCCCCTTGCGATCTTTCACAACATTGAATATTGCTATTCTTTGGGGACTTTACCTCCCTATGCTGATAATTTCAGCATCAACTAAGAACCCATACGAGTGCGTAGTTTATAACTTCGGTGGTATGTATCCACCGGCAGTCAATGGATCTCATAACTTTGAGTACTATCGCTATTTAACATCACTATTCTTGACAACTGGGTTTGTGTAGCTTCTGAATGTCACAGTATTCTTAGTTATCTGCAGTTATCCTTTAGAAGGCTTCTACGGAAGATGGAGGTTTCTCTTTTTTTATTTGATGAGTGGAATCGGTGGGAATATCGTTTCGTAGTTCTTCTTGTAGAAAGCTGTTACTGTAGGTGTTCCTTAGTGTATTTTTGGAATGATCCCTTTAATTATTGGATTTGTATTTGAGAATGCAAATGCTGGGTTTAAAAGGAAAGTTATCATGATTGCTTCGGTTGTTTTGATTGTGTTCGTGTAGTATGTCTCTGATTAGTAATATGACTAGATGAAATTCTATTACTTGACTGATCATTCCTCGAAATTAGGTATTTGAAAAGCAATATGATAATTCTTGATAATTTAAATTTTCATAATCTGCTGGAATTGTTTTCACTCATTCATTTGCTGTTGGTCCTAGGCGGCTTAACATCGGGGCTATTGATGTCAGTGATCTACACGAAATTCAAATTTTCTAAGTACACAAAAGTTATTTGAATTATTTATTTTCTCTTCAATATGATGATATCCATTTCCTTAAGTATTTTCAGCTAAACTACCTTCTTCTTAAGACTTACTTATCATTTCCTTTATTTTTTTGTCATTGTTTTAGCTGGGAAAAGATCTAAGTCGGTGCTAAGGTTATGCTTCCTTTTATTTTGCTTTCGTTTTTTATCTATAATCAAATTGCTAACTTCAATGGAAATGGAAGCCTTTGGATGTGTAAATGGATTTGAACACACTGAAAACATGAATAATAGAGAGAGAGAGAGAAGAATTTAATGAGATAAGGAGATGGTAAAAAATAAAGATAGAGGTTGCTTTGTTGCTAAAAAAAATCTAGAAAAAGAGTGAACAAGAGTTTATTATTGTTTTGAGTATATCTGTGCTGTGTATCTGATGTTTAAAGCAAATAAAATATTTTGGAAATGAAGTTGAATAGTTTATTAGTTGCTAAATATGGCAGTTTACAAGAGAATTTTATTTTTGGAAAGAGCATTTATTCAGAAATAATATTTCAATTCAACAAAAATGCAAAAACCAACAGATATTCTGAAAATGAAAAAGAAATATAAGATTAAAACTTTTAAATAAGAACCCTTTTGAACAACTACTATCCTGCAAAGTTGAACTATCTTCAATATCCTTTCAAAGAGCTATCTTGGAAATGGTCTTCATATCTGCCCTCATCAGATCAAAACAACTTGCCTAATGAATCATCAAACAATGTTAAAATCAATAAATCATTTTTTTCTTACACTAGCTATGCTTTTTATCATCTTTCCATTCGCCTTCATATCTTTATCCATTATTCCAGAAGAATTTACCTTTTGAATTATCAAACAATGTTAGAATCAATAAATCATAAAGTAAATCGCTTCTTTCTTACCTTGGCCATGCTTTTTATCATCTTTATACTCACCTTCATATTTGTCTCCATTATTCCCAAACCATTTACCTAAAGAATCATCAAACAATGTTAAAATCAATAAATCATAAAGTACATAACTTCTTTCTTACCTTGGCCATGCCATTTACCATCTTAAAACTCACCTTCATATCTGTCTCCATCATTTAAGAAACACTCACCTAAAGAATAATCAAACAATGATAGAATAAGTAAATCACTTCTTTCTTACCTTTGCCATGCATGATGCCATCTTCATACTCGCCTTCATATATGTCTCCATTATTCCAGAATTCCTTACCTTTTTAATCATTAAACAATGTTAGAATCAATAAATCATAAAGTAAATCACTTCTTTCTTACCTCGTCCATGCTATTTACCATCTTTATACTCGCCTTCATATCGGTCTCCATTATTCCATAAATCTTTACCTTTTGAATTATCAAACAATGTTAAAATCAGTAAATCATAAAGTTAATCACTTCTTTCTTACCTCTACCATGCATGATTCCATCTTTCCATTCGCCTTCATATCTGCCTTCATTATTCCCGAACCATTTACCTACAGAATCATCAAACAATGATAGGATAAGTCAATCACTTCTTTCTTACCTTTGCCATGCATGATGCCATCTTAATACTCGCCTTGATATCTGTCTCCATTATTCCAGAATTCCTTACCTTGAATCATTAAACTATGTTAGAATCAGTAAATCATAAAGTCAATCATTTCTTTCTTACCTTGGCCATGCTTTTGACCACCTTTCCATTCGCCTACATATATGCCTCCATTATTCGAGAATTCCTTACCTTTTGAATCATCAAACAATGTTAGAATCAGTAAATTATAAAGTAAATCACTTCTTTATTACCTTGGCCATGCTATTGGCCATCTTTCCACTCACCTTCATATCTGATTCCATCATTCCAGAAAAACTTACCTATGAAACATTAGAATTAAAAAAGAAGCATATAATAATAAATAGTTAGTACAAACCTTATCCATTTGGTTAGTTATTCTTGGTCTATCCTTCATAGTATCCATAATCATACTTAATTGTTGATACACTATTTTAAAAGACAATAGTTGAAGACATTGTAATAATAATTCGTCTAAAATAAAAGAAGTAAGCATTTATAATTAACAAGCATCCTGAAAAGAATAGGTTTATGAATTCAAACAAAGAAATGAGTTCTTCCTAAAAAAGAAGACTTTTCTTTGAAACTGTTTAAATTTCTCTTCTTCTCTGGTATTTTATCATTTATCTTGCTCCCTTTTCTTATGTTATTTCAACCAATAGCACTGTTCTATTTATATGTTTGCTATTCAGGTCAATAAACAACTAAATAATGATAACTCATATTTCTATCAGTATTGTTGTAGAAACAGTAATTAATTAAAGAGGCTGATTCTATTACTAAAAATATTTAAAATCTCAACAATACATAGTTTTATTGTTAATTAATTTGATTATCTAGTTAGTATTTTGAGATG
>Ga0302271_10004168_pt1 | contig 11717 bp, 6 predicted proteins | sample III_Bog_N1_1_FD_198767 | JGI IMG/M metagenome (GOLD analysis project Ga0302271, IMG submission 198767) | Peat permafrost microbial communities from Stordalen Mire near Abisko, Sweden - III_Bog_N1_1 | ecosystem: Environmental > Terrestrial > Soil > Wetlands > Peat | place: Sweden: Abisko... | reverse complement strand
TCTTCTCGATGATTTAACATCGACAGCTATGATATTAGATATCTCAACCCATCTCTTCTTTGATTTGACATCATAACTGTTGATCAGATACTGGATGAGCTTACCCATATCTCGCAGAATGAGATCGTAGAGTTAAGTTAGTTCAAAACCTTAAAACTATTTGAGTATTGAATTTTCCGAATTAAGTGATGAAATTGTCCTCGTTATCGTAGCTCCATCAACTATCGGCTCAGGTGCCTTAGTCATCAATTTTGATAACTAAGGGGCTTCAGATTCACCTTCTCCTCCTTCCTCTTTCGTTAACACCTCGCTTAATTTCTTTGCTTTTTCCTCAGGATACAGGAAGTCAAATATAGACAGCACACTCTTCAAAGGATAGTCAAAGAAAGCGTATTCTGAGACAATCTAAAAGACAATAAAAGAAAGGTTAAATTAAACTATCTCTGAAGCTTAAGGCCTCAAATAAGAATTCAAGCTATTAAATCAAAGAGTTACGACTCTGCCATTAGGTGCCCAGGCGTAATTTATTGAATGAATCATAAATTGCATTAAATCTAAGAAGAACCTCAGAATAGCTTGATCATCAGCGATAATAGCGTCCCTTACGTCTTGAGTCATTCTCAAGGAGACCTGTATGAAGAGGAGGAAAAGTTAAATGACAGTGATAGAAAAAATAAAATGCACTTTTCAAGTCACATTGTTTATTTGTTTTAAAATAAGATTTACTTATTTTTTCTAGGAATTAAACCATTCTAGAGCGGGTTCGGCTCCGTCTTCTGTCTGTCGAAGATGATATTCATCTAAAAGATGCTTAAGTTCTTCTTTCAAGGCGATTTAAAACAAGTTTTAAAGATCTTTTATGCTCTTTTTAAACACCTTCATGTCCTCAGTAAAGAATCCTCTAAATTACTCTAAGAACTCACTGTAAGCAAAATAATCCTATCCAGTTGCTTTTGGATCATTCAAGTCATCTAATTCCCCTGTTTGAGATGAAAAAAAAAGAAGAATAATTAGATTTTTTATATGAATAAAAAAAAGATTTAACACAAGTTAAAAAAACAAAATAAAATATTCAAGATATTTAGAGAATGTGTTGCTGCGGCTTACTATTCTGCTTGAAATGTATTCTCTAGTGAATAAAAGACGCTTGAATTCTGCGGAGTTCAGAATGAAGCTTTTTGATACTTATTTTGAGATAATTTTTGACAAAATCAAGGTACACTGAGAATACCTTGCACTGCTCAGAAATCAGAGAGTAGCTACTCGATTGCTGGAAGAAAAGAGTTTGCAAAAAAATGGTTAAAGTTTGGTAAACTTTGTGGATTCAAAAATTATTCATTTGTCTTTACTGAAAGCCTTTTCTTTTTGAGAAGATCCATAGGAATTTCGCTAGTGAGTGATTCACTCATTTCTTCGAGATTCAGCTCGTTCCAAGGTCGGAGAAGCACAGGATAGAGATTATCGTAGAATGCTTTATTGTCTCCCTTGAATTGAACAAGTTCAAAGAAGTTTTTGTTGAACTCTTCAAAAGGTTCGAGAATAATTTCCAGCGATGATTATTCGTTCTGATAAACTGTAGCTTTGGGAGAAAGGTTTTTCTCAGATTAAATCCATTTTTGTGTGACATTCACAAGATTATTCAGAGAAATTCTAATAGAAAAATCAAAAACAAAATAGTTATAAATTGTTAATGCAAAAACTATTGTTACCCATCTTTCTATCCTTTAATAAGATTCCCCAGTCTAATGTCCTTGAGCTAATCGAAAGGACGGAATGCTACTGGGATCGATTTGAGCTTAGATTTTTCTTCATTCTTGCCAATTTTGATTTTGCATTCTTCAAGAGCAGCAAGAGGATAATCTTGTAAGCAATAAATCGATAAGCATTGATTTGAAGCTAATATTCTTTGAAGAACTTCAACATAATTAGCAGCCTTCTAGTACTTCGAATCAACATCAGGTCTATACGAGACCGATTTATCAAAAACAGTGACAGGTGATTCAACCAAGGCATTCGAGTTATTCAGTGCAAGTGCCTCATTGGGTATTTTAGCTCTCCTGGGGAATACAAATAGAAGGAACGATATCAGATCAACTATTTTATGAGCATTGTAGGGGTTAAGTGAGAAAACGCAGAGAAGCTGAATCACTTGATCCATCGATCTATTGGTATCTTTGTCTGTGTAGATATGCAACGCCTCGAATACTTTCAAAATCAATTCATCGTCGAATGTTGGAACCATCTCGAGAAGTATATTCTTGTGCTTGAGGATTCGGTCGATCGAGGGATGCACAGGTAAATCAGATGTTAGCATGTCTTCTTCTAATTCCTAGGAGGTTTTTTCTTCCTCCAACTCTTCAATGGTTATTTCTGTCTCTTTCTGCCCATCATTGACCTGCACTTCCTGCTTTAACTTCAAACCTTCAAAACGATTACGAAGTTCGTCACGGATGGTCTGCACCTAATTTAGTTTTGTAAAAAGAAGCAAACAGTTATTAAATTAGCTCCACTTTTTATTTTCTTTGTTACTTTCTTTTGAACAGTGGAAGGTGTTTGCTCTAAGAACTACTGATCCCATGAAACAGCTTCAACTCGCTGATCTTTAGGCTTTAACCCACTAAAGAAGTCGATGATATTCTATTGCAGGAACTGCTTCAAAGTCTCAGGGATCTCAGGAATTATCAATTTTTTATCATTAGGCGAGCCATCTTCAATATTTTCATGGAGTTATTACTTCGATTCCTCTTCGTTTTATTCTCCTTCATCGCCAAGTTTAGGATGCGACTAAGCAATCACGCCTTCAGAACTCTCAAGCTAAGCATTGATCTTCTCCATAAATTTATCCAGCAGATCCTTTTCTCTTACCATGAGGAACCTGAGTTTTTCCAATAACGAATACTTTTTCTTGCCTTCGAGAAGCATCTCAAGTTTTTGCTCCTTACTCGCAGCATAATAAGCATTCTCACTTATGCCATACAATCCAAGGGCATTGGGAGGGTATCCAAGTGCATTCAAGTCAATTGAATTGCTTTTTTCATTGCTCTACCCAAAAGTTGCTGTATTTCCAGCTTCGGCTGTTTATCTGGAATTTTCTTGAACTCTACCATTGAAATTCGAAAGCACTTATTGCATGAAGAGTAAGGCTTCTTAAACCTCAGCTGTGTTGGCATTATTGTTACCTGGATTGATAACTATAAAAGTGATGCCCCTATTATTATTTGTTGTTTGATTCGGCTATTATGATTGTGCCTCTTGCTGTTATGTTGAATTTTACTATTAAGATACTGCTGGCTGAGTATTTGGAACATCCGATTCTTTCTTCGAATCTTAAGCAGCCTCTTTCTATTCATTTGGAATTACAGCTTATTGTTATGGAGAAGAATCTTTTTGAGAATTTGTTTAGTTTTTCTTGCTATTTAGGCTATTGTAGACGATTGATTCAACTAATTAGAACTATGTTTTGTCGGTTGGCCTTGATTAATAGACTGCTTCCAGCAACGAATAATCAACCTTTTCAAAGGGCATTTGCTTTCGGAGTATCACATAGAGAAGGCTCAGGCAATAAATGAATGAAGCAGCATGCTCCGTTTTGGCAAAGAAATTAGGGTATTTATTGTAGTAATCGTAAAGCTCCTGCAGCCCACAATCAAAATTGTCTATGTAGTCATAAGCCATATCATCGAGCGATTCAATCACATTTAACTCCTTAAAGAGCCCCTCAAATCCTATTAATTTTCAAGAAAATCAAAACAAAGATTAAAACATAATTAAGATCTGTATTGTCTTTACCTTGATCTTCAGGTAGAAGTGGTTCCTACACATCCGTTGTCTCTAATCGCTTTGTGCCAGTATTGAGGGACTCGTTTAGATTCTAAATAGGGATGAAATATCGAACTTGCATAATCTCCGGTATGTTTAACTTCAAATTTGAGCTGATGCCCGAATATATTTCCAGAGAATTGAACGTAGAATTTTTCTCTAATTCTGCAGCTTTCTCTTTCTCAAAATACGAGAGCGCATCTTTGTTAACATAATACGTTAAATAATCAATCGCTTATTCGGAAGACACTTCGACCTTTCTTTCATTGAATATCCTCATGGGGAATAATTGAAGTGTCTCTCTTGCTAAATCTAAGATTCCAATTTAGATTAGCTTGAACATTTCAGACGCATTGGCAGTACGCTTGATGAGAACTGTAGTGATACTGAGAATTCTTTTCAGTTATTCATGTGACGTAGATTCACAGTACATCTTAAGAGAAGCTATCAGCGTTTGCACCAAACCAAAGAGAAGAGTATGACAACTTTCAATATTCATGAAATTCTTTGTATCGATGATCTTTTTGAAATAACTGATACACCTATCAACAATCACCCTGTAGTAATGCTCGGCACTTCCAATCACGTTGGCAGCCCTCTTTTTCTTCTTTTTTGGGACAACTTATTTCGCTTCCTCTCCTTCAGCTCCTCCCTCTGCAGGTGGTTATTATGATTCCTCCGGTGCTTACTCTTCTGCTTCTGCATCTTCTTAGTTATCTTCTCCTTCTGCAGATTTCTTCTTATCCTCCATGTAAATGTAATTTACGGACAGGAGCTGCTAAACTAGCCCAGCGGAGGAGAATTACGTGAGTGCCGACCCAAGGAAGAGGAAATCAATGAAAGGTACAATGTTAGCTTTCTTGAGGATAGCTATTTCCGGCAGACGTATTTTTCTGTCGAGAATGTATGGAATAGTCAAGGGATATTTTCTGATAAGCATACTGATCAATCGAATGAAGAAAGGATACTCTACATAGAATATCTTGAATATTGCTTTTTCTTCATCGGATTGCTTCTCTTTCGCTTGATTGTATGAATCGTTGATCCTATCTTCCAGTAACTCAATTATTCTGTCAACTATGTGCCTTTGTTACTAATTTAACTTGACAATTTTCGATGTTTGAACACCGCCTAAGCTCGTATCTCCTCTGAATCTTACCTTACGAAGATCAGTTTCTTTCTTGCCTTCAGATTTTTCAGCAGAATCAGACTCTCCTTCATCATTATCTTCCTTCTTATTCTCCGAATCTTAATCATCTTTTTATTCTTCATCTTCTACATCTTTTTCTTCTCCTTCGACTTCATTCTTACTGCCTTCCTCTTTATTTGTTTTTATCACCATCTCAGCTCCTTCTTCCTTTTCTTCATCATTTTCCTATGCGTTCTCTTAGTCTTATTTTTCTTCCTCCTCTCCTTCCTCTTAGTTTGGATTTTCTTATTGTTCTATTCCTTCTTACTCTTATTATGCATCTACTTCTTATCCATTATTATTGTTTTCTTCATTTTCTCCTGCAGGCTCTTCAGCCTAAGCAGGTGCAGGTTCGTTTTCATTCTCAGCAGCCTAAGCAACTTCTCCTCCTCCTTCTTCTTTTTCATGTCCTTCTTCTTCATTTTCTCCTTCTTTTTTATCTTCATCCTTCACATCTGCATCTTCATCTTTAATAATTTCTGGCAGAATCTCTTATTCGGGTTCCCAATCATCTTCAAACTCGATTTGCTCCTCCGGTAGACCTTCAAACAGTTACGACAACACTTATCTTAGATTTCTACCATGCTCAAGCATATCCCTTTTAATGATTTTCTTCGCACTGAATGAGGAAAGATCAACATATTTTGGGAATCTCTTTTAATCGAGATCGAAAAGGGAATTCTTAATCCTGAGTTCAATGCAACTCTTAACGAATCCTTCCTTTTAGAAAGTGAAAATCACTTCTAAACATCTCATGAGGGGCGTCCATAATTTATTCGTGCTCTTACTCCCACTTACTCTAAACAAAAAATAAACAAAAACTTTGGTTTTCCTTCTTCTTCCATTACCAAATTGTACCTATCTTGTAGAGTATCTTCATATGAGTTAGACATCAACCTAAATATCGCATCAGTTAATTCTTCAAGTTGTTTGTCAATCACAACGGAGACGTATTTCAGTTTTCCAAGGGCATAAGATGCAAGACTGAGCAATAATCTAGTAACCTCGAGAGGTTAGAATGTCTTGCTGTATTTGGAATACTCCTTGTACACAGGAGATTCGAGAAAATCTGCAATTTTATTTAATGCAAAAGTGATTTTCACAAGCAAGGCTTCAAACAGAGAATCTGGAGTTAAACAATTAAAAACAATGAGGAAATGAAAGATATTATTATTTTTTATTATTTTAAAAAAATATTTTTACTGTCTAACTCATTCTCTAATTTAGGATTTTTCTGGAGATAGAGGCTCAGCTAAGTCATCCAAATAGTAAAGATCTTCAATGCGTTTGAGATATTTACTACCGAATATCGCAGAGTTATCGGGCTGACTCTAAGTCTATCCAAATACACATCAAATACTTTTATGTAGAATTACACAATGCTATTCCTTCCATATTGCATGTGCTTCACAATCCATGTTCCATAGCTATTAGTCACATCAGCGATAAGCAATAGCACTGTACTCAGCAATGAGCCTCGACTTGTAGATGGAGTATTCTACACTTCTTTCTTTAAACCCTCAATGAACGCTCTGATTCCTTCTGGTAACTAATCTAATTCCTTTTCTACATTCATGGATATGAACAAATCCGTTGCAGGGAAGAATTATGGCACAAATGATGGCTCATATTGGGTAAATAAATCAATCGCTAGCTGCTGTAATGATGCCATTGCGTATGAGAGAATTCCTTTGTCGGTGCTGAGCAGTAACATCAACTATCCTAGTTTTTATGATTCCATTTAACCCAAAGTCAATCCTGTCCTATTTTAATTGTTAGTTTCAAACGATAATTAAGATTGAATTCGGGGGAAATTATGAAAAAATAAATGATATATTTTACCTTGAAATTTCACCGAGAATTCTTGTGATATAATTAGCTAAAAAGACATTGGCACTTTCAGGTAATCCCTTGAAAATAGACGGATTGGATATTTCCAACGCAAATGATTCTTCGTAACTGTTGGACATAAAGAAATGTCTAATTTCAAGGGAGTTTAAGAAGAATTAAATGCATTGTTCGTAAGCTGATTTGAGCTAAGATTCTTTCATTTATGTGTCACTAACAAGATACTTCAGCATCTAAGGATAATTTGCGTTTTATTATGATGATGGTTAAGCGCCGAAAAACAAACTTTCAAATGTGAGCTGTTTTTGTTAAAAACAATTATTGTTACAAAAATAGTTCATTTTTTATCCTAAAACTGCTTTTTTGTTGTTACCTACAAAGAAGGCTACGAATTCCAGACCTTGAACCACCAACGTAAGTAAACCATGGCGAGGATAAAGAACTGATATTTCAGCCAGTTTTCTTTGTTCATGCTTGATTCGTCCTTCAGAATTTTGAGAATGTCTAAGTTAATCTTGAGTTTTCGCAAAACAGAAATTATCGCTGCAGTTAGTTTCTGCAATTTAGAATAATACAGACCTTAGTCAAATCCTGTTTTGCTAGCACCATACTTCAAACTCTTTCTGATTTCTTGTTCTGCTACAACATTTACGGCCAAATCTCTTAAGGCATCTGAAATATTTTTGGTGCTGATTTCACCAGTAAAGCACTCCTCCAGAAGAGCTTTTGTAACAGGAGTATATAATTCTTCAACGATCTCTCTGTTCTCCTTAGTGCCTTTTACAATCTTCAGAATTTGCTGCGGGAGAGCTGGAAAAAATTAAATGAAATATTGATAATTAAAGTGATTTTGGCTGAGTATTTAGATTATTATTTTTTACCAATAAGATACTTCTCAATCCCTTTTTTAATGGAATGGAATGTATCCACATCGCCAAGAAGCACTTTTGATATGATAAACTCATTTGACTTGTCCATAGCTTCCTATCCTTTGTAGAGAAACGAACCGTACAAGTAGATAAGTACTAATTATTTGACTGGGGGATTCTACGATTCTTTTTCGAAGTTATTTTCAAAACATTTATTCATTTTGAAGAGATAGTATTCTATTTTCTGCGGCAATCTCAAGGAAACGAACAATGGTAGCACATTCTTAACTTTCTGAACAAATTATCGAAGACTTTAACTGGAGATCTAAAGCGGTTTATTAGCGTTTTATTTCAAAGCTTCAGATTTAAAGAGACCATACAGCGTGCACAGCTATTTCGTCAACCGCAAGCTAATAACATTGGGTAGATTGTGGTTGTTGACAAAGATGCTAGCATGATCTCCAAAACTGAGATTCGTTCTCATAGCTAGATTGATGTTGTTTCGCATCCCCTCGAATGGCAAGAATGATAAGGTATGAATGGATGTTTCGAGTAGTTCTGCCATGAGATCTAAAAATACATGAATTATGGATATTTTTTCGCCGTCATCATCTACGATGATCGCAGATTCTTTGGGTACTCCTACAAAATAAAGTAGCAGTAGCTTGAAGTCAATACTGCATGTATGCACAAATGTTAAGGATTTTCTAATCAATTCTTTTAGATCTCTGTGAATCAACACGATTGATGCCTTGGAAGAAATAATAACAAAATATCAGAACAAATGCCAAAAGAAAAAAATGAGGAATTACCTTGGATAGGATAGATAAAAGATTTTAGAAGAATGCGCATTGGAAGTATGATGCTCTGAATGCATGGACTGCGAAAAGGGATTCAAAGAACGAGCGAACTTGGTTGTTTTTCTAGAAATTAGGGAATCTGCTGATTAACTCGTTTTCTAAATCTATGTCTTGTTTGATTAAAGCTGCTTTTTCTTCGATGTACCGAGTGAAATACGGGATTAAGGATTGATAAAATGTAGCAAACGTGTCATCAACGATATCTGATTTCAAAATGGACACTACTTAAATTTATTCTGCTGTAGCAGATCGACTGTCTTCTTGTATTGTTTGTTCAGCCTTTTGACCTAGTTTAAGATTGGAATAACAAAATCTAGTATAATTGATCTTCTCGAGCAAAGGAGCTTTATCAAGTTCATCATGGAATTTTTTGACAAACGCATTGAGGACAGAGTTAGCTGGAGTAAAGGGTTAAAGAGTCAGATTATTTTCTTAAATGTATCCAGCTACTATTTCAGCGATTTACGAAAATCTCTCACTATCTCCAGAGATTAAAAATGCTCTTGCGAGGCTGTCACAATGGAAGTAAATGATCTTAGCAGGCATTTATCCGATTTAATTTGCCTTAGCACCTGAATAGCAATTATCGAAAAAAGCAGTCTCCGAAACAAAGGCTTTTATTTCATTTTTGAATTAGCCATTCGAAAGCAATAGGCGATAATTCTAAAGGCTAGCATGTGAAAGAGCAGTCAACGTTGAGTTAGGTATGTTCTACTATTAGTGGAGAGTGCTCAAAACCGTGTAGAAGCTTTTCAAAGATTGTATGAGTGAGTCTGCTTCTTTGTCTAGGAATTTCGCATTATTTTCCAAGAAATTAGAAACCCAAAGATTGAGATAAATTAAGTCAATGCTTTTAAATGGATCTTTGTTTTGCTTTGCCTCTTTCTCATCTTTAGGGCTTTTGGGGTCAGTTTCTGATGGTTCTTCTGGATTTGGATTTGTAGCTGCAATTGAAGTAGCTTAGATCATCGAAATGAACTTATTGATTGATAGCGTGTAAAAAGAAATTAGATTATTTAGCAAATCTGTTGTATCTTGCTCTAGTTTCAGCATAAAAGGGCTATTTTTGGAGCTGAGTTTGCGAACAATATCTGTTTTCACGCATTTAAACATAGTTGAGAATTAATCGAAATAGCGATATAACTCAGAATATTTAACGCCTTCGTTGAAGTCCGTTTAAGTTTCATTTAAATATCTTGAACGGAATTCCTCAACAAAGCGATTCTCATAATCTAGTGAAGCTCCCTCCTCTAACTCTAAAATTGGAGCTTTTGAGACGATATGCTAGTTTGCTAAGTTTTGAACCATTTCAAGATGAAGATCAGGGTATGGGAATGATCTTATTGCATAAAGTAGCCTAAAATCTTGTGTAATGTCAAGTTTCTTTTAAGCTTCAACAGAAGATATGTAATTCTAGCCAATCGTTGCAGAATAGCACTAAACATTTCCAAAAAAAAGTTTATTTAAATAAAATAAAAGATTCAATTTAATTTGAAGCTTAAGATGTTTTATTCTTACTTGGATTGCTGCGATGAAAGCTCTGTTTTTTATTGCTGGGAAATTCTTTGCAAGTCTAAGTGTCAGCATAGTGTTAACGAATAGCGGAGAAGAACGAGTATTTGATTGGAGTTTCTCCTTGATCATTAGTTGTTAAGTTACGTAGTAAGAAGAAAAGAAATCAGAGTATTCCTTTTTCACTGAGCCTACATCAAGTTTGAAGGTATCCTTACCAGGATTTACAAAGACCGCTTAATCTCCTTGGACTTCAGTTCCAACAGGCTTAGCTCCAGTGTCCTATGAACAAAATATTAAATAATTGAGAAAAACAAGCAAAGTCAAACCAAAGAGCAGAAAAATGTATTTTTTGTTGTTGTTACTTTGTAGAACTTTTCGTTTTTGAAAATCTCAGCGATGAATGGATAACGTTGACGGAAGGTTGTAACGAAATATGTGCAGTAATTATCAAGCAATCTGCAATTCTAGACGTATTTAAGAGTCTGATTACTATGGAAATATCACAAAAAAACAAGTTAATATAAAGTATTTCAAATTCTTCCTCTAAAATATAATAAAAATCACTCCACAGTATTCAATTTTTTTTATTAATAAGTTAATATTTTTGTTTTATTTATCATCAAATAACCAACCTTCTGATGAGGAGCACGAGCTTTAGGGTGAGATAATTGATTTCGAGGTTGTCAGAGTACAGGAGTAGCTCGAGTAGCGCATCAAATCTTTCGGCTTCAATTTTCAATGAATTTGCGCTCTTGCTAAACATAATATTCAACGCTTCCACGATGTTGATTAAATTTTTAAGAATAACTGTTATTCCAATATCTTGCTTCTCTATCTATTTAATGCTCTCAGATCCACTCCAACTCTCCAATTCATAAGCCTTACGCAGAATCACGAGTCTCTTCTCCAATCTTAGCATGAATAGCTAAAACAAATAATCACCCTACTGAAGCTTCCATAGGGAAGAATTTGCTCCTTCTTCTTCGCTGAAACTAGTAAAACTTTCCAACTGCATCTGGACAACTTCATCATCAATCTCCTTTTCATCTTCAACTGGTAGGGCGTCTATTAACTTGGTGTTCTTGCTCTGATTATTATTTTTTACATATTCATAAAAGTTAATAGTAATCTTTAACAATCACAACACATAAAATGATTTTAAAGAGACATTTTCAATATTAAAACCACTCCTAAAAGTATTTTACTGTTTAATTGAGACGCTGTGGTTGTAGGAGATTGACAAAACTGGAATAACCATTGAAATTCATTTTATGCAACGGATTTCTTTATTTTTTCTCCTTCTTGTTATCTTTTGTTATTTCTTCCTTTTGAATATGTCCTTATCTAAAAGATCCTTAAAAGAATTTAATTTATTTATCGGTCCCTTTTTTCACAAATCTTTCTTGCTTTCTCACCCTCCCAATATTTTATTCGGTTCCCATCCCATATGCTTTGCGTTCAACTTTTTCTTTCAATAATATTCCCTCAGTCTTTTTATTTATTAACTTCTCTAATTGTTTCACTTTTTTTCATTTAGACACCAAGTAATAGGGAAATGAAGGGAGATAATAACAAAAAGCATTTTGATTCTTTTTAATAATTCAAAAAGCTGGGGAA
>Ga0302271_10004166_pt1 | contig 11719 bp, 9 predicted proteins | sample III_Bog_N1_1_FD_198767 | JGI IMG/M metagenome (GOLD analysis project Ga0302271, IMG submission 198767) | Peat permafrost microbial communities from Stordalen Mire near Abisko, Sweden - III_Bog_N1_1 | ecosystem: Environmental > Terrestrial > Soil > Wetlands > Peat | place: Sweden: Abisko... | reverse complement strand
TAATGCGTTAATGAAATCCTGCCTTTTTTAGCATTAATCGTGTATGTTGCTGTCACGGAAGGTATTTCAGGACTTGTTTAGAGCAAGCTCTTTAATTCCTCGCTTCGAGGTAAAATCGGCATTAACTAGCTGAAAATCATAATCTTACTTGAATTGTTCTTGCGAATACTCCTGAATTTCTTTAATAGCATATGGAAATAATGCAGAGATTCGCAAAGAGCCTTCGCAGATGGATGTGAATCACTAATCAGCTTCTTGACGATTAGCGATATCGGTGTCTTAGGCTTATCAGTTGAATCGAAGGTGATTCTCAAAAGATTATGCGAAAGAGATGATTGGTTACTATCTGCAGGATGAGATTAGTTAAAAAGCTCATAGGATACTAAGGATTTGTGTAATCCAGCCATGGAAAGTGGACTCATGCCTGTAGCGTAGATTAATGAGTCAAAGATAGTGAAATCGAAATCTAAACGCTTTGCATGCGATTGTCTCTCGATAGTTTTGCAGATACTTCCACATTTCTTACGATTCTTGACTTTCATGCAGTTGTTGTGGATGCTATTGCTAGTTTTAGATATTTTGTGGATTTTCTTACGAGTAGATGACCTAGGGAGTTGCATGCGATCGGAAAATGAACCAGTATCGTCATATCTGTCGATGTCACTGCAACTGGTGGTTAGCACTGCAGCGGTACCAGTAAAAGTTCCAGCGGAAGTACTATTAAAGGCATCGATGCTTTCTCTTTTGGTAAGTTTCGTCTCATCCCCGATTTAACCATATTTATGAGATTAAACTTGTTGTTGGTTATGTTCATTATTTGGATTATTGATGGGCTGCTCTCCCTCTTCTTCTTATGAGCATTCTACTTTGACTTGACATTCTTTCTCCGACATAATGCCTTTCTGCTGTGAGAGAACAAATAATATCCTAATTATTCGAAGGAAATATCTTCTTCACTCACCATCCGAACTGAATGAAGAATAAATAATAATCATTTACATTAAATTGCAAAAGATTATTTAATAATTTATCTATCTTCCCCCCTTATTGATCCCTTTGCTTACATTATTATTGTTTTATCAAGCATATGCTTACCTTAAAAAGAAAAGTGAGAGAATCTAATATAAATTGTTTTTTCCACTATAAACTTGAGTTAGGTTATTTCTTTTTCCATGTTCTTTCACAATAGTTATCAAATTAATCTAAAGGTTTAATGAGAAAGTGTATTTTTTGTGAAATAGGTAAAAAAAAATTACAAAAATTTGATTAGGCATTGTTTTTCATCTTATTTTGGTTTAGTATCAAGAAAAAACAGACTGATAAAATAAATATTTTACTTTGGCTGAATACCTACGAGCTCTTTGAATTAAGATATACTTGCAAAAGACAACAGAAAACAAGTAATTATATAATAAAATGATTAGATATGAAAAATTAAATGACCATCAATCAATCAGCAAACACATAAATAATACGCGCAATTCTCTGATATTCTTCATCATATCCTCTTTTAATTTAATTAAATACTACCTTTGACTTTTCTGCTGAATTCACTGTCTTTCCCTCCCCCAACTTTTTTTCATAGCATTTCCAGATTTCCCACGAAGCAGACAAATAAGAGATTTCTTCAAGCGCCAATAATATATTGTCTTCTTTTTTCATCTACTAACTCAAAATTCCTCTTTCCCTATCTTTCCTTCGGTCTCACACCAAGGCTGCTTATGTCAAACGAAGACAATGAAACGAATAATGAGGTCTTTGAGAGGTTCATTGTAATGGGAGTCGATACTAAGTCCAAAGGTAAGAAAGATAAATACATACTCCAAATAAATATCTCTACTGAAAAAAATGCATACAACGAACAATTAAACAAGCTGTTGTGTTTGATTATATTACAAATCAGATTTGACATACGCACAGATAGTGAATAACGACTTCACGATTGACTTCATTGACATTGTACCGCACATACCTCCAACGAATATCCCACTCTACATGGAAGGAATGAAAGAGGTAATGAATAATTAGCAAAATGTCCCCCACAATAATTTTCAGGAGCCTTCCTACTTAAAGAGGATTGTTGCTTGATTAACTGACTATTAGGGAGATAAAAATTAGTAGAAACTGCATGCTTTGGGGAATATGAATATGAATGAGTCCTGCTCTTTGGTTAATCTTTTCTCATTATGTTTTGTTATCTTCACTTTTTTTTAAAGTTTCTCTTCCCTGACGGTCTTAAGATCTACGACGAGAAACTCAACGTCATGAACGACCCTGAACCCTTAGACACCTTCAAATATGAAGCATAATTCTGCAAATCCTACGCGAAGATCAATCCAATCCATTCCAAAGACTTAATGTACCATTTTGTCACAACAGATGGTGATTCCACGAAGCGCTACTGTACAGCACTCATCTTCCATGAGAAGTTCTATCTCAAGAACGACAACACTTACAAGAAGAAGCTCGCCTTATCGAAATGCATGCCTAAGATTCCTATAGTAGAAATCATGAAGAACCCGCTGATACTCGATGAAGACACGGATACGATTTATGTACCGAAAGCAGTGTGCTTAGTATCGAGAAAATAGTTTTTCTACCCCTAAAGGCAGTTTTTGCATTATTACTATCATAACATTATCATGGGGAAGATCTGCGGATACAGGAAGAGGATCATACCGGTACCGTAGAAACTCATAAATGATTTCAATGCGATGATTCTGGAATCAGGGATAAAACTAGCAGAAAGAATGTGGGATTAGTAGTATTATGATATTGCACAGAAGCTGGATAAGGTAACACACACAAAACAAAAACAAAGGGAAAGAGGAAGAAGAAGGATTAGCTAGTGTATTTGTATATTTATCATTGTTTTGATGTGTTATTATTGAAAGGATATCGCAATCCAGTATAAGATCAAAGAAAGTCATCTGACGGAGTTCTACTTATCATACATCTTCCATATGCTCAGTATCCCTTAAAAGGTTAATAATTCTGATACCTCCCAATCAACTGATCGCTACGTTGGTGTGTATCGCTGGGTGAGTCAAGATTCAACGAAAGAAAAACCAGAAGATTCGTTGTTGTTAAAATGCTATTTCTTCAATAGAGAAACACTATCTCCACCTAATTTCAGCTTTGGACCGTTATTCAGAAGATCGTTAGATTAAACGAACTTCTTGAAGCTCATCAAGAACATTCTCTTGGAGAGATTCATTGTGATTTTCTCAAGTTCGCCAGGGGAAATAGCTTGCTTGACTGAAGCGATGTTGAGATTGATTTCCCCGTTTATGTATATCACATATTATGTGCCATTCGCAACATTGCATCATGTATGGCTGCTCGAAGCACCTGGATCATCAGCGATTATTGGATATTCGAAAGCGCATAAGTAGTAAATCATGGAGAAGATATCCGAAGGGGATAGATCAGGAAAGGTATTTGTCGATTTAGATGAGAATACAGTCGAAGAAGGTACGACTACGGCAATGCAGCTACCGTAGAAACCGAAGAGCTATGTGATACGAGAGCTTACCAAGTTAGAGCAGGAATTCAAGTCAAATAAGCAAAAGGTAATTGGGATTTTGTTTAGATTTTTCTTAAGGAAATTTTTTAATTTTTTCCTTTTTGTGCAATCTTTTCAGAGTCAAGCTTGGGAGAAGAGTGTCCTGGAGATCCAGCGTGTTTTCTTTAACTTCATTCTCTGGATCGTGAATGATTTCATGCGATTCTTTCATCCATTACCATCATCTGTAAACCATCCTATTGGGAAGAGTGTAAGTTCTACGAAATTCGAAATCGATGAAATCTTCGATAAAGAAGCGTATTTGAAGATCTTCCCTCTAGAAGATCAAACATTCATGAGAGAATTCATATTCAATACGATGATGTTCTCGTATTTTATCGGGCAGACGTATGAAGTTGTGTTCCTGTAGTTACACAAGAAGAAATCGATTATTGAGTTCTAGGATAGTCTAAAGATGGTTATTGAAGCGTAGATTGGATTGATTGGTGGATAAGCTGGCTAGATACATGAACAAGTTGATGTATTTGCGTCGGCGGAGTTTGGAGGAGTGGAAGAAGCGAAAAAGAATGGTGATAATAAGGAGAATAATAAAAATATTTAGATTTTAACATCTGGGAGGTATATTGACTTCGATAATGAACTTATCGTGGCTCCATTGCTGGCATCGTAGGATCAGTATCTCCAAGGGGTGTTCAATGTGCAGGTAATAATATTAAGCGAAATTGGATATAGTACACATAAGTCCTTTCCCATACTGTTAACATTAAGAGATTTCCTGATTTTTGTCTGTTTGCTTGCTGTTGTGCTTAGGAGGAGAAGATATCAATATATCCCGCGTTAATAAAGTGGATAAAATACTTAAAGCTCTACAATCTCGAGAACTTCGAGGGTAAGCGTAAGAAGAAGAAGCCTGCATCTTTCTGGAGTAAGTTCTGGAGTGAGAGCATCTTGCATTTCGTAGGTGTCGAGCAGCGACAACTGAACAGAAATCAATTGAACTAGCACACGACACTGTACAAGACAATAGACAGAAGAAGATTTATTAATCTCAGCAATACGTTCGCGAATACATTATTTGCGAAAACGAACACGCCGATGAATGTCTCGGGGAGATAAAATGGGAATAAGCTATTTAGTGGTAGCTTCCATGAAGTATCTGTGATGCCACCAAATATTGGGATTAAGCTAGGTGCTACAAGTAAGAATAGGATTGAGAGATATTTGGAGAATCATAATAAAGAAAAAGGAAATATTGATTGATGTTATTGCTCTTTTCAACAGGATCATTCCGCAATGTGGATATCACTATTAGTGGAGAGCAACAGGTAGTACAACCGCTATTGCCATTAGAGTAATAGCATTCTTTGGTTGAATCAAACAATTCTAATTACTCTTCTAATGAGCTGAATATCAATACCTTGGAATAGGAATAATTACAATAATAATAGATCAATCGACATATCCCAATGAATCATTAGAATACCATCCCTAGGTTAAGGAGATTGCCGACATTCAGCTACTCGCATAACGATCAGCAGATATTACAGTAGAATCTTTAGATTTTTATTCAAAAAGTTATTCTTTATTATTTCAATACACATTGTCTTCATTATTTTTTATTATGATTTGTTCCCCAAACAGCCAAGAAGGCAGAATTAGTTAACCATTTCCAGATATCACCACTCCTCCAAGCAAACAACAAGATATGCTCTAAACCACACCAGCATCGGTAGCAGCATTCCGAAACAAGCAGGAACAACAACTCCTTAATAATAACAATAGCAGCATACGCTGATAAGATATATTCAATAAAGTTACATACAAATATGGGCGCAATATATTCTAAAGTTCTAAAGTTTTGTACCTATTATTATTCAGTTATTTAGAAAAAAATGTTATATGTATTTGATAATCCGTGTTGTAAAGAATTAAAATGAATAATCCTTCAATAATAACTTAATGACAAATATACAATATATTTTTAGATAACTGATTAGTATGAATGTCAATCTCTGAATAGTCGATTCTAGCATTGGTCTTTTCTGTTTGTTCTATTTTTATCTGTAATTCCTCTTCTTCTACTTTTCTTCCTTCTTCTCTGCCTGCTTTCTTCCAAGTTCTTAAGTTCTTCAGTATTAATTATTCTTGTTAGCTCTCTAGAAAGAAGCATTCGACATACGAGATTAGTTCATTATCTTTGATGCATTGATAACGGCTGCAGAATAAAGAAAGAGAGAGATACATTCCCAAAATGAAGAACAAAAGACAATCAAACATCCATAACCAAATAATATCAAATTCTTTACAGCCATTCTTGAGTGACTTCTCCATCCTGCCTGCTTCTTGAACTTATGTTGCATCCAGCTCTTTCTTCACGTTGTTGTATTTCTGCAAGAGTCTAAAGAAATCATAAGCAATTAGTAATTATCCATTAAATTATGTATCTGCATCCTTACTTCTCTAGCTCTAATGTTCTGATCTTCTTCTGCTCATCTTATCCAGAGACTATCCTCTATCTCAACGCAGCTAACTCGTTGACTTATCTAGTCTTCATCTATGCGAGCTAGTTTCTGATTTTGATATTTCTCTGATAATTCCATTTCTCAAATTCCTCCTTTTCAATCATGAATATTCTTTATTAGATCTGATGCGCATCCATGTATTCCTGCTATTTCGCTAGTTGCTCCTCAGTCTTCCTAAGATTCAACAGCTCAGCTGTGTCCTTAGGCTTTTAACCTGCAACATAAATAAAACAAAGCATTGTGGAAAGAATCCAACAAAAAGAAAGTATTTTCATGTTTTGTGTGTGTGTATGTGTGTGTTACTGATAGACTATTCTAGCTCTTGTGACACATGATTAAGTTCTTCTTGATGTCTTGCTAGTGTTTCTTACTCTACATGTTCAGCTTCTTAGTTAAACTCCAACATCTTCTTATCCCAGAATTCGTTGAACTCATTGTACTCGCTGAGATGTGCTTTCTCGATCTCTTGTTTCTAAGAACATACATAGTTAAAACAAAGCTAATTGGTTGGCTTCTTTATGTTACTTCATTGAGATGTCTCTATTTCATTTCTGTTTTAGATCTTTTCTCAAATTCAACTTTCAACTCAGCTAGTCTTCGTTTGGCCATCTCAGCTTCAACGTACTTCCCTGATTTCTCACAGTTCTTCTGATGCTCCAACAATACCTCCCTAGTTGAACAGAGAGAGAGAAAGATTGTCATACAACCAAATCATAAAAAGATAATCAATACTTGATTCCTCTCTCCCAATTATCTCTTACATGTATTCCTCTATGTCTCCTTCATTTGCTGGTAATCCTTTAGGAGGAGCTTGTTTAGTTCTCTTCTATCCTGTCAACTATGCAATATCATTGATGTTCTTATTGTTGTTGTTGTTATTCCTAGAAAAAACACATAAATGATATTAATAAAAGAAAGAAAAACCCTTTTTTTTTAAGCTGTTTTAGTTCTTTTACAGAAACTATTATTACTCAGCAGCGTTGTTGTTGTTGATGATATTGTTAGAATCCCCTGTGTTTTCCATATCTTTGAATATGCCTAAATGATGAGCTGACCGTTTGTTTGATAAGTGAAGTTAATAAAATAGTTAATATCCTTTTTCTCTTTTCCCGAAAATATCTAATGTGATTTTATTGTTGTTTTTGTTCAGTTGGTTATGGTTTTAATATGAGTATTTTTGTTAATAGATTATTTTCTTTTTCAAATAATAATCATAATAGAGATAGATATTGTGATATGGACAATAGTTCAACTGGAAATTAGGTAGCTAATCATGATGCTATTTACAAATACATTCATTCATCGATTCGAAGCCAGCACAATATTACTTACATTCATTTAATATATCCATTCATATTCAGATAATTAAATACAACTTTTGATGGAATCTTATTATCATAAGAAAAACATCAATGCATGCATCCATTAGATGATTATTATTTTTATAAATACACACGTAAGCTTGCAAAAATGTATGGGTTTTTCAGAAAATAATGGAATTTTTCATTTTTTAATGAAACAATTATAAATAAAAGCCAATAAAACAAGCAAAATTATTATTATTATTTTTTGTGACATGACAAATAAACATAAATCATGCAGATTCTCATAATTATCGTTTCATATCTCCCTCAGCAACTAACTAACAATAGAAATATAATTCTTCCTTTAGCTGATCGTATTCATTCATTCAGTCTGAAATCTCTCCATCTTCCTGTTTGCAGTTAATAATTGCATAGAATATCAGCTCATTGAAAAATAGCTATAAAAGTAAAATAAATCAAAATAATTTTAAAGTTACTCTGTCTGCGCTGTTCGATTCTTCTTCTACTTATCGTCCTGCTGGAGCAGATTAAACAATCTTTTCATCTGCTTTCTCTCCATGACTAGCTTGCTAAGCTTGAGAGGTAATCTAAACTACTTCAGATGCTTGCTGCTACGATTAAGAAATATCTCCAGCTTGAATCTGTTCGTTTACATCTTATTCTGCTGCGTTCTATTAAGCCATTTCATGAATATCTTGTAGTTACTACTTCTGTAATTATCCTTCTTCTTCTGTTATTTCTCCCTCCTATTCCTTAGATTATCTTTTATCTTCATCTTCTTGTTATTCATCTGCCATTGCTTATGATTTCTCTTCATTATGCTAGTGTTATGAATCCTTCTATCCATTATTATCTTCAACTTGAATCTATCCTTCTTCTTCTTATTACTACTCCTATTACAGTTATTCCCCAACTTCAACATTCTCGACGTGTTATTATCCTCCTTATTCCTATTCCTATTCTCCTTCTTCTTCCTCTTATCCTTGTACTCTTTATTCAGCTTGTTCTATTTACATATCTTGTGCTTCTTTCCCTGTATCTGCTTCTTAACCATTCCCATCCTGTCCTCCTTCATTCGACTACTATTACTGCTACTACTATTACATTAGTTCCTCTTAGCTTATTTGTTATGCTTGTATGCCTTATTTATCCTCACTGGATTATTCTTATTACTATTATTATGCTTATTACATCTATTAATGCTGTTGACTACTATCCTATTGCTACTGTGTAATGTCTCTCCTTTGCGTCTTAGTTCCCACAATCTTCATCAACAGAAACACACAATATGTCAAACAATCAATTTTATAAATATATTCAATTTCTAATAATACCTATGCGGAGGATGTCTTGGATTCATCATCTTATTACTAATGTAACTCACCATTATTACTATTAGCATTAGTATTATTAGTATTGTTATTAGTGTTATTGTTATTATTATTTCTTTTCCTACTCTTCTTAGCAGCTTTAACACTTGTATTATTACCACTACCACCGGGCTACTAATACTACTACGCTTATTGTTATTGCTACTGCTACTACTAAAACTACTAGAACTACTATTGTTACTATTACAGCTATGTCATCTAAGCGAGTTATTACTGCTATTACTATTACTACTACTAATAAAACGGATTCAAGAAACTCATGTTCTATTACTGTTGCTACTGCTATTACTGCTGTTATTGCTACTTCTGCAGATGCTATTAGATAATCTACTAAAACTGCGGGGATGAGAATATCGCTTAGAATTAAGGCTACTATTGTAACATATTCATATTACCTTATGACATCATTTGTTATAATAGCTACACCATTGGGGAATTAACAGAACCAAGTGATGATGCAGCTTATGCTTATGATTAAGGTGGCTATTAGTTGTTAGAAGATGCTGCTGGCTTCTATTATTATTAATAGATCGATTGATTCCATAGAGATGAACTAGCTGGATTGTTAGCTGTTACTTATTATTACTGCTATTACAGTGATTACAAGGTTCTCTATTGCTATTGCTGCTGTTACAAAGTAAACAACGCTTATTGCTATTATTACTACTGCAATGTAGTTTACTGTTATGGTTGTGCTTACATAGCTAAGTTATTATTATTATTTTAGTTATTCTAGGCAACATTGGTATTAGTATTATCAACTGGTTCGTTATTGTTACGCTCTCTTCTTTTCCTAGCATTGTATGTAGGATCCATGGAAGCCTTAGTACTGTCATTTCCTTATCCAGCACTGCTAGCACCAATATTAGTGCTGTTATTCTTCGTAGCACTGGAGTTATTACCATTGCTACTGTTGTTATTGTTATTGTTGTTATTGGTATTGTTATTGCTATTCTGTGAGAAATCAAAAGACAAAAATATATGGTAAATCATAAGTAAATATGTAAATATATCTGCTTACCTTGCTCATGTGTATGAAATAAGCAATAGCAACATGAGTTGATGCTCTTCTGAAGGGCACATCTTTATTACCTTTGCTGAAACCACCAGTAACAGCAGAAGCAGGTTGTTTGGGTGCACCCGCAGCTGAATTAGCAAGTTGCTACTACTATCCAAGTGGTTAGGTCTAACCAGGCTATGATTGTAGATTTGATTGCAATAATTAACTCTATGCCGATTGAGGTTAGATTTATGATTGTTGTTGTTGCTATTACTGCTATTGCTACTATAGCTATGCAACCATTGCAGCTAGCTAGTTCATTGGCTGCTGATTCTATTGAGGTTATGATTGTTATGATTAAGACTACAAGAATTATCGAAGGATTTATTGCTAGAAAGGTTGTTATAGCAATGCTAATAGCTTCGATTAATCAGGCTAAGCAGGGTTATTGCTTCCATTGGCAGTAGTTGTATTCCCTTGCTATTGCTGCTATTGTGCTTGTGCTAGTTTTAAGAATATAAGCTTAGTTAGATCGGGAGAGTTAGCCATAAGTTGTTTTAGATGATTAGCTTAGGGGTTATTGGCGTTGTTAGTTGCTCCTTCGAACTACTGTTACTATGATAACTGTGACACTGCATTCTCTATTCACAAACAATATAATTAACACCCCAATTACAACAACTACTACATCGTAATTAATATAATTCTCTTACATATTTAGTTCGCTTATTGTACATACTACAGCAGTGCGTTAGTTTATCCGAAGTTCCCAGGTAGTCTTTGATTCCTTTGGATTTCTTCTAATAGTGCTTGATATTATTGCTGTTATTATCCACCGATTAGACCTTAACCTAAACCCATACTTTGTAGTTGCTCTGATAAGGATTTAGGTTATTAAGAAGCTTATTATTGTTATTGTTATAGCTACTGCAATGCATGTCCTTTTGCTGCTAGTTCTTGAGCATACAATAGTTGTTATGATTATTATTGCTGTTGCTGGGATTGTTGAGATTATTGTTGGAGTTGCTGTTGTTGCTGCTGTTGGTCGTCAGTGAATTGTCTGTTTTTCTTGTTGTTTTTGTTACTCTGCATCTCGGAGCCTTCACTCTCTGTTAAAAGTGGTTTAAATGAAATAGGATTATTAACAAAAGAAGAAGAAGAAGAAAAGAGAGGGGATTATTATGATTAAAATTGAATTGATAATAACCCCCCCCTCCCCCCCACTAATAAACCGTCTAAGGCTGTTATGCTTTCTAATAAGAAATCCAAGTTATCCTTTAGAATCATAGAAAGGAAGACAAACTTTTAAATGCGATTTATTGTTATTTTTTTGTTATTTAAATTTTTCACTAACCTTATTCATCATTGGTTTTGAGCTTCTTGTTGATGAGATCACCATCTGAATATCCATTGGCATTCTTCTCAGTTAAGTTCTTCTTGCCTACTCGCTGTTACTTTCCTAAGGTTTTCTTTCTGTTCTCCTTCGCCTCTAAGTGGAAAGAAATGAGAACATAATAAGGTCAAACAGCGAACAGACAGACGATTGATGGATCAAAGGAGGTAATAAAGAGGAAGAATGTGTGTAATAGCATACTCTTGTTGATTTCTGTGATTTGATCAACCATGATCTTGATGACTTCTTGAAACTCTTCATCGTTGAGAGCTGATTTCTTTTTGGTCTTTGGCTGTTGTTACTGCAGTTGCTAGGGAGTAGGAACACCCATACCTGATTGTTCTACTTCTGTCATATGTGTATGTGTGAATATGTCAAATGCTTGAGATAATTTAGTTGACTATCTTTAAATTTCTTTTGTTTGTTTATTTCTTCTAAATAATTCTTAGTTTCTTTCTTGTTTCTCTCTTTTGAATAATTTTTGTTTCTTATTTCCTTATTGTTTTTCTCTCTCAAAAGAAAGATCAAAATATTCCATAAACAATATTGCTCTGTCTTTCTC
>Ga0302271_10004165_pt1 | contig 11722 bp, 9 predicted proteins | sample III_Bog_N1_1_FD_198767 | JGI IMG/M metagenome (GOLD analysis project Ga0302271, IMG submission 198767) | Peat permafrost microbial communities from Stordalen Mire near Abisko, Sweden - III_Bog_N1_1 | ecosystem: Environmental > Terrestrial > Soil > Wetlands > Peat | place: Sweden: Abisko... | reverse complement strand
CTTATCTTCTTCGCCATACATCTCGGGAAACTGAGACCGAAACTCACCTCCCGTAATCTCCAACCACTCATCTATATTCTCATACACAGCCTGACGCAACGCCTTCAGCACATCAGGCTCGGGCATATACACACCTCCACTTACGAAAGAATTGTCTGGTGCCAGATGTAGATAATAACCGGCACGGGGGCTTTTGCGCCCGCCTTTTGAAGCCATATATGCACCAAAATGGTCTTTATACGGAGTTTTATCGGGCGAAAAACGGGTATCGCGATAGAGACGAAAGATGCAGTTTTTTGCTTCAAGTCCTTTTAGCTCAGGGTCGAAGGAGGCAATACCATTGATGACGGTTTGCACCAACTTTTCAAAGTCCTTTTGCAACTCCTTGCAATAATCTTTATGCTCGGCAAACCACTCACGACTATTATTCTCTTTCAGTTCGCTCAAAAATTTAAGTATCTCAGTTGTTCTCATATCTTTATTGTTTACATTGATATACAAAGGTAAGAAGAAAACACCAAAACCTGACTGATTTTTGACCTTTGCGTCTAATTTTTCAATAAAGTTCAGTCGATGGATTTTTGAAAATCAGCTTCAACAAACCTGGCAGTACAATTAATAAAAGCGGCAAGGCAATGATAAATCCGCCAATTACAGCAATTGCCAAAGGTTGGTGCATTTGAGCTCCGGTTCCGATTCCTAAAGCCAATGGAAGTAGTGCGGCAATGGCTCCGAGAGCCGTCATCAGGTTTGGTCGCAAGCGCAAAGAGAGCGACCTTACTAAAGCATCAGTAGTGTCAGTTTGCTTTAGTTCTGTCAAAAATTGCTGAATGGTAAAGATGGAATTCTCCCCTATAATGCCTATAATCATAATTAATCCGGTGTAGCTTCCCACATTAAGGGGCGTATTGGTCAACAATAAAGTCATCACACTACCCGATATACCTAACACGCTAATAAAAAGCACCGTAAGTGACAATTTAAGGCTTTTGAACATAAACAGAACCACTGAAAACACCAGCAGACCGCCTAAAATAAGAATCATCATTAACTCGGAAAATGATTTTTGTTGTTGTGCATACGAACCTCCGTATTCAATCTGATATGAGGATGGCAATGCTATCCGGCTTACTTTTTGTTGAATTTCCTTCATCGCACCGCCCAAATCCTTGTTCGTTAAACGCGCAGTGACAACACCCATTGTCTGAAGATTTTCTCGTTCAATTTCGGACACACCACTTTGAATTGAATAGTCGGCAAAAACACTCAACGGCAGATACATGCCCGAAGGAGTATAAATTTTGGCTTCCTTCAATTGCTCTATGGGCGTTTGATTATTGAGCGGAAAAATCATGCGGATATTGGTAAGCTGCTCCTTTTCGGGAATAGTCCCGACCACGGTTCCCTCTATATGAGTATCAAGTTGAGATTGCAGATTGGTTGCCGTAAGTCCGTATTGTTTCAACACATTTTCTTTTGGAATTACACTGAGCATAGGCCCGGCCACGGTAATGCCATCAAACACATCGGCAGTGCCATCAATGGTGCGAATGCTATCGGCCACCTGACGCGAAAGCGCCTTCAACTTATCATGATCGGTGCCGAATATCTTTACCTCAATAGGTTGTACACTTGCCATCAAATCGCCCAGCATATCAGTAATTACCTGTCCGAAATCGACGGTCAGTGGCGGCAACGTATGCTCTATTTTCTTTCTTATTTCGTCTGAAACTTCATCGGTAGTTTTGTCGCGTGTGGTATGCAGTTCAATTAAATAATCGCCACGATTAGGTTCTGTAATAAAAAATCCCATTTGCGTTCCTGTGCGACGCGAATAGGTTTTCACTTCGGGAGTTGTTTCCAGAATCTTGTCCACCTCATTGAGCATCCGGTTGGTCTCTTCCAGCGAAGTACCCGCCGGCGAATTATAATCCAACACAATGGAACCCTCATCCATTTCGGGAAGGAATCCGGTTTTGAGTTGGGGAGCACAAATAACGATTCCGACAATCAGCAGTGCAATAATACCGAAACTGAGATAGTATCTCTGTACGCAAAAGGACATCCAGCGATAACTTTTCGGTTGAAACTGAATGGCAACATTCTTCTTAGCCTTGTCTTTCGACAGCAATAGATAAATGGCCGGAAGACCAATCCAGGTTATAAAGAAAGAACAAACCAGCGTAATGATCATCGTCTCGGTCAGAATCTTAAAATAGGCACCTGCCACTCCCGACATCAGTTCAAAGGGAATAAGAATAACAATAGTACTCAACGAAGAACTCACCATAGCAGGAAAAAGATACCGGATAGATTTACCTATCAGTTCCGTGGATTTACGTTCTGGAAATTGTTCGTGAGTCCGGTGAATTTGTTCCACCACAATAATGGCATCGTCAATAATCAATCCGATAGCAGCCGCGATAGCCCCGATGGTCATGATATTGAAATCGAAGCCCACGGCGCGTAGCACGATAAATGTGAGCGCCAGTGTCAGCGGAATGGTGATAAGAATGACGGAACTGGCTTTTGCCGAACGCAAGAAAAAAATCGCAATCACAATAGCCAGCAACAGCCCTATCCAAAGCACATCAATAATACTATGAATACTGCTTTGCACAAATTCAGCCTGGTTGTAGTAAGGTTTCAGCACAACCCCTTTAGGCAATATTTTATTTAAGGCATCGGCTTGTGTGCTCACCTGTGTAGCTACATCAATCAGATTACTGCCGGGTTGCTTCAATACAGCCACCAATGGCACATCTTTTCCGTCGGCTTTTATCTTTACGTACTCCGTCTGTTCAGCAATTTCCACATGTCCAATATCCGCCACCCTCACCTGACGACCTGCATTATTGAGAAGAATCAGATTTTCGAGTTGATCTTTTGACTTCAGCGTAGCATCTGTCACCGTAAGATAAAGCCTTTTGTAATCGACTGTGTAGCCGTTGGATTGTATAAAGTCGGTTTGTTGCAATGCCGTAGCTATATCCTGAGGGCTGATTTTGAGTAATAAAAGTTTTTGTTGATCGATCACAATGCGGTACTCTTTCGTTTTACCGCCAATCACATCTACCGCCGACACACCGTCTATTCGTGACAGGTAAGGTTTGACAGTATATTCGGCAATCATCTTTAGTTCTACAGGATTTTTGGAATTCGATTGAAGCGAATAACCCATCACCGGAAGAATGGAAGGATTCATCTTTTCTACCGAAATCTCCACTCCGGCAGGCAGCGAATTTTTAATTTGTGCAATACGCGATTCTACCTGTTGCTGGTCGTAGTTAATATCGGAACCCCACTCCATGAAAGCAGAAATTTCACAACTTCCCATGCTGGTAGTGCTGCGTATCAACTGAAGATTCTCCACTTGCTTAATGGCATTTTCGAGCGGCTTGGTCACCGTCACCATCATCTTTTCAACCGGCTGCTCGCCATTATTGGCAATAATTTTTATTTTCGGAAAGGTAACATTGGGGAACAAGGAGGTTTTCATGGTGCTGTATGACAAAGCACCTCCTACTAAAATAAGAAGAAGTATAACCGCTATAGGGCTTTTGAATCGGACAAACAGTTTTTCCATCTTATCGAACAATTTTGACACCCGTTTTGTCAGCTAACCCATAAGCACCATCGGTGACAATTTGGTCGGAAAGCGAAAAAGTGGGAGACAGAACCTCCACTACTCCTTCGTTTTCAATACCTTTTACAACAGGAACCTGAACAGCAATATCATTCACCACCTTCATCACCCAAAATTTATCCTGAGTTTCGTTGGTTAGAATGGCCGCTTTGGGCAAAAGCATCGCCCTGCTGTGTTGTGTATTTACAAACTGAACGGTTACATTCAGATTTTCGGGCAACATTCGCCCACCCGACGGTTGAATAAAGGCAGTCTGCGTTTGAGACACAGCATCAATTGTGGGCATAAGTCGAAACACATTCCCTCTGAGGGTAGTTTTGTCGGACAGCGTCACAAGGCAAGAGGCATTTTGTTTCAGTAAAGCATGATTTTCAAAGGGCATGTTCACCTGAATAGACACTTGCTTGTCTGAAGTTACGTTTCCCATCACGCCTCCTTCTGTCACATAAGCGCCCGGAGCCATCACACTTAAATCGCTGATATACCCCGAAAGCGGAGCCAGCACATTGATTTTTGCATTGTTTTTCGACAATTCGGGCGAGGAAGCTAACGCCTTGTCTTCTTTGGTTTGCAAAGTAAACAGCACCTGATTCTTTTGCACCTTGTCGCCTAAACGTACGTTTACCGTAGATACATATCCCGACAATGGCGCTGTGATACTGTTTTTGTTCAGAAAAACGGTTTTTCCCGTCACTGTGACATAACTGCATATTGCACCCTGAGTGGGGTGAGTCACGTGCACCGACACCTTGGGTGGAGCTTCGCTGGCAGTTTCTGTTTGCTTATTGCCGGAACAAGCCGTTACACCCGCCAGAGCTATTATCGAGTAAAAAATTGCAAGTTGTTTTCTCATTGGTTGTGACACTATATTGATTATCTACTATTATTTCGATGAATAGCACCCTAATAATTCCAATAGTTATAGGAACTGATAAGGGCTTCCTTTTCCATCTGCGACATGATGATTTCCTGTTTTTTGGCAGCCACATCTTTCATGAGATTCTTATAATCCATCACGGAGATGTTGCCGTGCTTCAGTTGCAGCTCGTAGGCAGAAGTCAGGCTGGCGTACGAGTTCAACTGCTCGCGAAGACTCCGTAAGTGCTCATCGAGAGCAGCGATTTGTCGAATAATTTTGTCTTTGTTGGTATTTTGCTGCACCGTGAAAAGTTGCTTGTCAAAAGCAATGTTTTTCAGCCCGAATTGGGTTTTTTGCTGCTCGAATTTTCGTTGATGTCCGTCATAAAGCGTCCAACTGAAAGTCAATCCGGCACTCACGCCAAACCGGTTCAATGTGGGCAAATAGGACGCATTTAAACCTCCGTTTGCAATCAGACTGACCTGTGGTAAATATTTCAGGTCGTTGATTTTTAGGTCGGCAGTTAAAACTAAGCTGTCGAGGGTGTAAGAGGTGGAGAATAGAGATTGTGTGACCGGCAGACGGTTCAGGTTAAAATGCATCTCTTCAATATCGACCACCGTAGTATCGTGAATACCGCAAAGTGCATTCAAGTCGTAAAGATTGGTGATATAATCGACCCGATTGGTGGCATAAGTATCCTGATAATTTTGACGTTCGATTTGCAAAAGCATTTCGTCCGTTTGTTTGTAAATCGCATTGGCCACTAACATGTGCATAATCTCCAGTTGTTCGGTAATTGCTTTCAACTGTTCGGCACTGTTTGCCAACTGAAATTTTGCCGTCAGACAGAGAATATACTGGCGACTGACCAACTGTTCGATTTCATGTTTTGTCAAACGAATGGTGTTATCATTCACCTGACGGCTTATGGCGGATTGTTGGGCGTAGGTGCGATACGATTTTCGCGTAAAAAGCGGTTGTTGCACTGAAAGCAGAGCCTGATACTGCCCCCCATCCGTCACAGCCAGGTCGTACCCGTTATATCTATCCGCCCCGGATGAAGCCAGCTGAATACGATGAGTCCCGTTATCATGCGACACAATGGGTGCCAGCAACATGTTGGCATTAATACTCACCTGCGGTTGCCTCAACACGCTCTGCATCTGACTCAGATTCAGCGTCACCACCTGATTATCGTTGACAGCCTTATGAATCAACGGGCTGTTTGCTTCCGCCTGTTGAAGATAATAAGGAAGGTTGCGCGGTGGTGCAGAAAATGCTGTAATGGAGAACAAGAGAAAAAGTGATGCAAAAAAGCACGCGACTGAACGTTGTCCGAACAATCGGTATGTCGCCGTTTGCACACACTCCGAAGCTATCGACAACTTTGATAATGAAACCATATTCTGCGATTTTTGACCGGTGATAGAATGAAGCAAAGTTACCGATTTTTCACGTTTACTTCATTCCCTGAGAGATAAAAATTTGAATGAAAGCGCTCGTCTATTTCAACGTTTCAATATCCAGCACCATAAAGGAGTTCGGTTTGATGGCCGGACGGCTTTTTACCCCGGCAGGAGCAGCCTCATATTCAGCAGTAGGCAAATACAGATGATGAGTTGTCTTATCTACAGCAATCGTTCTGGCGCCGGGTTGTGTTTGAATGGTTTCGAGTATTTTAAAAGTGTTTGCATCCACTTCCTGAACCACGGTAATTGTACCTTCTCCGTTTGAGCTGTACGCACGATTATAAGTGGGGTCGAATGCAACACCATCGCATCGGTCGCCAATAGGCAACGTAGCCACAATCTTGCCGGTTTCGGCATTGGTTACAATCATCATTTTATTGCCACACACGCTGAACAGACGATGATTTTTATTGTCTAAAGCCAGTCCGCTGGGTTCGTCACCCGGTGCAATGGGCCAACTTTGACTCACCTTTAGCGTATTTACATTGATAACACTGATTTTATTTTTATCTTCAATATTTACATACACATTTCCTTTACCATCGGTAACCGAAAACTCGGGTTTACCGTCAAGCGCTATCGTGGCTATCACTTTATTGCTTTTTGCATCAATCACAGTGGTATTGGCACTTCCACCGTTAAAGGTGAATAGCTTTTGCGAAAACGGGTCATACAAGATTGCATCAGGATTTTTACCTGTCACCTTCACCTTCTCAATTACCGCCAAAGTATTGAGATTGAAGACTGTTACCGAAGAGTCACGCCCATTGCTTGTAAAGCCCTTATTCAAATCGGCAGCAATGGCAATGCCGTGAATCCCCTTAGTATCGGGAATGGTGCCCGCCAACTTCCCTGTTTTTGTATCAATAGCCTGTGCCACCGTGGCATGCGATACGAAGATTCTGGAATTAGCCTCATCTACTGATATATAATCCCATCCGCCAGCTCCTTCCACGTGGAATTTATTTGCCAACTTGTAGTTTGACTGAGCATTGACCGACATGCCACTCACGAGCATCGTCATTAAACCAATAGAAAAACAAATTCTTTTCATCATATTATAATTTATATTGTTGAAGAATGATCCTTGTTGGGCATTAAACTTCCGTTTACTCATTATTAGGAGCTTACATACCACTTTCAATTTGCAAAGATAACATTCAATTTGGAAGAAAATTTGAAATGCTCTTTATTTTGGTACATCAATTCAAAATTTCATGTTGTTGTGACAATCAAGCCAGTGTACAAACCCCAAAACCAGGAAAAGCAATACATACGTAATGACAACTTAGAGTGGGATAGGTAAGCTATCCTATTGTTCCATAAAGAAGTACAAAGAAACCGTGTGCAATCTTACCTATTCCACAAGGAATAATGCTTTTTCCTCGAAGAATCTTGCCGATACCACAAGGAATCCTCCCTATTCTAATTGGAATAGCACCTATTCTACAAGGAATAATACTTTTTCTTCGAAGAATCTTACCGATACCACAAGGAATCATGCCTGTTCCTGTTGGAATCTTACTAATACCACAAGGAATCTTCCCTATTCCAGCAGGAATCTTCCTGATACCACAAGGAATCTTGTCTATTCTAATTGGAATAGCACCTATGCAAGCTCGCATAAGCAAGATTTTTCCTTGCACAGCACCTATGCAAGCTTGAACAGGCAAGACTCTTCCTTGCACAGCACCTATGCAAGCATGTATAGGGAAGATTCTTCCTTGCACAGCGCCTATGCAAGCATGTACAGGGAAGATTCTTCCTTGCACAGCACCTATGCAAGCATGTACAGGGAAGATTCCTCCTTGCACAGCACCTATGCAAGCTTGTATAGGCAAGATTTCCTGCTTCCTCGTCCCGTCGAATTTTGCAACTACGGGTAGGGAGCCTTGTAAACCAAATAGAGCGAGTACAAAAACTGTCACTTTTTTACATTTTGCATAAAAAGCACTATATTTGAGGCAATAAAAGAAGTAATATTCAAAGCTCTTTAAAATCAAATTATGAAACAGCCATTTATTTATAAAGTCTTTATAATCTTAACAGTAACATCCATCTTCGGATTGAAATGCGATGGGAAGCGATACTTTTTTATTCAAAAGAAAACATTAATGAGCTGTAAATCATTCATCCTTGTAAGACATAGTGGAGATTCTGATACAATTAACACAAGACTGTTTTGGTCAGTTGGTAATGTGTCAAAAAAGATAAAAGAGACTGAATATTATCCGCTTGTATTTAGTGAAAAAAGCCCTGCGGATACAATTGGGTATATTCGATATGCAGATCGGAAAATTTATATGACTACAAATACTGACGGACAGTTTTCCAAAGAAACAATCTTTCTTGATTTCAATGCTGGTGCAAAAATATGGGAAGTTAAAACAAATGTTTTGCGAGGCCATTTAAGATGTGTGGGAATTCGTTATAATCAGAAATACAAAGAATCTATATATCATTTTAAATTATTAGATGCTTATCCCACAGTAACAATAATGGCTGAACTCTATGTCGGCATAAAGACTGGAATTGTAAAGGCTACTTATTATACGCATTATGGATATAATAAACTGGATTGTATTTTAGAAAACTAATTGCCCCCTTTGGCGCAAGTATGCGAGATTCTTAGTTCAAGTCTGAGCGATAGCGTAACTTGAACTAAACAGCGGGCATACTTGGAACAAGAGGGTCCCATGTATGGGTCATATTACCAATACAACTTTAAGGACACCTTCAAAGCTTTAATGAGAACACAAAAAATGCCATGATTATGAAACCGATGAATATACAGCTGTTTGTGAGCATGTTGTTGGTTGTCTCAATCAACAGTTGCAACCACAAACAAGAAATTAAAATTAAAACAAACATCTCCTATTTTTCGATGCCTGTTTTGGAAATAGTACCAAATCAATTAGTATCTATTTTCGATTCCGTTGTGAATATTGAGAATAAACGACCTGCTACGCAAAAATGTGATACTACATCAACGGTGTGTTTGTATCTCATACCGGATGGAAATCCAGGAGACACTGTGCCAAAAATAAAAGAAAAGAAAGGGAGTTTTACGATTTGGGAAACGTTGGATTGTTCAAATTCATATTTCGTTATGGAAGATATTAAATATCTCTTTACCGGGGTGGTCTTATATAAAGATTATGTGTTTTTCATACACAAATATTTCAGTGCATCAAGGTGGTTTAAAGAATCTTCAAATATTTTAAAACTAAAGAGAAAATACCCTAAAAAGGATGATATGCCTACACCTGAGAATCTGATTTCATGGGAAGTTCGATATGATAAAGATAAATTTTATTTTAGGGGAAATTGGTAATACCTCTGATGCGCGTAGGCTGTTCTTACAGATTGTTCGGCGTAACGTGTCGTGGCTGTTGTTCTGTCCATTCGGATATGTAGTAGTCGGTTGTTGCGGCGGATCTGTGATTACGGGTGTTCGGAAGATTAGGATAATGTTCCGTTGCGCGTAGGTTGTTCAATTCTGGCCGGATATACCGTACATTATGACAATTACGATGCAGGAATAAATCTCTTTATGCATTTATTAATTGACACGCATGGGCAATCATACTTCCATGATAGGAAGTAAATAATATTGAATGGTTATGAAAAAATATATTGCTTTATTCTATATTCTATTTATTTTTATATTAGATTCTTGTTTTACCGATTATATTCCAACAGAAAAAAGCACAAGTAAAACTTATGACATTGATGAAAAAATTGATACTATCAGGAATTTTGAAATTGGTTTTCGCATATTAAACATCACTGAAAAAAAAGATTCGACGGCGAAGTTTAAAATATGGATTGGAATATCCAGAGAACAATCAGAAAAAGAAAGAGTAATAGATCTAAAAATGTCATTAGTTGATGAAAAAACAGGAGATATTTTTGTGTCGGAATTACCTTATCCTACTAAAGAAATATTGCTTCAATCAAGATTTCGATCAGGAATAGAAAGTTATTTCTATGCGTTAAAAATAAAACATCCTTCGAATAGAATACGATTAGATATTGAACTTCAAATTGAACATAAAGGTTTAAAACCAGAGTTATTCACTGTTCGAAAGTCGTACCATTTCAAGAAAAAAATTGAGAAGTATATTATGGCATGCGATAAAGCATTGGAATTAGGCTTGTAGTGTTTATTGATATAGTGCCCTCCCCTTTGGCGCAAGGTGTGCTGTGAGAAAAGCTTTATCTTTTCGTAACTGCCGATAAGATGGTGGACATGGCTCGTTATCTTTGACGGCGATTTCGAGCGCGAAATCTTTTTCTGTCCATTCGGATATATAGCAGTCGGTTATTGCGGCGGATCTGCGATCCGTCGCCGCAATAGAGTATAAGGATCTGTGATCCGACACAGGACAAGTATCTGAACAAAAGGAAGTAGCGGATTAAAATTAGCTTCGCTGATCTTCGATTCCTGATATTCTAAGCCCCCGGATTGCAAATCCGGGGGGACGGGAAAGTTGGGATCAGAAACATAGGGACTTAATTGATAGCGGTGATGAGCTTTGGAAAACTTTAATTCCCAATGCGATAAAACAATCTTCACAATCTAGTAAAAGTTGGAATCAATTTAATTTTACATTAAATTTATGGCTACAACAGAATCCAAATATAACATTAACGGTAAAATAGATAAATATGAATAAAAATTCCTTCTTTCTAAAGATAGTCAGAATAATTTTGATAACATTGGGGGTTCATTCTTTGTTTTTTCAATTTTTTAAATTCATTTTTGGCACACATAGAGGATTAAATGGAAATAGTAATATTTTTGAATCTGACATAATACCACATGGGTTCACTATTATTATATGTGTTTGGTTTATAATATATCAGATACAACAAATTCGAAAAAAGTAAAGTAATTGATCACCTGATGGCGCAAGTATGCGAGATTCTTAGTTCAAGTATGAGCGATAGCGTAACTTGAACTAAACAGCGGGCATACTTGGAACAAGAGGGGTTGGAGATGCAAGTCAATTTGGAACAACGGGTCTATTAACAGCACAAGGCGCACTTGGTCATGAACTTAAAGAAGGCTTTGAAATTCAAGCAAATCAAATGAATCCAAACAAAGCCCATGTCTATGGTATACGTGCTGAAAATACTATTAATGGCACTATCAGCTCTGGAGCTAAAATGAATTCTGGAACACTTACAATACCTGTAACATATTTTATCAATGGACAAATACAACAAAAAACTGTAACCATTGTCTTCACTCAAGGAAATATTGGGAAAAATGGAATATCAAATAATATAAAATGAAGCAAATGAAGTTAATAATATGTCTCATTTTTATCATATTTTGTAGGATAAGCGTTTGTCAGACAAGACATGATAAGGTTGAATTATGTGATCAATTAAATTGGAATTCGTTTTATATCACTACGAACCACTTCTCTCGATTGGTACTTAATGAGTCTTTGACTACTTTGTTAAAACAAAAAGACAAAAACAGATTTCTGGATTTAATTCAATGCATACATAAGGAAGATAAGACTGTGGCCATACATATATTACTTACAAATATTTTTGAAGCAGATAAGAATAGTCTATCAATCAGTTACGAATATGACAAAGATTCTTCTATTCAAACAATCAAATATACATATAATTCATTATCTTGGTTTTATTCAGTCGAAAAGGATTCTCTTTATGTCAATAAGAGAGACACCCAAAATATATACAAACACTGGAGGAACTATATTA
>Ga0302271_10004163_pt1 | contig 11723 bp, 4 predicted proteins | sample III_Bog_N1_1_FD_198767 | JGI IMG/M metagenome (GOLD analysis project Ga0302271, IMG submission 198767) | Peat permafrost microbial communities from Stordalen Mire near Abisko, Sweden - III_Bog_N1_1 | ecosystem: Environmental > Terrestrial > Soil > Wetlands > Peat | place: Sweden: Abisko... | reverse complement strand
CTTCATATATCTTATTCTTCTTCTTTTTCTTTCTTTTCTTTCTTTTTATGCGAATGTTCATCAAGGCGCGTTATCATATTGCGTTCAATCAAGTATCACAGTTATTATGAATACATAAACAACAAACTGTCTTTTGAAAATGAATTTTTGATCAAGAAAAATGCTCTTTTTTCTTCTTCTTTTCTTAAAAAACAGTCGTGCAACGACAAGACTTTAAGCAAAGCAGGCCATACGAATATAGCTGAAACGAAACAATCTCTAGAAGCGCTGTGCTATGGAAATAAGATATCCATGAGAATAGTTCGTTCTGCTTGCAGATAAAAGTCTTTAAGTTCTGAACGGGTATTGAAAAACAAACGAAGTAAACTGTTTGCCAGGCACAGATGGAATTGCCAAGCAAATAAGCACTTTTTCCTTTTTATTTTAACTTTTTATTTCTTAATTTTTTGTTTTAATAATCCAAAACCAACTAAGTTTTCTTCTTTTCCTGGTCTTCCAATCTAGTTAGCTGAAAAAGAAATGTTTTCAATTCAAATTCAATGAGAAAGGCTAATATTTCTCTTATGACAATTAATCTCCCAAGAAGTAATTAAATCCCCCCTTTTTTAACTGCCAAAAAACTCATAAACTTCTTTAAAAATAATTTAATTTTTGTATTTTTTGCCTTTTCTCCTCCCCATTTTTTGATTCATTCATATTCTTTGTATTTCTTTGCTTCATTCCCCCCAATTCAACATGAATCTAAAAATCAATGAACCTTTTTTGGGTAATTGTTAATTACACACTCAAAGTTAATTTGAAGACTCCTTGCTTTTGGGAAAATCAAAGAAACTCTGATTTTAACAAATCCTTCCATTTTTTAAAGAGCTTTTTGTTTAAGGATTTCGTTATTATTATGATTTCTAGATACAACTCTGCTAGATAGTGCTGGAAAGTATATTTTAAAACCTACAATACCCCCCGAGAGACCAAGATGCTTTTTAAGATCTTATCGCCTTGAGTTTTTAGAATTAGATTACTTGAAAAGCAAAGTACAGCTGTATGGCTGCTACTACTTGATCTCTCGTTTCGCTGCAGTTCGCATTTGACTTCATCTCAGTAAAACCAACAATTCCTTTCGAGGAAACTTAGAGAAAATGGGCTGAATTGAAGCTATGCTAACTGTGGCATATCCGTATATGGACTATCTAGCAGAAGAAGGACAATGAATTGAAACATCATCAGCAATCGATAGCTCTAGATGAAGATGAATGTGATTATTTTTTAAAAAGCGATTAGATAATTTCAATAATCGCTCATTATTTCTCTCTCTCTCTTTATATGTATTGCTTCAAACTACTATTTTATGAGCAAACAATCTAAAAATGCAATGATTTAAGTTGAAAATATCGTTTAAAATCAAATATCATATGAAAAAAAACAAATTAAAAATGAAAAATCAAAAAAAAATTGAAATAAATCAAAAACACACCCAAAAAATCAAACAACTCAACGCATATGCATATTAAGCTTGGCTACAATGTGAATATTGAAAAAGACTTTTAGAAGAAATTTTGAGGAGAGATTAGGTGAGATGGAAACAAACAAACTTAACAATAATTGTTAAGCCATTCTCTGTTTGTTTGTATTTTTTTCAGTTGGCCTTCAATAGAATCTCGTTGTAGTTCAGAATTTGAAATTGATTTGACTTTCAGGATGCAACTTAGAGCAACTGTCTTGTTAGATAGGCATCCTAATCAAATTAAAAGTAGAAATGGATGTGCATGCTTCTGGGAGGGATTTAGGTAAAAAAAATTAAATTAAAAAATAGAACTAACTCCCCCGCCCAGAGAAAGCAAGAAAAAATGCAATTATTTAGTGAAAACAAAGAGATTCTAGATCAAAATAATATAAATATTATTGCTACCTCTTGAAATTGATATTTTTGATAAAACCAAGCAAACTATCTGGCGAGAAAAAAAGAACTTGCAAACATTCGAAGAGAAAAGACACCAATGAGCGCTATGATGAAAGAGCAACACCTGAATGGATTTGATGGACTCCTTGAATAGTATTTGTTACTTTTATGCATTGAAAGAGCAATCACGTCAAATTAATGACTGAGTGTTTTATTTTTCGTTTGTCTGAGGAATCTAACTTGTCCATTTGTTTGCATTTGCTCATAGGAGTAAGCAATATCGATACATAACGAAAGAGAAAGAAAGAGAGAGAGAGAGAAAGCTAAGATCATATGATCTTAACTTAGCCTTATCAATCGGAGATATATTTTAAAAAAGGATAAGATTAGATTAGAGAGAGCGTTCAGCCAATGATAAATCACGGAATAATACCATCTGCTGCTAGTACAATGACAGGTGCAACACTCGCAGGAGGAAATAATCTAACACAAGCAACAGAAAATAACAATAAGAGTAAATAACAAGCACACCAAATCATCTATTTTACTGTAGATTATTTTATATTTGGGGATCTTTGATGGATTCTAGAATTATCCGCTGAGAAGCAAACCCAATACAATGAATACTGTAGATTATTACTCGCAAATTAAATACTCACAAATCAAGTAAAGCACACTCTATTTCCCTCATTGCTCTGCTGTTATTTATATTGTTTCACCAGAGAGATACATATTTTCCTGCTCCTCTTTTGCAGTAATTAGATGTTAAGTTTGTACTTTTGAACAGATGAAAGAGCTAATCTATGAGAAAAACGAGTTATCTGCAAAGCTTGTAGCAGCAGAAGCTAAGGTATTTCATTTCTTACAACCATCATACCATTCATTTCCAAGATTCCCCTTTTTACTATCAGCAAAATTTCATATTTATTGATATTTTCAATAATTGTACTTTTTTGTTTGGTTTTTCTTTTTACAGAAAAAGAGAGAACTCACAGGTTAAATTGATCCTTAATCCTTCGAAGAAGAAGCATCTAAAAAGAAAGCCAGCAATCATAAATCCGCTGCAGGAGCGAACGGCTAGCAATAGCAAACCGATAGACCGTTCATATGTCCTTATGAAACTTGCAAGAAAACATTCGGGTATTTTGAACTTTCTTTTTGATATATTTTGGAATCATTTTTTTCTTGGAGAAATTGGGTTTATGCAATAACTTTTTGGAAAACATTGACAACAGCTAAGAAGTATATCTTTCGCAGCATATCAGACTCAAACATCCCAAGATAAATTGAGAGAAAAGAAGGAGATAAACACAAAAAATAAATACTTTTTCTCTGTGGGGAAGTATTAGATCACAAATTGAGGGAAAATTTCATGTTTTAGTGAGAAGTGGTGTTGTTGATGGATTAGACTTTGAGAATTAAAAATATATATATATATATTTTTGTGCTTGTGAGGATAAAATACTGGATGACTTTGTGAGACTATTAATGAATTTCTCAATAAGAGAATTGTAAGGTGATGAATTCAATACACAAACACTTACAAATTAGGCTTAGTTGCATACAATGATCAAATTCGATTTGGAAGATCAACAAAAGTAAATAAAATATTTCTTCTTAGTTTGTTAATTGTTATAAATAAATCTCTTCTCTTTCTCTTTGCTGGTATATTTCTCTCTCTCTCTCATTCAGCTGCTCTTCTCCGTTGCATAAATGCATTCATTTGCGTTGTGAGTATCTTCTCGATTTGTTACTAACTTGCTTCATCCAATCCATGCTTCCTGCAGAAATCCGCTGCTTTCTGCAAAGGATCTTCATGCTTTGATAACTCCAGCGGCACTTATCTGTTGATATCAGTTTAAAGTTGTAGGGAAAGTTGAAAGAAAGAGTTACAAAAGACACATGATTGCATTAGTTGCTTACTGTTCATCAGGTGTGGTGATGTCTAAGACAAAAAATGGCTTTGAAAGTGCTGTTTTGGGATCGTTTTATGAAGAAATAAATGGCTAAGACAGAAGGGAAGAAGAAGATGAAGAGCTATCCTTTATTTAGCCATCTTCTTCCTCTTCTTGTTTTTCTAAAGTATGCTGACGGAAGTGTTAGATATCATTTTCTTTATTGTTCTTATTATACTACTTTATTAGATACTCTCCAATCTATTTGCTCATGTTTCCTTAGCTAAGTTATGGGTTTCTAGACTTATTTTCTTCTCCTCCCTCGACAAGTTGATATTCCTTGCTTTGATAAGTGTTTTCTTTCTCAGCTGTTATTGGTTATTACCATAAATGTGGATTTACTGCTGTCTGCTATTGTTATCGCTGCTATTGCTGAGCAATTCGCTACTGAAACACTGGTTTCTCTGCAAATCTATTAATTTCTCGATTGTTATTCTGCTGCTTCGATGAATTTGACTAAACTATCAGCGATGAACTAGATTATGATTACGACAGCTCGTTCCTAAGTGGTGAATAGCTACTCTAACTCTTTCTATTCCTGCTATTACTTCTTGGTATTCTTAGCTGTCTTTTGTAGTTCACCAAACCAAAACAACTATTTGAAAACCTTCCCCAATCAACACATATTCTATTTTACGAGTAAGATTGATTAATAGAGTAATATGAATTCGGCGATGAATCCTGTGCTGCCCTCATCCTGTGCACTGATTCCTAGTAGCCTCTTGGAAAAAACCTATTCGACTAGGCAGTCGAATTTACATTATTTCTAGGCTGCTTGTTCGGTGAGAGACTCGGTTTAAACGTGCATTCTGCGAGTTCTGCTAATTCCATTTCTTCATTTTTTTCAAGTAATCTTTAAGCATAAACTGCTTCCCTGCGCTTTATGTCGTTTTGCTGTCTCTCCACGAGATTATTGTTACTTCTCGGTGATGGCATATTCGCATACTAACGATTCGGAGAGAGCGTTCTCTTTGACCCAGAAACAGCCGGTTGAAAAGTGCATCCTTCAAGTTACTTCGAAATATCAACAAATTACACATGAAAAAATTGGGGCAAAGTCTTAAGATATATTTATATTTTACTTTATGCTGTGCTTCTTGTTGGAGTAGTGCTAGCTTTGATTTTGTCTGCTAGCTCTTTTGCATGAGGATATTCACTCGCTCTAATGATTTCTTCAGTCGAGGTGTTGCTTTAGTTGATTAATTGTTGTAGTCCTCACTGGGAAGGAGTTAGAAGAAGAAATCACTTCCCGAAGAGTATTATTGTTATTATATCGATTTATCTTCAAGTTTATCGTCTTTTGCGATGTGCTCCTTTATCGAAAGGAATGGCTGAAGTTACTACTGTTATTATTGCTTCCATTGCTACGCGCAGTGCTCATCACTAAACATGCTTTCTTACTTCATTCTCAATTGCTACTTCAAATCCAGTCTCTCCGATCGTTTGTCTATCTATGGCTTGAAGGTATACTTGTTCCTATCAAGTTTATCTCCTGTGATTACACCTCCTCCAATCCCTTTGGTTTTTTCTCGCAGCAACCTTTCCTAATTTAATTACCGAAATTCCCTAACTAATTCTTCAATTTTCCATAGTCTAAACCCGTTTAGTCTGCTCTAAGCTGCTCTTCTATCTTCCTCAAAGATCTCCTGATCCCTGCCCATGTATTCACACAAGAACTTGCATGTATCTTTCATATTCAGCTGCATTGGATCCATCAAGATTCGCAATGTCGCAAATACTACCTCACTGAGCACACTCTCCTTATTCACATACCCAACAAGGAAAAACCACAGCTGCTAGTGGAACATTGTCTCCATTGAGAAGCGCTCGATCTTCCAGGTGGATTCCTAATCATCCTGAGGCTCTGAAATCACTTGGTAAACAAGAAATAACACAAAATCAACCCCTCTTCATCCAATTCATATGCGAATCATTCATAAAATACCAAGATTCTGCATTGATTTTGCTTACTGTTTGCGCGTTCGTCAAAGTGCAAGGCATTGAAGATCCCAAACAGTTCAAGGAGCTTGCCAGTCTGTCCAAAAGTTAGAATTTTCGTGCATGTTGGATCAATTTGTGTCATTTTCTCTGCGATCTCAGCTTCCAGTTTCTTTGCGATGATTCGATAGCTGTTCTAGCACATTTTCTTTGTGTTGACTTACTCCTGTCTCTCCTTCGTGGCCTGATCATATGGAAAAACATAGGTTTTTAGGAAGAATTTAGATATTTTCTAAAAATTATTTTTCTGTGATGTGTTCCCCATAAATTCACCTGTTGCTGAACGAGAGTTTAGCAGGAGATCTGCTTCGAAGCTCTATCATATAATGTCCTTTCCTAAATAACAATCGATCAAAAGTTAGAACACAATGCTTCTAAGCACTTCGTCTAGTGCTAAGATGAAGTATAATCCATCGATTTAACTGTTAATATAATTTGTTTTGTTTACTGTATTTTTCGTTCTATTTAATGGATATTAAGTAATCGATACATATCTCTACTTTTACTTTTCCTGCATGCCATCAAGATACTCTCCTTCCTCTCCAGGTTTGTCTTCTCCTTCTCCTTCTCTCTATTGTGACTAATATCCTTATTTTTACTATTACCCCTATTGGAGAACCTTTATCTAATCAAAGAAATCAGTAGGTAGATTATCCTCCGCAGCATATTCTTCTTCTGTATCTTCATCTCCTATGTTGTATCCTCCTTCCTTCTATTGAGTGTTCTCTTCATATCTTTAGAAACACGCTGGAGATACCTATTCCTATGGAATCTATTGTGTTAGAAATTAATTATGATTATCTTCTTCTGCTCTGAAACTCATCAAGTTGTCTCTCCTAGGCTGTTCTTAATAATTCTGATAATCTCTTGATAGATTAGTGTTGTTGTTCTCTACGAATGAATCTTGGAATGATGGACTCTCTTTGTAAGTATACGACAGCTATTACGACTACTACTGTTGTTAGTATTGTTGTTGCTACTGCTATGCAATATTTCTGATCTTGTTTTGGATACTCTAGCGAATCATCTCTCTGTGTAGGCTGTGTTTGTAAGGACTGAAATAGATTAGTTATTGTCTTGAATCTATTTGATTATCTTCTTCTCTTCTCAAACTGCGCAAAAGATCGATTGATATTTACCCCAAACTTACCAAAATGTCGTTAAGATATAAAAGAAATTATTATTAATGTTCTTATTATTGCGAAATCTGTAAACGCGCTCTTTCTTTGATTCAATCAGATATCTAACGCTTTGCAAAGTAATTGCATATTTAAGTTTATTATCATTTTGAGTTTTACATGTTTTTTAGATAGGGGGGAAGAAACAGGGAATTAAAACATTTTAGGAGCAACTAAAGGAAGAAATAATAAGATGTTTGTTGTTTGCATCCACACACACATTCTTCATTCATTCATAAAACTCCATAATAAACACACAATCCATAATTCTTAAGAAATAACCAAAACATACATAAGATTACTTTCAAATCCTAGAAAAATATCATAATCTCAAGATTCTTCATCTTCAATGTCTATTTATATCGTCCTATCAGCTCTATCTTGCTTTTTGTCATTGACTTCGGAGATGATCTCAGAAGCATCGATTAGAAGCTAACTGGGCTTATCGTTGTAGTTTGAAATCTGCATTGATCCTTGATGGACATTCTTCAGGTTTTACTGGATCTTCTGGCTGTGAAAAAAGTTGAAAATGAATTCAAATAAAAAATATTGAGAAAACTAGATATAAAAGCAATCTTGTTGATGTTGTTATTACATGATTTCGTCTAGATATTTCTTGGTGTTTTGATTCTCCATGTTGCTGATAGGCATGTGCAGCTTGTACTCAGGTCCAAAGTAATGGAGGAATTCATTCTGTGGCATCACTGCAAACAACAACAAGAAAAAAAACAATAAATTTCCCTTAAAAATCTGTAAAACCAAATTGAAACAAAAATAATTTACAATCTGGGATATCCATGTCGACAACAACCGAGGTCTCGTAGCACCAGCATCTAGGTACGTTTCTTAAAGTGTATCCACCTCCTCCGAGCAGCATCATGGGTACGTTGAAAGTCTTCAAGTATCTAGCACATTCTCCGTGTCCTTGGATAGACAAATTGAAGCAACCTAGTCTATCGCCTGATAGACTGTCTGATCCGCACTGCAAGACGATTGCTTCAGGTCGGAATGTTTCCATGATTCCCCTCAAGACAGGCTTAAAAATATAAATGAAAGATTCATCGTCGAGCCCTTCACTCAACGGGAAATTCACTGCATGAAACTTTCCTTGGTTGTAACCGATATCATCAATATGACCAGTTCCTTTTTTTAAAAAAAACCAAATGAATTTTTTTATTTAATTCAGAAAACGTTGATTTCTTTGATCGACTTATTGCCAGGAGTCTTCTATGTTACCTGGGAAATAGTCTTTGTATTTATGGAACGAGCATGTCATGACTCTGTCAGTCAAATAAAAGGCTTCTTCTACACCATCCCCATGATGGATGTCAATATCTACGTATAGCACTCTCTAGTGCACTTTAAGCAACTCAAGGATAGCTAGCACACAGTCGTTAATGTAACAGAATCCTGAAGCTTCTGATTATTTAGCATGATGCAAGCCACCTGACCAATTCAGTGCAAAATCGACTTTCTTATTCGCTAAGATATTCGCACCAGCTGAGAAAATGAGAAGCAAAGATAGATTGCTTACAGAGAAAGTTTCCAAAAAAAGAAAGTAGTTTTACCTACTGAGCCTGAAGCATACGTAAGACAGTAATCGTACAACCTATCGAGCACAGGGCAATCATCACCGAAATTAACTGTTGTGAAGATGTAAAAAAGCAAATATGTCTTTATTAATTCAATCACAAATGGAAGAGTTCAAGTTAAAGAAAGATTTTAGAAAATTCTTGTTCTGTTTTGGATTTGTAACCAAAATGAAGATTGACTGATCTTATCCAGGCTTTCTTGGGAACAAAATAAAAAAAAGCTTTTAAGCTACATCTGTAGAGCTGATCTTCATGGAGATGTTTGTTAGCTGGAGTGACCCTTTGAATTAGATTGATGTACTCGTCTGAATGAAAATTCGTGAGGATCTTCTTATCAACTGTTCGCACATAACTATCCACGTAATCTCGATCCTATTATGCAATTACAAATATGTGTGTACATTGATAAAACCCAAAAAAGTTTCCAAAAGAATTATTAGTATCCCTTTGGGGTTGATATTTGCTACTTACAAACTTATTCATTTTCTTGTCCATTTCATAAGATCTGACTAGGGTATCAGTCATAGCAACTCTTAAGGGTTTCATTGGATGTCCATTAGCATAGTTGTAAGTTCCAATAGTTTCATCGAAAAAATAAGCCACTCGCTTGTTCCATTTATCCTCTGGCTCTTCTTTGAATATCTTCATTTCTCTCTATATTTTTGAGTTACCTAACTTCGAGCCTTTGAATTAAGATTTTGCAAATTGGATTCGATTTGATTTCTCCTTGAGAGGGGAATTAACTTTTTTGTAAATCTTCAGACATCACCCTACGCGCCAAACCACTTTGTTAAACTTATTCTATCAAGAACACATTATAATTCAGCATGGAAATATCTTAGATGCAAGGTGACAAATAAATAAGATGGTTTATTAGAAAGCTTAATACACTCGATTTTTAATTATCAGAAATGCTAAATATTGTAAAATACTCCAAAGAAGATAACTAATCTAGGATAGAGTTACTCAACTTATCTAATAAATCTTGGTTTTAAACAAAAGAAAAAGAAATAAACTTGAGATTAACCTTGATTAGAATCCACTTGAAAGCTAATCAAAATCAAAATCAAAAGGTTATAATCCAAATCGAAATAGACTACTAATTTAGATCAAAAGGAGTATTTTTAAATCTTTCTATTCTAGAGATAAAAATAACAAAATCAAAATAGTACATCTATCTCCTCGTATTACCTGCCATCTATTCTAATGCTTTTCACTAGCACATGCACACAAATAAATTAAAAATGTTAAAATTATGGTACATCCCCAGAATATTTAACTAAAAAGAAGATTTACTTGTATTTTACAAGATTTTTTTCTACTTCTCCTTGTTTTTCTTTTATCTTTTCTTTGAATTTCTTTGCTTGCGATAATGTTTTTTCCAAACAATTTGCTTTATTAAATGAATATATTCAAATAAAGAACCAGAATGAATCAGAAACAATAAGACAGCAATCACCTCAGATAACTTGTATCGCCCAAACTGAAAAGAAAGAAAAAAAAAGAAAAGGGAGAGATTAAAGGATTACATGAAAATATTGCTCCTTCACCAAAATTTACATGATATTCCTTCTAATAAGCCACAGTAATGCTCATTGCTAGACTCGATTAAAAGCGAGGAAAGTGAGAAAGAAGAAGAAAAAAAATTAATAAGAATTTTGAAAAATCTAAAGATTATCAATTAATCGAACTGTCAAGCGATACAAAGGGGAAAAAATATTCGTATTATATAAAGCGTAAAACACACCCACAACAACCCTTACATCAAATGGAAATCCAACCTGACGTTGTCTTAGTGTAGAAGTACTCAATCATCTCCAAAATCGGTGAAGGCTGTTTTGGTAGAGTCTACAAAGGTCTCGATCTGAAAAGAAGAGAATTTGTCGCAATAAAATAAGTTCCGTTGAAGAAATTCTAAGAACAAACGAAATTGAAGGAGCTGTTCCAAGCAGAGGTGAGCATCTTGCAGAGAGTCAAAAGTGAGAATGTAGTATCATATGTGGATTACTTCGACACATCTGATGCTAGTTTCCTGGTGTTAGAATTCTGCGATTCAGGAGATCTCGAATAGTATCTCAAGGTGAGGAAAACTATCCCTGAAGATGAAGCAGTTGAGTTCTTCAAGTAAATTCTCAACGGATTCAAAGGTCTGCATGAGATTCCAGCGATTCACAGAGAGTAAGAAAACATAAAAGATTTTTAGAATAAAAAAATAATAAATTTTAAAGGATAAAAGGAATTTGACAATAGAAAGTATTCATTTATTAAATTGACAAAGAAAGGAGAAAAATCTTAAAATAGAGAGAGAGAGGGAAATAATAAAAATATTCAGGATAGATTATTCTCTGAAGTGCTTATGATAATTTATAAGAGGAAATTAGAGAATTAGTGCTTATTATTTCTCTTGAATTCGAAAGGAGAAATAAATATATTTTAAAATACTACTTTCAAAAAATATAACTAGATGATGAGGGTGTTGGGGGGGTATTTGCTGATTTTAGAATCAATTTTAGATCATCCCTTATGATCTTTCTCTTACTAAATTCCCTTTTTTAATAATTTTATTTAAAAAACAGCATAAAAGCAGCAAACATCCTGATCCACAACAAGAACATTCTCAAAATCGCTGATTTAGGTTTCGGAAAGATCATGAAATCTACTGACATTACACGCACAATACTAGGTACTTCCATGACAATGGCACCAGAAGTTCTCGAGAACAAGCCCTACTCCTTGGAAGTTGATGTCTACAGGTAACTAAAATCGAGCATTTGTATTTATAAACCCCTCTTTTAAATTCAAAAAAGTTCTTAAGTTTTTATTTATTTTTTTCTTCTTTGAACGACAGTTTGGGTGTGATATTCTACTAGATGCTTTTTGGCGTGTTCCCATACAACGGTCGAAGCGACTCAGAGTTACTTAGGAATATCAAAACGAAGCAACTCAATCTCCAGCCAAATTCCATCAAAGTATCCACTGAAATGAAGGATCTTCTTTCTCAGATGATCTGCTACGACAGAGCCAAAAGAATCAAATGGCCAGAGATATATCAACACAAGGTCTTCGCTGAAGGCAAAAAAATGGCGACCAATAACGTGTCGTT
>Ga0302271_10004162_pt1 | contig 11727 bp, 14 predicted proteins | sample III_Bog_N1_1_FD_198767 | JGI IMG/M metagenome (GOLD analysis project Ga0302271, IMG submission 198767) | Peat permafrost microbial communities from Stordalen Mire near Abisko, Sweden - III_Bog_N1_1 | ecosystem: Environmental > Terrestrial > Soil > Wetlands > Peat | place: Sweden: Abisko... | reverse complement strand
AAGGTAAATCCATATATCACCGATAAAGTGGCTGTAGCAACGCCAAGCAGAGAGAAAGAGAAAGAGAGAGAGTATTTCTATTCCCATTTTAGTATATTTTGAAAATTTTAAAAACAATTAGAGACTACTGCCTAAGCTAAAATGACCGATTCTATTATCACAGCGATATCTCCAGTCTTATCGTCGCTGCATTTATCTATCAATGGCAATTCAGGGAATAGTAGTAATAGTAATAAAAGGCATCTTCACAGACGAACGCAATCTCAATTTGATTTCAAGACATAGACTTAAAGTGATAATTCTGAAACGATCTCGTCAGCTGCTTAGACACCACCACCAACAGCTGGAACTATACCTAGTCTCACTCCTCCTGCTGTATATGCCTAGCAAGGATATGCTAGTAACATCATATAATAAGGTGTTTTGAATGATTTTCATTCTGCAATGAATAGCAATAATTAGTCGATAGTTGGAGCTAATCTTTTACAGTATTCTCCATAATCGTAGATCTTTTTCAATTCCTAAATAATACCTCTATCTTCAATCGCTTTACCATAAGCACAGTTAGGAGAATAAAATGCATTGATAGCTGTGGGTAGTAGCAGATAATCATAGGAAAGTGAGTTATCTAACACAGGAAGCAGTAGCTGCAACAGCGATTTACATAAATTAGAGGATCACATGTAAGAGAAGAATGCAAGGACATAAGAGAATTAAGAGCCAACTCAAGAGTTGCAGTAGTAGCAGTAGTTGTTAGACAAGGAACATCCATAATAATCAGCATAACAACCACTAACGACATAATAAATGATTGAATACATGCAGCAAAAATAAATCGAAAGCAAGCAGCAAATCATCGAAACGATCGATGAAGATTTTTCTCGATTTATCTCTTCGAACTCCAATAATTGCTTTCAATTCGGTAAAAAGCGACTCCGAAACGATCACTTTGAATCAGTCTCCACCAGCTAAACTGCTTTGTCTCATCTTGCGGAGTAACTTAGTCTCTAGCATTTAGAAAAAGGCACACCAGTACTTTAAACGATTCCCGAATAAGAAATAATATCATCGGAGTATTAAGCTATCTCCCATCCAGGATCTACACGTAACCATGAAGAAACAACAACAGCTAAAAAAGAAATATTCTTCTCCGATCAGTTATAAGAATAAGAGTAATATTCGGGGAATAAATCACTGCTAAAATCAACGGCAAATGAAGGAATTGGTAAGGATAACCATAATAGAGATGAAAGAAAATATCATAAAAAGTCCCCAAAAAAAGGGAAAAAAAATAAGGGCAGTTATTTTGAGAATAATACTAATTAACTACATAACAACTAACATTTCTTCCTTTTATCATCTAACATCTTACCTATTTTTGCTTGTTTAACTGAACAAAAAGCAGACAACCATTCGATGATTGAGTTATCTCCTTTATTAACAGCTTAATCCCCTGAAACTCAAAGCATAAAATACTCGACAAGTGCAGGGTTCTACGTTGCTCCATTTGATAACGAATCTGGTTCAGTAGCAGCATCGCTGTCTCCTGCATTTCTCAGTAACTCCCCGAGCAAATCAGCTGTCATGTCTTCTTCAGCTGTTGCTGCTGGTAGTATGTCTGAAAAACGATATTTTCCATCTGTGAAGAAACAACAGCAAAAGCAAATGAATATCCAGTAAATAGCAATCTAGCCATTGCAGTAGCAACAGTAACAGCTGATCCAATCACTCAAGAATATTACATCTTCTGGTTAGTTCTATGACTAAATAGTTCAATCTCAACAACATCAACATCAGCAATAACAGCAATAAAGCCATCGAAAGCAATGCAGCTTGAGTGATGAAATGGAAGGCAGTCTGAAGTGCTTACAAGCGTAGTTTGCGTAGCTTCAAAGACAATAGCAGCAACAACAACAGCAAACAAACCTAGCCTCAGGCAAGACACTGTCTGCTCTGAAGAATAGACCACCAAATTAGTAGACTTAACCTGGATTTGACGAGCAGGATTCGATATTTATTAAATAGTCATCAGCACAGTAGTTATTGTAGAAGAAACAATTACAAAATCACAACAATAATTCGAATATCTAATAATCCCTGTAGCTCAGTTAGTCTCCTTAGCCTTTGCTTAAGAAACCACCACCGAATAGCTCATAGTTTATGTCAAACAGTGTAGTCATTGCACCATCGTCATCATCATCCGCAACCACTAAAGCACAAATCTGCTCCTCATGCATTAGCACTAATCCCAACAATCGAACTAGCCTAACTCTTCCTTAATCCTCTTCCTCACCTCAATAGCAATACTTTCATTACCAGTTGAATTCCCCCATTCCCTAGCATCCCGCTAGTTGCACTGCATGCTTCAGTGATCGACCTCCTTGCGCTTTGAATCGAACAAGGCAAACTAATTCCGATAGAAGGTATGATTCCGCTGAATCCTCTAACCTCCTAAATCACACATTCATAGCGGAAGATAATCATAGCTAGAATGGAAATAGCAATCACGAGCAAGCCAAATAGCAGCAGCAGTAGAGCAATCAGCTGCCATTGAAAGACAGTAATGCCAACATCAAAGAATATAATGGTAATATCAAGTCCAGCTCGAATCGAAGCATTTAAGCGCTTACAAAGAACGCTGGTGGTGTTGTTGTAGCAGCTAATAAGCCAAGTTAGCTGCCTCATTCGGATAGGACTAATAATATTCCTAGCACTTCCATTGTGAATACGAATAATTAACTGTTCTACAGCTAGACGCAATATGCTAGGAAAAAACCTGCTAAAAATGCACATTCCAGTAGCTCAACAGCAATCAGTAGTTACAATATCAACATGAATACCAACAAAGCTGACAATAGCAGCAATAGCAACAACAGCCACGATTAGATAAGGTAATTTATCAATTAAATCGCTGGTTCATCCAAAAAACCACATCAATCTTCAACAACACCCGTAACAACAACTGCTTTCTTAGCTGATATCAATACGAGCATTAAGAAGATTCAAGGAGCGCATAACCATCATCAACGCAAAGCATCTGCTGGAACAACTACTACGACAACCACAACGACAACAACTATTGGACCTTCTTGCCCAACAGGTTCATAGCTATATCCTTTTAGTTCAACCTCTGTAACTCCTAATAGCTTCTGTATATCTGCACCTCCTCCTTAAGGTGATGATAAATCCCACTAGTTACTCTTATCTGGATAATCCTAACTCTGCCACTCAACTGGTTCGGTTAAACATCAAACTCCCATGACGAATATCTTAAAGAATCTCATGCCTTTCCCGTAATAGTTCTCTAATAGTCACAACGATAACACTGAGAAGAATAATCAAGAAGAATATCAAGAATACCATCACGCATAATCAAAAAAAACAGCGATTTAGCAGGAAAACAGCGCAAAATTTGAAGAACTGAGGAAACTAGTTTTTGTCTTGCTGGAGAGGATCAATTAATTAGAAAGTAGTAATTCCTTCCTTCTGAGCAGCATGGGATAGCTTATTAAAGACAAGGAGATCGACAAGAAGGTAAAAGAAGAATTAACATAGTTGAGAATATCATATTAGTTTAGACTTCCCATATATGCCTTAACTCTTTCTTTTATTTGTTTTCCCCCTCCATAGCAACTCTAGAAGATAGAGAGTTAAACTTAGTCGAATTAAAGGACGATAGCTGCGTTGAGTAAATTACTTGCTTCAAGGAATATCCAGCCCAAACCAGAGTCTGATACAAGGATATGCACGTAAAGTTCAAACTGTTTTTAAGTTATAATCAATGCGAATTTTCCTTCTTTCTTTGATGTTTATCTGCCCAATTTCATCTAATCTAATTCTCTAATTTGCTTCTTCTTTTTCATTCATTTTTTCAGCGACTACAGCTCAAGTGAATCACCTGCAGATGCTCTTTAAAGCAAATTCCAAGCAAAAGACAGCTTATTTTTCTCATAAATAGAACCTTCCTCTTAAAATTCCCAATTCAGTTCAACCCTTAAACATCCAAACAGCAACAGTAGCGGCAATAACAATAAGTAGAACAACAACAACAGCTCAGTCTTATTATCGTTGATTGAGAAACTGTCAGCAGAACAGTAGCATAATCAACAGCTCTCATCAAAACAACAACAACACTATTACTAGCTTGATTCTACATAATATCCATCTGTTGCCCGCGCTCCTTCGACGGTTGTATCAGCTGCAACGTAAATTCAAAAGTACCTGCAGAAGGATCAGACAACAAAACCTTCATAACCCTCTCCTATACCTTATTATTAGATTTCAACTTCTCCTCTTTAGAAAGCAGCTACACCGTCAGTGCTCCACTTAGGACTTTCTTCTTCTCCTGCTAAGATCGTTTGGTAATCGCCTCAGGAGTTATCTGCTTCATCGTAAAGAGAAGACCTTGATTGGTAGATGGAAGATAGCAGTCGTAGCAGTGAACGTTAAGAACAATAATAATAATAATACTAAAAACAACAATATTCTTAGGATGCTTTGCTGTAGCCATCCGCTTGCTCTTGCTCCAACAAGAATGGACATACTGTGTAGTCTTCAGATTAACCTAACAATATCTAAAACGTTGTATTCTCATAGCCACAACTGAAAATGAATAAGTCTGTTTCATAGCCGAACTGCAATAATAATCATAAGAATAATAATATCGTCACGTCTAACAGCTATGTTTCTGCTTTTTCTTATCCATAATCGAGTTCAGCACAGCTCCAAGAGCAATCCTAATTGACACGTCACTTGTAATCGTTGTAAAAGTAATTTGCAGCTGTCTCTGAAGCAACTTAGAATTGATAAACCAGTTGTGTTTCTTTATTTTCCACCTATCCTATATGAAGACAATCTAGCAGATTCAATTTCCTTGCTAGTTAATCCTTTTTTTTGTGTGTGCTTATTTATCATGTTTTTAGCAATGTTCATATTAGTTTTTCCATATTAATTAAACAAATTTGTTTCTTATTTTGTATTTGCTATTCATTGAATCTCTCTCTCTCTCTTTTTCATTGATTTCAGCACCTAAATACGCAGATGCTTCAGTAAATTGCAAAAACACTTTATCTCTTAAGTCTTTTTAGAAAGCTAACAACATAACTTCAAGCAATAAAAAATTAAAAAAGAAATAATTCAAAAATTATAAATCAAAGTGAGAGGTAATTTAAAGGGCACTCCTAACAATAGTTTACCATAAATCTAACCAATACTTGAAGCATAATGGGGATTAATAATTCATATTAAGCTGGGAGAAGGTGGATTAACCAGAAAATACAAAGAATACAAGGAGGATTGGGTGTGGTTAATTGATTATTTTTGGGGGACAACAAATCTACGAATAAACAATACAAACAGGAGAAAGAGATTGAAAGAGAGAGAGAGAGAGAGAAGACAAAAAGAAAAAACTTTAGACTCCTCCGCCGTGATAAGTGTAGATCCTCGAAGATCTCAAGCATAACTAACTACAGAAGTAACAGAGGAATCACAAACAATTCTTCATTCCTCACACTGAATCTGCATTAACACATCAGAATTTAAGATTTTCTAAAAATCAATCCAAAAAGATCATTATCAGAAGAGAATAACATTCATCCTCCAGATATAGCTCCTTGTCTTGTGCTTTTATTATCCTAAAGATACTTCCCTCCTCTAAAATGTTAATCCATCATTCCCATTCATTCCATAGTTCTCCTGCTGTTGCACCCGCTCATTAGCACACTTCCTCAACCGCAGCTATCAGCATGACTGCATTGAAACAGTAATCAATTCCTTATTCAACATTGGTTTTGCTGATTTTTTTTGGTTTTGAATTCAAAAAATTTGTTGTTTTAGAGATATTTTGGATGAAAAATCTGGTGGATTCTAGAACTTGCAACCTTTATCTCCACCAAACAGTTCTTCGTCCAATCGGATTCCAGGTGCTGGATATGCATAAACCTTAAAGCCGTAGTCGTAAATGCAACAGAAACAATCTTATTTAGGTTGTAGTAGCAGCAGTAACAACAGTAGCAGTAGTAGTGTTAATAATTAGAATAATCATTGCTTTGTTGTGGAATAAGATAATTTGCTATCACTTTCAAGATAGATTTAACAGCAACGACAACAACAACAATCAGCATCGTCACAACCGTAACTCCAATCATAACATAAGAATCCTTTAGCAACTGCACAGAGGCTTCAACCTTAGTAGTAATAGTAGTCATTAACCAAACCATAATCCGCAAATACTCCTCTGCAATTTGCTATGATGTAAAACAATAGCAGCAACAATAATAATCTCAAGAAGAAAACAACAACAACCACAGGAACAACAGGAGAAGTTCTTATTATCCCGAAAAGCACTGCTTTGATGAACACACTTGACACAGGGAGTATCGCAGGGAGTTTTTCGAAGAAGCTAGAGAAGCAATTTCAATTGAAAGGAAACTCCTTGTAATTGGAAGAATCAGCGATGTAACGGATGCTAGTCTTTCGCTAAGAAGATGAAGACAACAACAGAATTAAAACCGGTAATAATCTAGGAGGAGCTGCTTAGTAATAGAAATATCCTCCTATGATTCTTTCACCTTCTCAAAAATAACAATAATAATATCTTGTGAGCCAGCATAGTCCTTTGCTGCTGTCAGACAATCCAGAAGGGGATTCAACGCTCAAAACTAACACCACTATGCCTCCAACCTTCAGCCATAAATCTCATAATAATACTAATAACACCAACAAACCATAACACCTTCAAGATAAATCTAAAGAAGCATCAGCATTCTCTCAATCGCGCTTATTATCAGCGATGCTCGCAACAAATTCCGTCATAACTAGATTCTCCGAGCCCACATTAAAAGATCCTCCCTTACCTTAAGGCGACTCTCAATTAAGCATATCTTCCTCTGCGAATTTCGATTCTTCCATCTAGTAAATATCTTCCTCCAGCAAACTGAAATATAAACACTCCCATGAATAATAACTAAACCTAACAAGCGGAATCACAGCTCACGCCACCCATAACTACTCCAAAAAGCCATAGAATAGCATTAACACCAGTGCGAGCAGCAGTACAAAGCACAGCAATTAGCAATAATCCCAGTAGCCAACGTTGTTTTCGTTTCCCTTAGCGAATCTGAATTCGCTAGGGAGCACAACATCCTCCAATCCCAGAGGAAATTACTACTCTTAAATGCCTACTAACAACATGACATTCTCTACGCCACAATAAGTACCTTCATAACGATAGCAACTGCAATAATCGTTTTAGCAGTATCTAAAGTAGCAATAGGAATTAGGGTAGAAGTAGGTAAACTAAACATAATAAGCAAGTCATCAATTGCATCAATAACAACGCTAATCATAATAGCCATAGGATATAAAGTAAACTGAAAAAAGTCTTAGCAATAAAATCACTAAGCATTAAGGGAAACCGTCATTATAGTTGTAGTAGTAATAGTAATAGTAATCTTGCTCAAATAACAACAACAACAACAGTAATTAAGTGTATTAACAGCAACAATACGAAGACACTAAGCCGTAGTAATAGCAGTTATTTTAGCAATCTACATCATCCTCTTCAATACCCACGCAAGCTAGAAAGCCGCATGCACCTTATCAGCATTCGTAATTTCAATTGAATCTGCAGTTTGCCAAATACCCTCTATCATCGTAAGCATTATCGACAAACTCTACAATGCTAGCTCAAACAGCTGAGCGCACAACTGCTTCTTCCAATGAAACTGTCTCGAAGTAGATTAATTTAATTAAACCTAGCAGCAGCACCTCTACGAGTACTTGTAATATCATAGATAAGGAGCATCATCATACTTCTGCCATTGCTAATACACCTGATTGCAATTAGAATCCTAACTAATAATCAGCAACTTAGTATCCTTCCAAGACTACAGCTACAACTATAGTGCCTTCATAAATGCAGATGTAAAACACAAATACCTTGAAGAATCATCAAGTATTAATGGTTTCTAATAAAGACTCTTCAGGTGTGTCTCCACTGCATAAAATTCAAACAAGATCGTATTCCTAATTGGCAGCAACTGCTTCTTCTTCTGTACCATCCAGCAAACCATAGTAATCTTGCAGTGTTAAGCCACTTCACCAATAAGATCTCAAATACTTCGCTGATTTCAAGTGAGATTCTTTTGTTAATAATTTGATATTTCATCGAACATAACAAACACAAATTAAAATAGAAAAATATGATTTACTTGTTTTTTTTGCTTGGATTTTGAAGGCACTCCTTAAATAATTACTTGGATTTCATTGCGAACGTGAAGCACCCGTACATCTTCAAATAGACAACTCAGCCTTCGTTACAAGTAAGCAATATTTAGAAAGAGAGAGAGAGAGTTTGTATGATCAAGTCCTATTAAAATAACTGAATGGTTGTTAGATTGTTAAATAATTGAATGTTTGTTCTTTTTGTTTATTTTCCAAGAATCCTAAGCATAATTAGGCTCTCAATAGCAGTAGTTTCTAAGATTTTAGCAATCTTTGTAGTGTTTCAGATACCCTGTCGAAGGATAAGTTCAAACAATGGAAAGAGGTAATAAATCACTTAGGGGGGGGAGGGGGGGACAATCAAGATATCAGTTGCTTTGTCTAATTTGATTTGTTGATGTTTAAAGATAAATTGTGATTTGTTATATTTTTCATTTTTCTTTATTAGACTCTTGAATTAAAAGCGCAAGGACTTGGAAACTGTAAATGAGCTCCAGAAAAGAGCAATCTATGGTCATTGATAACTCTTAGTGTATTAACTTCAAATCAAACTAAATTCATTTATCTGTAAATTCCAATAAATGATTTATTCTTTTGTTGAAATCATCATCATTTCTTCACTCGCTATCAATCATTTGATTGTGCATGTGTATATTTTTGTGTGTACGTAATAATTGATTTGGTCGTTCCTTTGTGTTTAATTCATTTGATGTCAATATTACTATGAGAATAACAATCAATCTTATTATTTACACTTTGATTTTCAAAGCAGACACCGTTTCTGTGAAATGTCCTCAAAAAATAATTTAAAATATTTGGCTCAATTTTTTTTGAATAATTAAGAGGGAAAGCAAAAAAGGAGCGGATACTCCAAGATTTGACCCGAAATTACTGTCAAAAGAAAGAACCAAAGAGACTATTTGGTCTAGCAAGGAAATATTCTGCAGAAACGCCACGCTGAATATCAATAAACACAGCAAACGAATAAACAAATTGATATTGTGAGAATAAACAGGCATATGAAACCAAAACCAAATCATGTGGAATTTGGCGCATTCATTGATGATGACGATGATGATTCGTCTGATGAAGATGCAGAGTTTGTTAAGTCGTTGATGAATATTAAAAATGTAACGAATTATTATTATGGTTGTTGATTTGGCTAATCCACAGGTAATAGTCCCTTTAACTATATTATTTTGCATTCCATAGACAAGCAAAGACATTCAAAAAAACATATCTCCTAACAAATTGGCATTGCCTTCTCAACCGAACATCGATCTGTGTCGTTAATATACTTCTAAATCTCCTGAAACAACAACAATCAACAACAAAATATCACCTCAAACTGTCAAGAACACATCTGCTTTGAGAGCATCACTTGTAAATACACACTCGATGGGTATGTTGAAGAACCTTTCCATAGAAAGAGTATCACCATAACCAAAACAAACGCCTTAGAATAAAACTAAAGAATCTCTCAAGGATTCTAGGACAAGTTTAGGAAAATACAAAACACCTAATCCATAAAATATTGATGATTTCTAAATGAATAGAGGGTCGATTACTTCAGCTACTGATCCAACTAAGAGACTCCCGCAGTCAGCGAAAGACAGTAGCAATAAATCTTGCCGATAAAAGCATAACAAAGATGCAAATCCCTAGTAAGATTGTGAAGGTGAAGGAGAAGAAGAAATGAATTAGATTCCATATTGGGCTCAAAAACAAAAGTGCAAGGATGCTGAGAAACGCTATCCTTCAGATAGCAACTACGATTCGACAACGCTATTTATCCCACCTGAAGAGCTTAGAAGTCTTTCAAGTTCTCAAAAATAATATTGGATGATAAAATCTAAGCATTTTGATAAAATAGTTTTCTTTAAACTTGGTAAATTCTACGTGATGTGGTATGAAGATGCGTTAATAGGGTAGAAAGTACTCGATTTCCAGCTGACTAGTGGTAAACTCAGCTGTGGTTTTCCTGAGAAATCCATTGATAAATATGCTGCGATTCTAGTCAAGTTTGGGTATAAAATCGTTGTTGTCGAATAGGTTTCGAAAAATAAGAATAAATCTAGTGTTGTTGATAGGGAAATTGTGGATATTATCACGAGAGGCACAATTAATTTCACGTTTGAAGAATAAAATCATGATCCAAAGAATCTAGTTGTTATACGGTACAAAATCATTTATCAAATGAACACTTCTTAAATTCAACTTTTTTGCTGTTTTATTGAGCTAATAATGTTTGTCATCTTGTGCAGCTAACGGACAAACCGTGAATTCGGTATCGCAGTGTATGAATCGTTTACAGGTAAGATTCAAGTTGGTGAATTGCAAGACGATAAAACATAAACTCGCTTGAAGACATTTTTATGTATCTGCAAGCCATCTGAAATCGTCTACGATCCAGGCAATATCACCTCGGAAATCATGAAAATTCTCAGGAGTTCATTGTTCAAAGCATAATTGAGTATTTTGAAGGATAACGACAATCAATGGGGACCGAATCTTGCTTCACATTATATTTGTTAACAATATGGCAATGATAGTTCTAAATATCCTACTGAGCTCTAAGACATGCGGAGTAACGAGGAATTACGTGGATAACGAATTGAATTAAAGTACTCTGCATTAGCGGGGTTATTCAGCTACATGCAATACACGATGCGATTGGAGAGTGTTCTGTAAAGTGGAGAGTTTATCCCCTGCGATTTCGACAAGAAAACATTTTCTTCGCATTTATTGTTAGACAGTTAAGCACTGCAGCATCTAGAAATACTCTAGAATTCGACAGCTACAAGTTTGTCTGATGAAGATAATCGTATGGGGACGTTGATAAACTACTTAGATTATACAAAATCGCCTTATGGGAAAAGGCTTTTGAAAAAATGGGTTTGTTCACCTCTCACTGACATTGCAGCCATTGAGGACAGGCTAGATGCGCTTGAAGACATAAATAATGATATTGCTATGAAGGAGAAGTTCACGAATGGAATATGTAAATTCCCAGATATTGAGAGGCTATGTGCTTCGATCTACAGGTAAACTAATAGACTCAGAGAGGGGAAAAGACTTGATTTTATTCTTTACATTTTTCAGGAAATTTTTGTCAATTTCTCAAACGATTTTTGCATATTTGGTTACAAATAAATAAGGTATTCTGTCCGCTGCAAACAAAGTGGAAAGGCTCTACTGTATGAAGATATATCGGGTGCTCGACTAAACGAATTTAAAAATCTAATAAACACCTTAAACGAAATTGAAGCATTACTTGAGTAGACATTTATTCCAAACATATCTAAATTCAAAAGTAATCGGCTCAAGAGATTATGCTCGTATAAGACAATCGGTGATCCTAAACAATCAGGTGATTTACCTAAAGTATCAGAGTTTATATCTGCACTTGAAGAATACGTTGATTTTTCATCGAATGAACGGATTGGAATGAGTAATGTTCAGCATCCAGTTCCAAGGTAAGGAGTGAATGTTTAATATGATTAA
>Ga0302271_10004158_pt1 | contig 11735 bp, 8 predicted proteins | sample III_Bog_N1_1_FD_198767 | JGI IMG/M metagenome (GOLD analysis project Ga0302271, IMG submission 198767) | Peat permafrost microbial communities from Stordalen Mire near Abisko, Sweden - III_Bog_N1_1 | ecosystem: Environmental > Terrestrial > Soil > Wetlands > Peat | place: Sweden: Abisko... | reverse complement strand
ATATAAAATCGTGTACTTATCCAAATAACAAGGCAAAACATCTTTCAGGAATGTCGCGCATGCTTATATCCGAATTCAGAGGCATAGTACCCTCTGAGCCGGATCTTTTACAGCGTCTGCCAGGAGTCGGAAGAAAGAGTGCAAATGTTGTGGCATCCGTGATATTCAGAAAACCCGTAATGGCTGTTGATACGCATGTTTTCAGAGTATCGCACAGAATAGGTCTGGTAAAAAATGCAAAAACACCTTTGAGCGTTGAGATACAATTAACCCGGCACATTCCTGAAGAACTAATTCATGAAGCGCATCACTGGTTGATCCTTCACGGGAGATATGTATGTAAGGCCAGGAATCCATTATGCATCAAATGCGGATTATCAGAATTTTGCAATTATTACAGGGTAAACAGGAAAAAGTGATAAATGAACGGATATAATTTGAAAAAGGTGGGAATTTGTGGAGGTAGTGGTAACAAAACTTTAATTGGTGTGTTGAAATTAATAGCTGGTAACCGGATTTAAATCAATAATTGTTATTTTTAGATTGTAATTGAAATGACCAGGTAAATGGATTATAAAGAGAGTTATATAGAGTTGCTGGAGACGAATAAAAGACTGGAGAAGGAACTTGAGTTGATTCGTTCAAAAAGCCAGGAAAAATCAGAGTTAGCCAGGGAAATGGTCTTCAGAATTTTTCATTCAGCCAACTGTTTAATGGCAATCAGCAAGTTAGACAGCGGCCAATATGTTGATGTAAACGAGACATTTCATAAGTCACTTGGCTATTCGAAAGAAGAAATTATTGGTCGGACCTCAGATGATATCCAGATTTTTGCAGATTTCGAGGATAGCAATAAATATATGAAACTGATATCCAAGCTAAAGAGCATCAAAGGATATCCGGTTACCCTGAAAACGAAAACAGGTGAAGAAAAACCTTATCTTTTCTCGGCGCATACAGTACAGCTTGAAAATGAGATTTATCTCCTTACAATCTTTGCTGAAATCAAAGATATTCAGAATAAGCAGGGAATTGTATTTGAGAAGTTTGCTGATCTGCTTCCTGAAATGGTATATGAATTAGATCTGGCAGGAAAGGTCATATATGCCAACAGACAGGGACTTGATTTTTTTGGATATACAAAAGAAGAACTTTATGCAGGTATCAATATTGCTGATATATTTCCTGACAGTTATAAGGAAATGAATAAAAATCTGAAATCGTTGACTTCACCGGACCAAATATCAAGTAATGAATATTTTGGCAAAAAAAAGGATGGAAGTCTGGTTCCTATCGTTACTCATTCCTTTGCTCTGTTCATTGATGATATGATTATCGGATACAGAGGTGTGGTAACAGATATCAGTAAGCAAAAAGAATATGAGAGTCAGATAATCAGAGAAAAGGCATTTCTTGAACATTTATATAATTCAACGCCTGTTGCAATCGTAATTACAAGCCCATCAGGCATAGTCTCAATGATAAACCGTGAATTCACCAATCTCTTTGGCTATACATTGGAAGAGGTTGTGAACAAAAATGTTAATGATCTTTTGGTTCCGGACGATTTAAAAGAAGAAGCAATAAAAATCGACAACCTTGCATCTCTTAACCGTAAGGAGGTTAGACAAACAATAAGAAAAGATAAAAACGGTAATAATATTCATGTTATCCTCGTCGCAACTGCAATTGTCATTAATAATGAAATTGTTGCCAACCTTGGCATTTACAGGGATATTACAACTGAGAGGAAAAATCAGCTCTTACAGGAGATATTATTTAACATATCAACAGCCGCCCTGAAACAATATGATATCAAAGAAATTTATCCGATCATTGTTCAGGAGTTAAGTAAAATATGGGATACCAACAATTTCTTTATAGCACTTTATGATAATGCTTCAGAAACTTTATCACTGCCATTTTTTACTGATGAAAAGGATAACTTTTATGAAATACCTACTAAAAAGACTATAACAGGATATGTAATAAATAACAATAAATCAGTTCTTCTCAAACAAAAAGATCTGAAACTTCTGGATGAATCAGGAGATATTGACCTTGTGGGAACTCCCTGTAAAGTCTGGATGGGTGTTCCGCTGAAAGTGGAGAATGACATCATAGGTGTAATGTGTCTTCAGGATTATTATAATGAGGACAAGTTTTCACAGGATGATCTTTATATAATGGATTTTATTGCCAATCAGATTGCGATAGCCCTTCAGCGAAGAATGATGCTCGATAACATTATTCTTGCCCGCCGGAAAGCTGAAGATGCAGCTCAATCAAAGCAGCAGTTCATGTCAACAATGAGTCATGAAATCAGAACGCCGCTTAATGAAGTGATCGGAATTACAAATCTTCTTCTTCAGGGTGGTCCTCGTGAAGATCAGATGGATTATATCAAAGCTCTGAAGTTTTCAGGAAATCATCTCCTGACTCTCGTAAATGATGTCCTCGATTACAATAAAATGGAATCGGGCAAAATAATTTTCGAGCAGACACAATTTAATCTCAGTGACTTTCTTAATGAGATTTTAAGATCATATTCATTCAGGTCAAAAGCAAAGAATCTGAGTTTTGATATAAAGAAAGCAAATGACCTGCCTGCTGAAGTTATTGGGGACCCAATCAGGCTGAATCAGATTCTTTCCAATCTTTTATCGAATGCACTGAAATTCACCACTCACGGGAGCATACATGTTATGGTAAAGGAATTAAGCCGAACAGCTAATCAGTCAAAAATGGAATTCACCGTTACCGATACCGGTATTGGTATTCCAAAGGATAAACACTCCTTAATCTTTGACAGCTTTACTCAGGCTTCTCCTGATACAACCAGGCATTTTGGTGGTACAGGATTAGGATTGGCCATATGCAAAAAACTGATTGAATTGCAGGGAGGTACGATAACAATTGACAGTGAACCTGACAAAGGATCAACCTTCAGGTTTGTTATCTCTTTTGGAATATCAGAAAAAGCCCAGCCTCCGACTACTGAAGTTCCTGAGAATTTCTCGGGACTTGAAGGCAAAAAGATACTCGTCGCTGAAGATAATAAGATAAACTTCTTTGTTGCCAATAAGTTTCTGATTGGTTGGGGAATATCTGTTACACATGCAGAAAATGGTCAGATTGCTCTCGATTTACTGGAAAAAGAAAATTTTGACCTTGTGCTTATGGATTTACATATGCCGGTAATGGATGGTATCGAAGCCACCAGGATCATCAGAAAATCGGAAAATCAAAAGGTCAGGGATATTCCGATTGTTGCTCTTACAGCTGCGATTATGTCGGAAAGTCATGATAAGATTGAGGATCTGAATATTAATGATTATGTTCTCAAACCATTTAAACCTCACGATCTTTTCGAGAGAATTCTTAAACACGTAAGGTAGAGCTCCCCAACCCCACTTATTCCGTACCATTTCGGCCCCCCAATCCCCCTAAAGAGGGGCCCGTTATCTTTCTTTAAGAAAATTTTGTTCATGTTTCAGGACGAACCCCCCTTTAGGGGGGCAGGGGGGCAAAAAAAATGTGTCTTAAAGGGGCAGGTGGGCAAAAAAAAATGTGTCTTAAAGGGGCAGGTGGGCAAAAAAAACTGCGTCTTACGGATAGTGGTAAAAATATGATGGTTGAAAATAGCTACTTTATACAGTTTCTGCTGATATAATCCGTAACACGTTTATTTCCCAGCCTAAATGCTGCCCTGAAATCGTGACAGGCATCTTCAACCTTTCCTGAACTTAGCAAAGCTATTCCTTTATTAAGCCATACATCAGAATTGGAAGGTTTGAGATCGAGAGACATACTGTAATCATTGATGGCCAGATCCCACGATTTTGAAACAAAATAAGAATTTGCCCGGTCAATATAGCATTCCGGATCATTTGGATGAAGCTTAAGATTCTTTGAAAAGTATTCCAGGGCCTTAAGGTTATCACCCGATTTAGTCTCGACTTTACCTGCCAGACTCAAAGCTGTACTGTTATCAGGATAGAATTCAAGATATTTGTTAATATCAATCAAAGCCTTATCGGTTTCACCTGTTTTATTATAGCAATCCGCCCTCAGCATCAATAAACCAGCATCTGCAACTCCTGAGGAAAGAAGTTGAGAATAAGTGTTTGATGCACCTACATGATCAGATGCTCCGGTCTGTGCCTTAGCCAGAATCCTCAGGTACTTTTCGTTCCCTGAATTTTCGGTATTCAGTTGGGCAATTGCTTTTATTACATCAGTATACTTTCCTGAAGCGAGGTTAATCAATACCTCAGCATAAATTACTTCAGCATTACTCTCATAACCTTTTTTAAGTTCAGAAAGGACTTCTTTCGATTCATCTATTTTACCAGCTGATATATAATATTGAATTTCCGAAATACTTTTTTCTGTTGCACTGTACCATTCTTTTTTCCAGAACTGACGCCACTCCTGTCTGTTGTCTATTGTACTGAATGCCGGGTCGAGCATGATCTCCTTTTCACCCTTCTTAAAAAGAGATTTAAGATTCATTTCAAGATGATAAAGTGCCGTGCCGGCATCTCCTTTCAAAGCATAAATTCTTGACAGTCCATATTCTCCTGAAAATGGAGTTAGTTTATCAGCTTCGTTAAAATCGCTCATAGCTCCCGAATAGTCTCCTTTCAGGATGCATGCTTCAGCTCTTTCAATATAGAGTCTGCTTTCTTTTGTCTCGTCTATTGCTGCATTAAGCAGGTTGATTGCCTGTTCGGGTTTACCTGCTTCTGACAGTGCCCTAGCTTTTAGAATATAATCAACTGTCTGTTGACCATTCATGGTACAGACACTTATCAAAAACCAAAACAGAGTTATAATCTTCTTCATCTTAAAATACATTCAAAATCATTTGGTAGTCTGCTTATTAACCTTGGCATTTAATTCGGTAATTACATGTACAAATCCTGTAAGATGAAACAATTCGAGTCCTGAAATACGGTTTTCATAAACATCGCATTGATAGAAATACACTCCGGGAGATACGATTTTTCCTTTGTAAGTTCCATCCCAATTGATTGCAGGCTCTGCAGTTCTGAATAACAACATCCCGTCTCGGTTAAAGAGTCTGAAATCTATTTTTTCAACAAGTCCTGAAGTTTTTGCTACCAGTCTGTCATTTATATTATCTCCATTTGGAGTAAAAACATTTGGGATCTCATAAAAGTTGCAGGAATCAATACAAATCATAACAGACTTATTACTTTCGTTACCTATTGAATCAAATGCAGAAACAGCATAGCATCCTGAAATAGTCTGACCGGGAAAGTGTCGGTAAGTAAAGACATTCTTGTCGTTTATTGTTGTAAGCAGGGAAAGATTCTCATCTGACTTCATTTTAGCATAGATCTTATAGCCTACAACATCTGTAAAACAAACAGGATCGGCTATTGCCCAGTTGAGGGTGTTGTAAAGACTATCGCATTTGCTGGTAACATTCAGCACCGGAGGACACGGAGGTTCATTATCAATAGGAGTTGTACATATATGTTCTGAAAAATTTATCAGATTCTTTGGCATATTATCAGCCAGATAACCACCAACCGATTTGACGTAATAACAATATTGTCTGCCATTTACAAGACCATTATCGATAAAAGTCAGCTGATTTGTAGTGCCAACTGAATCATAAAGGTTAGTCGCATCATTTAACCTGAAGAAATCGTACTCTGTATTTATCCACGGAACATTTCTGGTTAAGGTGAATCGTGCTTTCTTGTCGCCTGGTGCGATTGCAAGGTAAACAGACGATGCGTACGACGGATCACCTATAAGAAATCTGTTACCAGTGGCATTATTATATAAATCAATCCTGTAAATATAACCCGTTGTCGAAGTATTTATCGAATTGTCAGTATATACAGTGTCATTCAGATCTACTGTTTGAATTGATGTAATCTGCTGAAAATCTGTACCGCCAACACCATTTGCCCTTGAAATAAGGTATTCATAGGGACCGTTTGCCGGGATAGTATCGAGTCGTTGTGGTTTCTTCCAGGAGAGGAAAATGGAACCGTTTACCGGGTCGGTATTTGTAACACTGACATTTTTAATAATTGGTATTCCCGACACAAGCGTAGATGTAATCTCATTTGAAGACTTGCTTTCGGTTCCATTGGGATAAACAGCAACTATTCTGTATGTGTATTCTTTACCGAACTGCAATCCTTGTCCGTTATCATTATCTGAAAATGATGTAGTGCTGCTGCCCCCAATATTTCCAACTTTTACAAAACCGGTGGAAGATGGAATCCCCGAAGTACATGAATCGGGCTTGAATGTTGAGGCTCCTTCCCTTCTGTATATATTGAATCCTGCAATGAAGTTTGAAACATAGGCCGTCCATGTCAGTCTGATTGATTTACCCTCCGGAACTGCATTGAGCAAATGAGGTGCAGGACCTAGTACTCTTATATTTATATTATTGATATCCGAGAGCCGTACATCTTTATTTGAGTCATCCGATTTAAAAATCACATTATAAGGTTGCTTCCTTACTGCTTTAAAACATGTTATCCATCGGAACCGGGAAGAGGCTGATCCCGCTACTGAATCGACTTTTGTAAAACTGGCACTGCATGAGTCAAGTCCATAAATGCCTGAGGTGGAACTGAGTGATAAAAAATCTTTATCAGGATCGGTTGCCGTAAACAGGAAACTAAGGGTGTCCCCTGCTTCGACGCAATAATCATTTAATGGCCCGTTTACAGGTGGTTTGTTAGTTGTATTAAAAACTTCAATCTGCATGTCACGCTCTATGATTCCGATTTTTTTCCCATTCCGCCATTCATTTATATCCATAGCTACATTAAATTTCCCCGTGTCAGCCGGGGTATCCCAGATAAGGTCGCCGCTGACCGAATCAATTCTTATTGAATGTGTTGCCGGAGGTAAAGTATACCCTATTATAGGTCTTGCATCTTCACGTGTACAGACTGTGAGGTTATACGAGAGGCTATCCCCGTCAGGATCATATGCTGAAGGATTATGAATAAATAAATGATGAAAAGCAGCTTTATCGTAAGGAGGATTCAGCAGTATTGGCGAATTATCGCGCCCCATCGCCGGATTGACTGTTAGGATTGTTGAAATTGAAAAAATTACATTTACTGAATTGGGAATATTAAGAACTCCTGCATTCCTGTTTGGGTCCTGCACCACTATTTTATATACACCAGGGCCAGGATAAGTATGATTTATTATATAGATATTCCTCCTGTAAAAGTTCGGGAAAATTATATTGGGTGGTACTCTTGATGCGACGGAAGTTGTATTATCACCCCATTCAACATTAAGAGTAGGTCTGTCTGCCAGGCTTAATGTATAGGTAAATGTAGTTATTGTGATCTCATAAGTGAGATCCGACAATTGTCTGTAGGTGATTTCACCAGCCCGGTTGTGGGTAGCATACACACTGGTAAAACAAAATGATATCAGAACCAGTAAAAAGAATTTCTTATAAATAATATTTTTCACTTTTGCGACTATTTTATTTTAAAAGATTATCCTGTCATATCTGAAGTTAATTTGACTCCTTCTTCAAAGTTGTTAATCGTCACCAGTACATTAAATGAATCTACCTCCGGAACATAATTAATGCTATTTAGTGTTACATGCACCGGATGAAGAAGAAACCATATTGAAAAAAAGTGTTCTGAACATTATTCTTCAGTTTCAGGCCTGATTTAAACAGCAAAAATCAGACCAATTATTGACTAATCTTTAATACTTACACGATCTTTCAGATAGGCGACCGATCCAACCTCGATAAATGAAAAGCCCGACCCTCCTGAAAAATTTCCTGCAAGAACAACTACTATATCATCACCAAGAAGATTATGTGTTTTAGTCAGGTTTTTCAAGGCGATATGAATAAATTCATCCACTGACTTTTTCTTTTCCTGAAGACTTGCATAAACACCATACGATAGTGCCAGTTCTCTCATAGTACTTTCCGAGTAGCATTGAGCAAGAATCAGTTTAATACCCCTGTAGGAAGCCATATCTCTGATTGTCCTTCCACCCAGAGTGTCGGCAATGATTCCTCTGGCTCCAATCCTGAATGCCGTTTTAACAGCAACCTTTGCAAGGTATGCCGATATTTCCCCGGTTACATTCAGGTAAGGTATGTTCATAAATTTCTCTTTATTCTTCTCTACTTCCAGAGCCACTTTGGTCATTGTTTTAACTGCTTCAACAGGATATTTTCCATTTGCTGTTTCCCCGCTAAGCATTATTGCATCAGTCTGTGAATAAATCGCATTGGCTATATCGCTGACTTCTGCCCTTGTCGGACGGGGATTGGTTATCATTGAATGAAGCATTTGTGTCGCCACGATAACCGGTTTCCTGGTAATAATGCATTTTGTAATGATCATCTTCTGGATGCCGGGAATTTGTTCATATGGTATCTCAATACCGAGGTCACCTCTTGCAACCATAATCCCATATACACTATCAAGTATATCATCGAGGTTATCGACGCCTTCCTGATTTTCGATCTTAGCTATTATCTTAATGCCACTCTTAAAAGAATTCAATACGGCCTGAACATCCTGCACATCCTGTTTAGACCTCACGAATGAATGTGCAATAAAATCAACATTGTTCTTTACAGCCATTTCAATAAAGGTTCTATCCTTATCAGTGAGTGAAGGGAGCTGAATCTTAACGCTGGGAATATTAACACTCTTTCTTGATGTCAACATTCCATCATTTTCGATTGTACATTCCAGTGCTTCACCATGTTTTCTCAGAACCCTGAGTTCCAATTCACCGTCATCCATCAGAATAAGAGATCCCAGAGGAATATCTGAAGAAAAAGCCTCATATGTAACATATATTGCTTCAGGCGAGCTCTTTTTTCCGGGATCTCCGATGATATTGATCGTGGCCCCTTTTTTGAGCGGTATCGGAGCATCACAGATGGTGGTCCGGATTTCCGGACCTTTTGTATCGATAAGAATCGCAATCTTATCCGAGACTTCACGTGTGTTTTTAATTATTCTGAGGGCTCCTGCAATATCAAGATGTGCCGAGTTTATCCTTATAATGTTCATTCCGGCATCATACAGTTCCTTAATAAAACCCGGTTCACAGTTTTTGTCCGAAATGGTGGCAACAATCTTAGTCCTTTTAGCATCCATATTTTATTTCTTCTTTGATTTGATTATTTCAATAAGCGCTTCAACAGCCAGTCTGTAACTATCAAGTCCGAATCCCGAAATACTGCCATAACAATTCTTCCCGATCAGACTCGAGTGCCGGAATTCCTCCCTGGAAGCAATATTGGTAATATGAACTTCTATAACCGGGGAGGTTATAGATGCAATTGCATCGGTAATTGAAACTGAAGTATGAGTATAGCCGCCAGCATTCAATATTATTCCATCGGATGAAAAACCCGATTTCTGAATTTCATTAATTATTTCACCTTCAATATTTGACTGATAGTATGTGAACTCAATTTCCGGAAATCGCGATTTGAGAACAAGCAGATAATCTTCAAAAGAAGAATGACCATATTTTTCAGGTTCCCTTTTGCCCAGAAGATTCAGGTTTGGGCCATTAATTATTTCTATCTGCATGAAAAAAAACTTTTGGGTTAATTTTTCCTTTGTGATCCTTTTAGTTTTACTTTGCGAACCTTTGTGTTTAAAGAATTTAGCATTTTACCACTAAGGGACACAAAGGTATTAATCGCTTGTTGACTAATATTATTGTAAAAATAGTCAAAAATCTTTTGAGTACAGACATTTTTTCGGTTTCCCGCTGATCACGCTGATTTTCGCAGATGGGAAATCTTGATCTGCGCGGATCTGCGAAATCTGCGGGAAATATCTTATTTTATCTTCTTTTAATTACTTTTATCAAATAATCATTTCATCGGGAAACTAAATGAGCCTCTCCTGGAAACAGTCGTTCAGAAATTTTGAAACATACCTCAGGCTTGAGAAATCTCTGTCGGACAACAGTATCGAAGCTTATCTGAGCGATGTTCTGAAACTTGAAAAATATTTTATTGAAACCGGAAATGATATTTCTCCAGCCAGTGTTACATATCCCGATCTGAAAGCTTTTCTTGCCTGGTACGGCACTAATAATAAAAATACCCGCACACAATCAAGAGTACTTTCGGGGATAAGAGCTTTCTTCCGGTTTCTTCTGATTGAAGGAGAAATTGAAGAGAATCCGGCTTCATTGTTAGAATCGCCGAAAATCGGCCTTAAGCTTCCCGAAGTACTATCGATATCAGAGATTGACAGGATGATCGCTGAAATAGACCTTAGCAAACCTGAAGGCCACAGGAATAAAGCAATTATTGAAACACTTTACGGTTGCGGTCTAAGGGTTTCTGAACTTGTGAACCTTCGTCTGACAGACATCCATTATGTTGAAGAATTTGTTGTTGTAACAGGAAAGGGAAATAAGCAGAGGCTCGTTCCTATCAGCGGAAAAGCATTAAAGGAGATAGATATTTATAAACAGGACAGGAACAGGCTTCCTGCGATCAGGGACCAGAATGTTCTTTTTCTTAATCGGCGGGGCAGTCACCTTACCAGAGCAATGATTTTCACAATTATTAAGGACCTGGCAGCAAAAACCGGGATAAGAAAAAACATCAGTCCCCATACCTTCAGACACTCATTCGCTACACATATGATAGAAGCCGGTGCGGATCTTCGTGCAGTTCAGGAAATGCTCGGACATGAATCAATACTCACAACAGAAATCTATACCCACATCGACAGGAGTTTTTTGCGCGATACCCTTATTATGTTCCATCCAAGGGCGTAAAAATCTTCTGAAGGTGTTGAAGAAGCAACTGTTGATCTGTCATCAGGTACAGTACTCATAAAAGGCAGTTCATTCGATCTGGAGAAGATCAAATCGGGAATAAAAAGTATTGGATATAAGATCCTTAAAGAATAATATATTGCTTCTTCTTTCTCCGTGCAACTCTGTGTTTCCTCAGTGCTTCTCTGTGACAGTTCTTGATTTTTTTAGTTACACAGAAGGTCACAGAGGAGACACAGAGAGCCACAGAGAAAATCACTTTTCAGAAATTCAATTTTTAATATTAACTTTGCAACTTATTTTGCAAAATCAACAATTTATACTCATCTCAAATCAATAAAACTATGTCAAACGTTAAAAGAGTCTACTCATTCGGAAAGAAAACCGCAGAGGGTAAAACCGACATGAAGAACCTCCTGGGAGGTAAAGGTGCTAACCTTGCAGAAATGTGTCTGCTTGGGTTACCGGTTCCTGCAGGTTTCACAATCACAACGGAAGCTTGTAATGAATATTATAAGAACAATTGTACTCTTCCCCCGGAATTGATGCCTGAAGTATGGGCAGCTATGAAAAAGACTGAAGAGACGATGAATATGAAGTATGGTGATGCTCAGAACGCATTACTTGTCTCATGCCGTTCAGGTGCAAGGAGTTCAATGCCTGGAATGATGGACACAGTCCTCAATATTGGCCTTTGTTCAGCAACAATCCCGGGTTTTCTTAAAAAGACGAACAATCCTCGTTTCGTTTGGGATTCATATCGTCGTCTTATTATGATGTACGCTGACGTAGTCATGGAAAAGGCTGAAGGTATTGATCTTGGCGAAGGCAGAGGAATACGTAAACAGCTTGATGAAAAACTTGATGAGTTTAAAAAACAGAAAGGTTATAAATCTGATACCGAGATTACTGCTGATGAG
>Ga0302271_10004157_pt1 | contig 11736 bp, 3 predicted proteins | sample III_Bog_N1_1_FD_198767 | JGI IMG/M metagenome (GOLD analysis project Ga0302271, IMG submission 198767) | Peat permafrost microbial communities from Stordalen Mire near Abisko, Sweden - III_Bog_N1_1 | ecosystem: Environmental > Terrestrial > Soil > Wetlands > Peat | place: Sweden: Abisko... | reverse complement strand
ATAATAAAAAAAGAACTGTAAAAATTAGTTTTATCAAATGAGAAGATTAAGGGAAAGAGAGTGAGAGTGCAGTTATTTAGTAGTTTTAATAGTTGTTCTGTCGAAAGATAACTCATTTAATTAAAAGAAAATCATAGTGAAAAATAAAGAAAACATCCAATTCTTTATCATTCATCTTTTAATGTAATCATGGCATTATTCTTTGAATTTAAATGGCTTAATCAGAATGAGTATTTAGAGTGATTATTTCATTATGCTTTAGTTATCATTAACAGATTAGGAGATTTAATACAAACTGTTCTGCGAATTCTTTATTTAGATTATTTTTGCAAGATTTTGACAGAAAATACAATTGAGAGAAAGTAATTTTGGTAGTAATTAATATTTCCACGCTGGTAAATCATACTATCAAAGGAAGGAACTACCAAAAATAAAAGAAATGGTAGCTTTAATGATGTTTTTATGTTATATTATCTTGATGAATATATTTCTTCATATGAAATTATTATTCTTGTATCTTTCTGAAGCTGTCAGGAGATAACCTACATGTGTTCCCTTAATAAGTAACTCTCCAAAGATTGCATAAATAAGATAGAAAAATAGTCTCAGAACAGGAAGAATAAATAAATCCTAGTAGTAAAAAGATAATCAGTTTTTTCAGGGTATCTATTAAGAGAACACTCTTCAAGGGTGTTTTAGAAAATCAGCTGTTTTTGTTGAAAAATATCGAATCAATAAGTGTTATTTACAAAGCTAATGAATTATCGAACTATTAACTCCAAGAACACACAAAAAAAACATAATTCAAAACACAGATCCCCTCACAACTAGAATAAAAACAATCATTAATAATAGCAATTATGCTCTTTTCTACCAGTTTCAATGCAATTTAGGTCAATAATGGTGGAAATCGTTTTTACAGATTATTCCAATATGGTGATGGTGATGATGCCTGCGGTCAATAATAGTAACGAAATGGTGTTTTGTATGATGATGACGATGATTCTTATAAGCCTATCTACAAACTGGCACTAATGGATCACTAGTCTAGATGTAACACTTCAAAAAGCCCTTGGGCTTGCATTTAACATTTGTTTTAGCCACAGTCTATTAAGTCCTAATGTTTGCTCCATTTGATTAACAAGCAGGAGTATCAGCTTGAATAGTAGTGGTTTTTGCCAAGATATCGTTGTTATTATCCTTTTTATTATCTGACTATTCCTTTGTTTCTTCATTCAAGTCATACCAGTCATTTAAGGTTCCATTAATAGTAGACTCAGCAGCTCCTGGAAATTATTGATATATTCTTTATTGAGTAATCATTATTCCGGTCGTTTTAGACTAGTCATCATCATTATCTTCATAAACATCCAGATTTCTTTGTTATTTTGGAATTTTTTTCTTAGCTGATTTGGATTTTCCAGAAATACAACCCATATTCTGAGAAGAGAGAGAGAGAGAGAATAGTAAGTTTTTCTAATAAATGTTGCTGTTTCTTTTTAAATAAATGATTTGTATATTTATTTGTTGTTTATTTGATATTTATTTTAAAACAGTGCGTCAGTTCTAATTCACAGACTGTGGAATGAAATAGACAATCGAAAAGACTAAAGAAACTACTTTTTTATTGCAGAAAATCTACATTATCCCTCTTAATTGATTTTTTGCATTTCAAAGTTTATTTTTAGATTTGAAAGAATAAGATATTAGCGGATGTTCTTTTTCTATAACCTAGAGGTAGATTCGGACTAAAGTATTCTTCTTTGCATAGACAAATCTGTAAAAGACAACTTAATAAAAATGCAGTGAGTGAGGAAAAGTCTTTTGCTACTGTCTTCTCTTAGTATATGATAATGAAAAAATAAAATAGCCATTAAAGATAGTAAAACTAGTGAGTTAGTGATCTACTAATGATAACTTATCTTTCTTCTTGGAGTAGTGATAAAGGAACTCTCTTTTTTCTATGAGTACAACTGTCAGATTATCTTAGAAATAGATTGTCGTAAAAACATCATTAATTTACTTCTTTTTTCCCTCCCATTAATAAACTCTCTACTAAATATCAGTGTGGAAGCTTCTAAACCAGATGCAAAGAAAAATTAAGAGTCAATATCCTGACAATAGCAAAAGAATTTTTATTATCATTAAAACAGCGATGAATCTTAGACAGGTAGTAATACTAGGATTATTATTCAAATGAAAACTTATTTCTACTATTAGTTATTTGAAAGTTCCCCACAAATAATAATATGTTATGATAAGAAGGTCGATTTTCACAACAGTTATCTATTTAACTTGCATTTTCATCATTTATGTTGTATCTAGAATTATTATTATTGTATCTTTCTGAAGCTGCCAGGAGATAGCTCAAATGTTTTTCCTTAATTAGTAACACTCCAAAGATTGCAAAAAAAAAGATATAAAAATAGTCTTAGTCTTGTCAAACCCAAATACGAAATAACCTCCAACAACAGGAAGAATAAATAAATCCTTGTAGAAAGATAATCAGTTATTCCAGGGTATTTATTAAGAGAACACCCTTCAAGAGCATATTAGAATATTAACTGCTTTTTTTTGATAATATCAAATCAATAATTGTTATTTACAAAGCTAATTAATTATCGAACTATTAAACTACAAGAACAAATACACAAAAACATAATTTAAAACACAGATACTCTCACAAATAAAATAAAACAATCATTAAAGATAATGATTATGCTCTTTCTACCAGTTTCACTAATGCATTTCACTTTCATTCATGATGGTGGCAATGATGATCGATTACATCAATGTGGTGGTGATCATGGTGATGATGATCCTAGTGAGAATGATGATGATGATTGTCGTGGTGAATTGTAGTATCGTAATGGTGTTTTGTATGAGGATTTTTGTAAGCCTATCCACAAATTAGCACTAATGTATCACTAGTCTACACATTACCTTTCAAAGAACCTTTCGGCTTTTATTTATTATTTGTTTTAGCCACAGTAGAGTAAGTCCTAACGTTTGCTCTATTGGATTATCCAGCAGGAATACCAGCTTGAATAGTAGTGGCTTTTACCAAGATATCGTTATTCTTTTTGTCCTCTGATTTTTTTTCTTCCTTCAAATCTTAACAGTCATTTAAGGTTCCATTAATAGTAGACTCAGCAGCTCCTGATAATAATTGATTAGTTGCAATAGATTATGTTCTTTATTGAGTGATCATTACCCCAGTTATTTTAGACTAGGCATCATCATTATCTTAATAAACCTCTAGATTTTTTTGTTATGAAATGCTTTTCTTAGCTGATTCGGATTTACTAGAAATACAACCCATATTCTAATAACAGAGAGAATGAGAGAGTAATATGTTTTTCTAATAATTGTTTTTGTTTCTTCTTAAAAATATGATTTGTATTATTTATTAGTTGTTTATTAATATTTATTTATTAATACAGTGCTGAGTTAGTAATTCACAGACTGGAATGGAGTAGACAATCGAAAAGACTAATAAAACTACTTTTCTATTGTCAACAATCTACATTATCTCCACATTGATTTTGGATTTCAAATATATTTTTAGAATAGTAATAATAAGATACTTGTGGATGTTTTCTTTTTCTATAACCTAGAGTTTGATTTGGGCTAAGGAGACTCTTCATTGCATAGACAAATCTGAAATAGACAAATTAAGAAAAGTGCAGTGAGTGAGGCAAGTCTTTTATAATGATAAAATACAATGCACCATTCAAGATAGTAAATGAAGAGCCTACTAAAGATAAACTATCTTTCAAACTGAAGCAGTGATAACAGAACTCTTTTTCTATTTATACAGCTATCTACTTAGAAATAGATTGTCCTTAATATCCTCAGTTAATACTTCTTTTTTACCCCTTCATAATAAAATCTCTACTAAATGTCACTGGAAGTGCTAAACCAGATACAAAGATATATGATAATAAAAATAGTAGTAATAATAGTCAATATTTTGACAATAGCAAATGAATCAACATTATCATTAAGACAGAGGTGAATCTTAAAAAAATTGCAGTTGTTATACAAAGATTACCCATTCGAAGGAAAAGTTTTTTCTACTATTAGTCATGGGAATCTAATTAAGAGAAGTGACAGAATAATAAACATCAAGTCAAACAGTTAATATTACTGGAATGATGCCTAGAATAAAAACACATACTATGTGAACATTCTTCCAAGATGAACAGAACATTTCAAGCTGTAATAGAACCAACTGCATGACTTTATTTATAAAATCACAGCAATAATTGCAATAACAATACAGTGACAAGAATAATAATAGTGATTATTTAGGTAAAACAGGGTTTATTGAAAGGTAATACATAAGCTTTCTATCAGCAGCACCAAGCAGAGAAGATATTGAACATATTCAAATTTATTTCCCAATTCATAGTATTATTAATATCACAACTTTTGAGAGATAATTTCGGTTTTTATGAAGTAATTATGTGAACACTCTTTTCTTATTACAGTTTTAAATATTTAAAAAGAATCTTATTATTCTTATTATTTTTTGTTTAACTACATTTTGATATGAAATGGCACAGTTTATTGTAAAATAACCCCTCCTTTTATTTTCAATACAAAAATATTCACAAAATAAACAAAAAATAAGAAATAACTTTAATTTAAACAGCAACAAAAGAAATATTTGCAAAGAAGATGACAACATGGAGACAAGGAAACTTATTCCGACAAAAACAATCTAGAAATAAGCCATATTATTTTAGAATAACTTTAAAACATATCTAACTAACCTCTAGTATCCTAAGAACCTTTCATCTCTAGAATCGACTTTGATTCTTATTTTCTGGTTATTTAGTTGCTTTTACTGGTTGAATTGCAATCTTACATACCAACTTTGGCAAGAATTTGGCAGATTGTCTCTTTTGAAGTCCTTGGATTTTTATTTTTTCTTTCATTCACCCACACCAGCTGTTTTTGTTGAAAATATCAAATCAATAATTGTTATTTACAAAGCTAATTAATTATCGAACTATTAAACTACAAGAACACATACACAAAAACATAATTCAAAACACAGACACTCACACAAATAATAAATAAAAACAATCATTAAAGATAATGATTATGCTCTTTCTACCAGTTTCACTAATGCAATTTAGGTCCATAATGGTGGCAATGGCTTTTACAGATTATTCCAATGTGGTGATGGTGATGATGCCTGCGGTCAATAATAATACCATAGTTGTGTTTTGTATGAGAATTCTTGTAAGCCTATCCACAAACTGGCACTAATGGATCACTAGTCTAGATAATACCTTTAAAAAAACTATTTGGCTTGCATTTAAAATTTGTTTTAGCCCCAGTAGAGTAAGTCTGAAGGCTTGTTCCATTAGATTAACCATTAGGAATATTAGCTTGAATAGTAGTGGTTTTTACCAAGATATCTTTATTATTTTTGTTGTCATCTGGTTATTCCTTTGTTTCTTCCTTCAATTCATACCAGCCATTTAAGGTTCCATTAATAGTAGACTCAGCAGCTCCTGGAAATTATTGATTAGTGGCAAGAGAATATGTTCTTTATTGAGTAATCATTATTCCAGACATTTTAGACTAGTCTTCACCATTATCTTTCTTAGCCTCCAGATTTCTTTGCTATTTTTAAATGTTTTTCTTAGCTGATTCAGATTTTCCAGAAAAACAACCCATATTCTGAGAGCAGCGAGAGAGAGAGAAAGAGAGAGAGTAGTATGTTTTTCTAATAACTGTTTTTGTTTCTTCTTAAAAATATGATTTGTCTTATTTATTAGTTGTTTATTAATATTTGTTTATTAACACAGTGCTGAGTTATTAATTCACAGACTGGAATGGAATAGACAATCGAAAAGATTAATAATCTACATTATCTCCTAATTGATTTTTTTGTATTTCAAAGCCTAACTTTAGAAACATATTAGCGGATGATCTTTTTCTTTTACCTAGAGTTAAATTTGATTTAAAGTGCGTTTCTTTGCATAGACAATTTAATAAAAGTGCAGTGAGTGAGGAAAAGTCTTTTGTTACTGTCTTCTCTTAGTTGTTGATTAAGATAAAATGCAATGCACCTTTAAAGATAATAAAATGGCGAATGAGGAATCTACTAATGATAACTTATCTGTCTAATTGGAGCAGTAATAAAGGAACTCTCTTTTTTCTATGAGTACAGCTGTCAGATTATCTTAGAAATAGATTGTCCTAACATCCTTAGTTTGTACTTCTTTTTTTACTCAGTATTAAACTCTCTACTAAATATCACTGGAAGTGCTCAAATAAATGCAAATACATATGAGTTTAAAATGTGGCTTCAATAGTCAATAATCTGACAATAGTAAATGAATCAACATTATCATTAAGACAACAGTGAATATTAGAAATGTTGTATTAGTGATACAAAGATTATCCTGATTCAAAGAAAGAGCTTTTTTAACTATTCGGTCTTTGAAAGCTCCCCAAGGATAATAATTACAATAGTTAGAATAAACAGGAGGAGTTTAAGCTGAAGATGAATGAGGAATCTAATTAAGACAAGTGGCATAATATAAGCATCTAGTCAAACAGCAAATAATAAAGATAATAACTGAAATGATGCCGAGAATGAAAGTACATACTATGTGAATGCTCTTCCAAGATAATCAGAACATCTCAAGCAGTAATAGTAATAACTACAGACCTTATTTATATAATCACAGCAAACATTAAAATAACAATACAGAGGCAAGGATAATAGTGGTTATTTTAGTTAATAGAAAAAGGGTCTAATGAAATCAGCAGCAGCAGCAACAAGCAGAGGAGTAATTGAACATCTACAAAGAGAAGAATATCTACTTGAAATCTATGTTCAAGAAATTTGATACCAACAAAGATGAATTATAAGTGTAGAAAGATAAAGAAATAAGGAGATCTCTTAATAATAATAATATTAATAATAATATTGATTTGTTAGTTTGCCCTTCCATACACACACATGCGAATCTCTTTAATCTAACAATAAAATCCTAGTGTTGTTGTAAGTTAATGATAGTCTAGAGAGATATTTCTTTCCCCCAATTAGTATCCTTTTTAAAGGTATTATACTAATAACCACAATTCTGTTTTGTTTTTAGTATGTCCTATTCCTTAAATCAACGAATCGCTGTGTGTTTCTCCTTATTTAACAACTTCTTGCATAGCACAGAACACTTTCAAATAACTCTAATGCTCTTTTATTTTTATTATTATTCGAGTAATAGCCACTCATCCCCCCTTGTGGTTTGTTCTTTTTCACTAAGGTCCTAGCTCGATGACTGAGTTGAGTACTTCATATTAACTAAGTACATTCTATTGTATGTTCTTCTCCCAGCCTATTTTATCAGTGCACTCCTCACCGACAACAAAATAGCATATTATCTCTTTGTTCTTCAAAACAGCCATGTTTATTAGCTTTCTATTGACAAACCAATCAACAAGATCAGTTGTAAAGCAAATAACCATAACAATATTATTATGAGAATGTACCCATCATTCTATTCTAAGTATGCATTCATAAGTTCCATGATTTCGTTCTTGACTTCTTCTGGATCACCTTAAGGACGGACTCTGAACATCTTAAATGAGCTCTTCAAAGATGGAGAGCGCAGTGTTATCTTATTCATAGCAGATAAAGATTCTGTCTGGAAGCTAAATATGTGAAGATGATATTTGAATAATTTCGCAATATTCTTGATTTGTTTGTACTTTCTTCTATTTTTTTTTTGATCGAATACTCTTGTCTGCTCGAACTCTTAAGGAGATTTCAAACAAAAAAGTTCAAACAATTCCAAGCCAAGTCTCTGATCCCTCTTGAAATGTGAAAATGATAAAATCAAGCATCATATAAATTATTCATATTGGCTTATTATTTAGATAACACAAACACACAACAACATTCAATACCCATCACACATACAGGTACTAATCTCATTAATATCCCTTCCTCCTCTCTCTGTTTCTCTTTCTGCTTGCCTCCTTCCATCATCACTCTTCCTCATAGTAATCTTAGCTTTACGAGAACTACTCATAATGTGCATTGGGTGTATGTGGAGGGGTATTCACTGATTTATGCCTCGAACAATTCGAGCAGAATTCCTCCCCTAGAGTTTCATACAATTACTTGCACATACCACAGTTATAACCCTTCTTAACATCTTGCCGTTCAGTTGCTTTAGCCTTCTTAGGAACCTTATTTATAGTCTTGAATTTAAACTAATTAAACATATCAATATCAGATTAACCACTCAGAGTAGTGCCATTGTTGTTGTTATTGTTCTCTGCTTGGTTATTATTATTATTAATATTAATATTATTATTATTATTATTTTATTCATCATCTGATTAGCTATTCATCTATTACTGCATATCTCTGTTGAAATGAGCATCAATTGCACGACTGCGACTCAGATTCAAATTACGTTTTACACCTGCAAAAGAATTAGTCTCCTATCCTACAGTTAATTGTTGTTATTGCTGCTGCTCACTTGCCACTAATAATCCATTATTCGTAATCTAATTCACATTCTATTAATTGTTGATACTTCGTTCACTTCCTAGACTATTATTACTCTTGTTATTATTAATATCTCGATTATTATCATTATTAGAATTATCATTTTTTTAAAGATTTTATTTCTTAAATCGTTTAGTACCACTACCTTAATTACCAAGAGAGATACTACTTCCACCAGCAGCTAGCGACGCTAACGATGCACCAGTTCCACCTGATTATCTACTAGCTATCCCTTATTATTATACTCCAAGTTATCTATCTGAATAGTATCTCTTTTCTGGTTTTTTACTCCATTCCCCTGGTTTATCTCTGTCATCCTAGTCAACCGATCTTACGGCACCTACCTTCAGCAGCTATTCTTATTGTTCTGTCTACATTCTCTCATAACCTTAACCTACTTGCTAGTAATCCTCATTCTCATTAAACTATTACACTTATTCTTCTTCAATTCTACTATCCTAATTATCCTCATTCTTCAATACTCTTCCATCTCCTCCATTATTACCTAGTTTACTGCTGTTCTCCTCGCTTCCTTTGCTATCTTCCTTAATCGTTCTCCCTTTCAATGAATCTGAAATCATTTAATTATAATTCCAACTACTCGTGAACTTCTGATTCTTCTCATATTCTTCTTCTGATTTCTTTTTCTTTAACTCAGCCTGTATCTTCTAAGCTTTGAATATCTCCTCATCACTGCTTTTCTTCTCTAACTAGCGAGATTAGATCTTCATTAACACTACACTCTTCTAAGCAGCATTCATGTCATCAACTGAGGACATCACATTATTACTAATCTTATTATTAATTAAACTACTCTACTGCTACAACTACATCTACTCTCCTCTTTATTTCTGTTACCCTTCTTATATCTATTCCTATAATTCCATGACTGACAATTGTAATTTCGCTTTCTCTCTGATATATTTCTATTCTAATTCATTTGTCGCAGCTATCTTCGTTTTATACTCTTATATCTCTATGCCTCTCTCCTTCAGTAACTTATCATACTCATTAGTCTTCTCCGACATTTTATCTAGTTATCTTTCCAAAGCGGTGATGTATTGTTATTGTTAATTTATCTTCTCCTACTGCTGTTATTGTTATTGCTATTATTCTTGGATTCCCTTCGCATATTGATTATTAGATTACCCAACATTTCCTTGCCCATCTCGCTTATGTTTATGGTATTCTTGTAGCTCTTCTTTCAATGCCAGCAATGACCCTACAATCCCACAGGTATCGCTGAATAATAGCTAAAATACACCATTTAACTACCCAAACGATCGTAGCAATCCAGCAATGCTATTTCCATCGAGTCTAGATATGCTATCTTTTGGACATATTCTCCTGTACTCCCTAGCGAATGAGTTCTCCTCCATTTTTATTCGAAGATCTATTGATAAACGTTGATTCTGATAAGGGATTCCAACTATTAGAAAGAGTAGTAGTTATGATAATATTGATTCACTGAAAAACTGTGACTCTTGATAACTCAACCCTCGAATGTTTGGTAGGTGTTTCTTATTTGAATTCTGATGTAATCTCCCGCGAAAAACAACATATATTACAAAAATGATAAGCCCAGAACAAATATTGAGATTATTGATTTTCAAATGCAAGAAGGAGATGCTGCGATGTTTAACTAATTGACAATTAATATTATTAGAGAAATTTATTAAAATTCCTATTAGTTCTGTGTGTTAGCAAATATGTAGTGATTTTTACAATAAACAGCATAAAAATAGGATTGCTACTCATAAAATAAAGTTGCTATTTAACACATTAGAAGTCATTTTAGCATTGGAAGAACCTTTTGGAAATAAGATAGAATTGCTTTATCGATGCCAATATCTTTAAAGCAGTTTTTGAAAGCTATTGATACTCCCATTAAATTTTAAAACACATTGTACGTGTTGCTATCATAGTCTATCAATAGCTAGAGCACTTCTTGTATCAATATTCTTATTTGGTTATTCTCTCATTGAGTGTTGCTAGCATCGATGTGATTATTGATCGCTTTGAAATCTTTGAGTTTCTCGAAATAGTTTTTGGTGCATTCTTGGAGACATTCTTCTTCACCGTTGACGAGACGATCATGGAAGAAGTTGATAATGCATGGTGCAAAACATTTCTTCATGATCTTATTCACAATTCGGATTTGTTCCTCAGCATCTCTTTAGCGCTGTGACTGTGCATTGTTCATGGCTTGCTATGCTTTGAGAGAGAGAGACTATCTAGCTGTTGTAAAGAGAGACTTCTTGATGGGATTTTAAATGTTTGTTTTAATTTGATTCTTTTTGAAGATCTTTCTGTGGATCTTTCTGTCATAAAAAACTAGAGAAAGAGAGAGAGAGAGAATATTTGATTAAATTGAGTTCATAATCTCTCTTTGAACTCTTCTCTTATTAAGTTTATCTCTACTGCTGATATTTTCAGAAAATAACAAAATATCTCAAATAATATCTCTTTCTTTTCTTTCTTTTTCTCGTACCACATGAGTAACTACAACTCTGAACCTACGAATGTTTAGTAGTTGCTTGCAGAAGAAGATGAGACTTGGTGGCGTGCTGGTGAGATAGACTAATTCGATTTGAATAACAAACTCCTTCGCGTAGGATGTCGTCCAGTGTATAGGAAATTCATTGCTTGCTCGAAAGATCATCCTTAAAATACAGCACATACCTGCGGAGTATGGCTAGCAATTCACATACATAATTCAAAGCATACACATACACACGTTATTGTTCTACTATTCTCTAATGAATATTTTTATTTGTGTGTTGGTTTTTAGGAATTGAAAGGTGAACTCAATAAGTGTCTTGAAATGCTGAAGTTCGTCTATGCTACCAAAAAAGAATGAATTAGCTCATTAACAAATCGGCGCTTAATACTTAAATAAAATCATAACAATTAAACTGTTTCACTGTTTGTATTTCTGCTTTGTGTTCATTATTAGCAGCATTGCAAAGATAACTGGCTGGCATAACTAATCACACATCTAAAGAGAGATGAATTCACAAAGATTTTCGTTCACGAATAGGTCAATCAGCGCTCAACAAAATAATAAAAAATAATCTCGGGGTTGGGGTTGGGGTTGGGGTTGGGGTTGGGGTTGGGGTTGGGGTTGGGGTTGGGGTTGGGGTTGGGGTTGTGGGGTTGGGGTTGGGGTTGGGGTTGGGGTTGGGGTTGGG
>Ga0302271_10004156_pt1 | contig 11738 bp, 3 predicted proteins | sample III_Bog_N1_1_FD_198767 | JGI IMG/M metagenome (GOLD analysis project Ga0302271, IMG submission 198767) | Peat permafrost microbial communities from Stordalen Mire near Abisko, Sweden - III_Bog_N1_1 | ecosystem: Environmental > Terrestrial > Soil > Wetlands > Peat | place: Sweden: Abisko... | reverse complement strand
CTTTCTTCTTGCCCTTCTTCTTGCCTCCTTTCTTGCCCTTCTTTACCATCAGCTTAGAATGACAAAAGAGACAGAGATGAGCCGATTTTAATATCCGCCTTCCAGCTCCTCCTTTTTCTTCTTATCAAATAATTATTTCAAAAAAATATATATATTCTTTTTTCCTGTTGAGATTCGATTGATTTCACTTTATTTTCTCTCCTCTACTTCTGATGTCACATAGGAGAGAGAATTCAAATTCATTTCCCTAAATCTCCTCCCCAAACATCCATCCCTATCCATATTATTAATTCTGAAGAATTTTCAATGTTCTTCTTCAAAACGTATTTTAAATGATTATTTATTTTAGATGAAAAAATAAAACATATTTTTTGCAAATAAGTTTATCGAATTTAGTCAAGGCCCTTGCTGTTATTCCTGTTATCCCTGTTGCATTTCCTGTTATCCCTGTTGCTTTTTCTGTTTTTCCTGTTGCTATTCCTGTTTCTTTCCTTATTTGATAAAATATTATTGACACGTGAATGCTACCATGAAAACCACTGCAATCACTGCTACAATTATAATAACCACTAAATAAATATCCGATCGATTAGCTGGCTAGTATGAATCATCTATGAACCCACAAATTTCACCGTATTCCCTTGGATCTATTATCTTAGCGCTAAGATAATCACTGAATTTTTCATATTCACAAGATAAAGATTTTCCATCACAGATTGGAACTTTTTTACCATTGTATTATATTTCAACTTCATACTGCTAGCCGCTATTGAGTTGATACAGCTAAAAAATAAGGCTCGAGCTGAAAGGAGGGAATAATTCTTCTATTGAGATACTAGGATGATTATCGAAATTTATCTTGATTTTCTTCGGATCCAGCAGTCCTAGAGTCACCAACAAGGAAATGAACTTAGAGGAATTAGTGCTTCCAAAGACGACTTTTAAGGTTGATTCGCCCTTTACCTGAAGGGAAAAAGTAAGCCAATCCAATTTCAAAGGAATGTGAAAATACAACAATAAGTTGTTTTAAAAAATGATTGTTAAAAACTACTTTTCCATCGAAATTCGAAATGATAAAATCGAACGTTGGTGATGCTATCAACCTACTGAAATCCTTTGTGTATGTCCTTTGCAATTCTGAATAAACCTTGAGATACTGAATCAGATTGTATTCCTTTGAAGTGAGCTGAAAGTCATTCCCAAGATATTTCTAGCTTCTAACGATATCAGAGACCTTCACAATATTCAGTACAGTGAGAGGATTATGGAGCTTTAGTTTCTGAGAAATCTCCTTGAGGTCACTAGAATGCCTTTCAAATTCTACTCTGACAGAAGTTCGAAGCTATCTGTGCTATTTTGCAATAATCTTTGGTTTATTTGGACAAGGTGAATCCATAGCATATTCAAGGTCTCCTTTTGAATGAATAACAAACGGGAAAGATTGACTAGGGAGAGCTAGATGTTTCTCGGACTCAATCCTTGATTTAATTTCCTCTTTTTCTTAGTCGTTGTATTGTAATGGTGGAATTACTAGATCAATTTTAGTATTTTTTGGCAACTAAATCATCTGATTTGTGCTGTAGAATCCTTAAAGAAAGCTTTAAGCACTTTAAAGTGATACATCTTCATTCGGACTCTACATATAAATCTCATTTTTATTGAAATTATCACTTAATGTAAATTCTCCATTAAATTGTTGAAAATTATTTCTAATTTTCATCCCGAGTTCATATTCTTATCGCATCCCAACAGAGGTAAGTAATCCTTTGTTGAGGATGTTTTGAGATTGTTAAAGTTAATCTGGAATCAAGTCCCTTCCATGATCTGAATAGTGGGCACCATTTTGAAATAGCACTTAACTCATGATTAGCTCACGAACTTGAGGTTTATTAGGGTTTGGAGGGTTGACAGCCTAGCAATGAATATTCACTAGATGCTACAGGAAGAATAGCTGGAACAGCAGCTTGATTGCCTGTTGAAAAGGTTTCATATTCAATAAAATTCGTAGATTTGACATTCAAAATTGGTATTCTCGGAATTTTTATCTAAACTAAACTTGCAAATAAAGGAAAACAAAAAAAATTTATTCATTGAGAGAACAAGGTCTAACTGTTTAGAATTATCAGCTAAGCTCTACTTTTATGGATTTATTTCATCAGTATTAAAGATAATTATTTGATTGCTTTTAGGATTATCACTTCATTGAAACCAAAAAGAACTAAATGAACCTATTTTATTTTATATTACCTGAGAATGAATTCATTGTGTTAATATAAAAAAAATTGTGTTAATTATTCTTGGTAAGGTCACACCACAAATTTAAAAGAATCCATTTTGCTAAAATAAAAATCGATTTAAAAAATTAAAAAAATACTGAGATTGTTTGCATCTTGTTTCTTATCAATTTACTACAGCTTCAGCTATTGAATCTGTTTGATTTTATTTGAAAATTATTAAGTAAAAAAGAGATGAAAGAGACATAAAATAATAGTTCTACATGTGCAATCAAAAAATATGTATTAAAAAAGAATAATAGAGCCATGTTGTGCAATTGCCTCCCCTCCTCCCCTCCCCCTTTTTTCACAATTCTAAATAAGTTTTAGGAAATTTTTTTTTGTATTTATTAGTTATTGTATCTTTTTTGAATAATTAGAGCTTGGAAAGGTTATTTAATATAAAATACTCAAACAAAGATGAATGCTAGTAAAGAGAGGAAGGAAGCAACCATAGTGTATTGAATACTAGGGATAGTTGAGTATGGATCTTTGATAGTTCCGCAGATTTTGGTATATTCCCCAGGAGAATATAATTTAGGCTGAAGCCAATCATTGAATTTCTGTAGTGTAAATATGTCCTTGCCATCAAATAATTTTTAGTATTTACCATTGTATTTGACCTTGACTTCGAACTCGGAGGTTTAGATGTTCTTGTAGAGTTCAAACAGAAAATATGAGCCATATTTAGGGAATTTTTCACAGATACTATTCTTAGTTGAATTAATAAAATCGCTCCTCAAACACGTGGTGTTAATCATCCCGAAAGTCATCATCAGAGGGATCAACTAGGAGTCGTGTGTGCTCTCTATGATTAGTTCCAGTTTAGATTTACCTGATGCCTACAAACAAATACAACCAACATTGAAAAACTCATTCCAACAAGAAAAAGTACTTTTTCATTTAAGGCTTTGAGAATGTAGTCGAGAGTTGGCGATGCAAATAACTTATTAAAAGAAGGAGTGAATTTGAGATAGCTTTTGGTGTAAGATTTGAGATACCAAAGTAAGTCGAATTCATCCTATGTTAAGTTCGTTTAAACTCCTTAGTACTTCAAAGATACCGCTATGTCTTAGATTTTAGTTATGTTAGTTCCTACAAAATTTCCTTTTATCCCCAGTTTTCTAACAATTTCGTTTATTTAACGAATGTAGTTTTCAATTTCCTACAAGGTAATAGACTCATTTTCAGTTTTCTTAATTTTTATGATTGCTTTCTCATTTGGACATGGATTGTTAAAAGCATAATCATGATCACCATTGGAATGGATAGGAAACGGGTAGATCTTGCTAGGCAAGGCTAGACTATCAGCGGTTCTCGGGATAACTGAATCTGTGAATTCTTCATTTTTCTCACTCTCTGGTAGTAGCAGATCATCAGGGACATTGCCTGGTAGAATCAACCTTTCCGACAAAGGAAAAAACCCTTAAAGAAAGCTCTAAGCACTCTATAGAGCTCTGTCGACATTAGAAGACTACACATGCACCTCACTGCTGTTAAACTCATTGCTACTCAGCAATAAATTCTTATTTATCAACTCTTTTCTAAGCATTGATCCTAGCAAATACATTTATCTCATCCCGACAGTAGTTAATTAAGCTTTATTGCGGACGATATCATCTTTAATTTAGCCATCTGGGAGATATTCTCCATTGTTTGAGTAACGAGCTCCATGACGAAATAAGACTTAGACCATCACCAGTTCTCGTGCAGATTCACTATTTTAAGCTCTCACCAAGAGCAGTAAGATTAAGATCACACAGAGCCATGTGTAATTCATTTTTGGTATTTTTATTCTGTCAATTATCATTTTAGCAAGAATTTCTTCAAATTTTGTGTTTATTATTTTATTTTTGTTTTGAAATTAATAATCTAAAGCTAGCATATCCCATTAATTATTAAATCCTCCTTGAGAGAATAGATTTCCTTCTCTCACTCTTGTTCCCTCTCCTCCATTGCTAGTCTTAATAATTTATTTTTGTTATTTGTTTAGAGATTATTTATATTAAAATCTAGAACCTTTCATAGAAAACTGTGAAAACTATTACTACATTTTAGAAGTAATTATTCTCCAGTCTATTAAAGAATCTTTGATTGATACTGCAGAAAGGATAACATTGTCTGTAGCTTGAGGGGTGATGATAGCTGAAGAAAAGACTCCATATCCAGTAATGCTCTCTCTGGTTTTAGTATTAAAAATGAAATTTCTGAGTAATTTAATTGAGCAAAATTTTTTAATAAAGAAGAGAACCCAATTTTTTTTGAAAATGGCCTGACTTTTGAGAGGTATTAAATAAACTCCAAATTTTAGAGAATTCGCTAGCCAGTGATAAAGATAATTATTAGCTAGAGCATAGAATTATCACTTCAGTGAAGGCGAAAAGAATCAAATGAGCTTATTTTAGAGTACTACAAGTAAATCACAATGGCAATAATGCTACCTTAACGTGGGAATATCTTGTTTTTCTTAATGAATCCAAAATCAAAAAAATATATTTGCTATTGAAAATGGTTATTTGATTTCTATTTAGTACTTATCAGCTTAGCACAGTTAACATTTAAGATTCAAAGCAATTGAGAAATCTGAGAATTGCAGAAGAATTAAATATCTTTATTTAATGCTTTTATTTAATTTCTTATTAGGGACTCGAAAAGGGATAAAAGATTATTTATTATTTTTCTTGAGTGATTAACTGAATACAAGAATTCCCCTAAATGGTTAAGGGCAAATCTTGAATTTTGATTATGATTATTTATTTTTTTTCTCCTTTTTCACAATTCTATTTAATTGTTCAGGATAATTTATTAATTTTTGTATCTTTTTTGAATAATTAGTGCTTGGATAATAATTTGAAAATATTCTAACAAAGATGAATGGTAGTAAAAAGAAGAAGAAAACAACCATAGTTTATTGAAAAATCAGGCAACTTTCGTCTTTAAGATTTTCGGTTAGTATGGATCATCGATAGCTCCACAGATATCTGCGTATTCCGAAGGAGAATATAACTTCTTCTCCTCCTTAAGCCAAATCTTGAATTGTGTTCGTGTGCAAATATACTCAGTACCACATATTTTTATGTATTCACCATTGTATTTGACCTTGACTTCGTAGTCTGCTTAGTCTTTTGAGGAGTACTTGTAGAGTTCAAACAGAAAATTAGAGCCGTATTTAGGGAATTTTTCACAGGAACTAGTCTTTGACTCAAAGTCTTTCTTCAGGCACTCAGCATTAAGCATCCCGAAAGTCATCATCAGAGGAATCAACTAGGAGTCGTGTGTGCTCTCTATGATTAATTTCAGTTTAGACTCACCGGATACCTACAAACGAATACAACCAACATTGAAAAACATGTTCCAACAAGAAAAAAAGTACTTTTTAATTGAAGGCATTGAGAATGTAGTCGAGAGTTGGAGATGCGTATAACTTATTATATTCAGGAGTGAATTTGGTATAGCTTTTGGTGTAGGATTTGAGATACCAAAGTAAATCGAATTCATCCTAAGTTAAGTTTGTTTCAACTCCTTAATACTACAAAGATATCGCTATGTCTTAGATTTTAGTTATGTCAGTTCCCACAAAATTTCCTGTTATCCCCAGTTTTTTTACAATTTAATCTATTTAAGGACGAAATTGACAAATTTCCTTAGAGAGTAATTTCTTATATTCAGCTTTCTGTTTTTTTGTGATATTTTTCTCATTTGGACAAGGATTGTTAAAAGCATAATCATGATCACCATTTGAATGGATAGGATACGGGTAGGTTTTGCTCGGCAAGGCAAGATAATCGTAGTTTGTAGAAATAACTGGTTTGAAGCAATTCACATTTTTCTCAACTTTCCCAAAGAGTGGAAGTAGCAGATCATCAGGGACATTCTCTGGTAGAATCAACCTTTCCGACAAAGGAAAAAACCCTTAAAGAAAGCTTTAAGCACTCTATAGCGCTCTGTCGACAGTAGAAGACTACACATGCACCTCACTGCTGTTGAACTCATTGCTACTCAGCAATCGATACTTATTTATCAACTCTTTTCTAAGCATTGATCCTAGCAAATACATTTATCTCATCCCGACAGTAGTTAATTAGGCTTTATTGCGAACGATTTCATCTTTCATTGGGCCATCTGGGAGAATTTCTCCATTGTTTGAGTAACGAGCTCCATGACGAAATAAGACTTAGACCATCACCAGTTCCCGTTTAAATTCATCACTTTAAGCTCTTATCAAGAGCTGTAAGATTATCATTACACAGAGCCATGTACAATTCATTTTTGGTATTTTTATTCTGTTAATTATCATTTTAGCAATTTTTCCTCGGCTGACTTGCCTCAAATTTGGTGTTTATTATTTTTATTTTTTTATGAAATTAATAATCTAAAACAAGCATATCCCACTACTTTAAATCCTCCTCGAAAGAATAGATTTTCTTCTCTCACTTTTGTTCCCTCTCCTCCTTAACTAGTCTTAATAATTCACTGATGTTGATTTGTTTAGAGATTATCAAAAATTCCAAAACCTTTCATAGAAAGATTGTCAAAACTATTACATATAAAACTATCACTTTAAAAATACAAAACTTTGTGGTTAGTTTAGAATTGAAATTATTTTTTACTTTTAAGGGGATATTATTCTCCAGTAGACTAAAAAATATTTGATTGATATGGAGAAATAATAGCATAGTCAGTAGCTTGAGAGGTGATGATGTTTGCATAAAGGTTTTATAATAAGTAAAGCTTTTTGGTTCTAGTTATAAAAATAGAATTCTTATTACTTTATCTGATCAAAATAAGAAAACAAATAAGAACCGAATAATTGTGAAAATGGCCTGACTTTTTAGAGGCGCTAAATACGCTCAAATTTTAAAAATCTGCCAGCCAATGATAAGGATAATTATTGGCTCGAACGTAGGATTATCACTTCAATGAAAGCGAAAAGAATCAAATGGGCTAATATATTTTATTGTACTACAAGTAAATCGCAATGTTAATAATGCTATCTTAGTGTGGGAATATCTTGTTTTTCTCAATCAATTTAAAATCCATAAAATAAAATTTGTTAATTATAATATGACTATGTTATTACTATTTAGTCCTTTTCTGCTTAGCAAGAGTTAGCTTTTAAAATTCAAAGCAATTCAGAAATCTGAGAATCTCACAGCTTTCAAAAAACACCATTACTGAAAAGTGAAAACTTCGAATAGGAGTACTCTTTTTATTAGATGTTTTTATTAAATTATTAAATAATTTAAGCTCTTAAAAAGGAATAAAAGATCATTAATTTTGAGGAGAAACAAGTAAAACATTACCATAAACAACAATCTTTAGAAGAATTATAGAATTTTTAACAATAAAATAAAATTAACAATGGGACAGAATAGTTTCTTAATCAGTGTAGAAACAAAATAATAATATTTCAATATCCATTAGATTTCTTTTTTCCTATTTCATTCATAATTCTACCTCATTATCTCGATATTTTCTGTAATTTAGTGCTTGCTCTTCTCTGAGCTTTTTGAGCATGTAAAATGAATATGAGAATGCTCCAGCGAATGCTAGTACTAGTAAGGATAAAATTACAATGATGATAATCGATTAACTAGAGTTATAATTAATCGGTTAATATGGATCTTCGATAACTCCGCAGATTTCTGCGTATTCCTAAGGAGAGTATAACTTCTGCTGAAGCCAATCATTGAATTGCTGCAGTGTGCATATTAGCTGGCCACCACAGATTTAGATGTAATTCCCATTGTATTTGACCTTGACTTCGAACTCAGAGGTATTGAAATTCTTGTAGAGTTCAAACAGAAAATTTGAGCTGTATTTAGGGAATTTTTCACAGGAACTAGTCTTTGACTCAAAGTCTTTCTTCAGGCACTCAGCGTTAAGCATCCCGAAAGTCATCATCAAAGGGATCAACTAGGAGTCGTGTGTGCTCTCTATGATTAGTTTCAGTGTAGACTCACCAGAAGCCTACAAACACACATCATTCACACCAAAATTAATTAAAACATAAGTCCAAAGAAGAATTCTCCATCTTATTTACTTTTTGATTGAAGGTTTTGAGAATGTAGTCGATTGTAGGTGATGAGTACAGTTTACTGTATTCAGGAGTGAAAATAATGTGGGTTTTAGTATACGCTTTCAGAAACTAAATTAACTCATATTCTTCCGCTGTTAATCCACTTAGCACTCCAAGATACTTCAATGATATTGCAATGTCTTAGATTTTAGTGATATTTGCTCCGACAAAGTTTCCTTTTATCTGGAGTTTTCTTACGATTTCATTGATTTAATAACCATATTTGCTAATTTCTTTCATGATGATGTCTTTGTTTTATTCAAGTTGCTTGTTCTTAATTGCTTTCTCATTTGGGCAGGGATTGTTAAAAGCATACTCGTGATCACCATTGGAATGGATAATATAAGGGTAGATCTTGCTCGGCAAGGCTAGATTATCAGATGTTCTAGCGACAAACACTTTTTCATCGTTCTCACTGTAAAGGTACGGTGGCCTTAGCAGGTTGTCAGGAACATTCTATGGTAGAATCTAAGTTTCAGAAGAAGGGAAAAATCCTTAAAGAAAACTCTATGCACTTTGTAGAGCTCTGTTGACATTGGAAGACTACACATGCACCTCACTGCTGTTAAACTCATTATTACTCAGTAAGTTGTTCTCCAAAAGCAATTCTTTTCGAAGTTTAGATCCTAGCAGATACAATTCTCTCATTCCAACTGGAGTTAGTTCACCTTTATTGCGGATGATCTCCTCTTATCTTTGGTTGTTTGTAAGCAGCTCTCCATGGATCGTATAGCGAGCGCCATGACGAAATAAGACTTAGACCATCACCAGCTCACGCTTAACGCTATTACTTTACGCCATCACCACTAACGACAAGAACAATATCAAACAGAGTGATTTGGAATTCATCTTTACTGCTTTTATCCAGTCACTCAATCAGAATCCGCAGAAATATGTTTCCAAAGTTGATTAATCTCAAATATTTTTTAAATTACTCAGTTCTTATGAAAATCCTCACAATCTCCCAAAATTATTAATATTATTTGTTTTTTTTATTAAGCAGTTCTGTTTTTCTTTTTGTTCACCTCTCCTTCAAATCATGTTTGCAAATTTCACGGTCTCCGTATTCTTAATCCGATAAAATGAGATAACGTTCTTATGCTGATTGCATAATATAAAATCAAAAACATACAGAAAATAATCATGATATTTTCTATGCTTGCACCTTATTATTTAATTATTTGATAATAAATTTTCAGAGACTAATCGTTGAGAACAAATAATGGGAATTCCCTACTATGCAAAGTGTGCAAGAAATGCAGATATAAAAATGAGCAGCCAACACTACAAGTAACGCTGATAATTTGGTATTGATTACAATCTTCAAGGCAAATGCTGCAAGTGTGAGATTGGATTTCATCATTTTCAAAACAGTCTATTTAGCATTTAATTTGCCTTCATAACTCATAAGCTGAAAATAATACATTGTGTATGAGTAGTTGCAATGAAAAAATATGTATTAAAAAAGAATAATAGAGACATTTGGTGTAATTAATTGCTGCTAGGAGGGGGAAGGGTCAATTTAATGTTAATAACACTAAGTGCTTTGCTGAAAAGAAAAGAATTTCTTTGGATTGGGTTAAGAAAAATTGTTGAACTTTTTTTATTAATTGTTTCCTCTTTTTCAGAATTCTTTTTAATTTTCAGGATATTTTTTTTGTATTGATTAGTTTTTATTTCTTTTTTGAATAATTAGAGCTTGGAAAATAATATGAAAATACTCAAACAAAGATGAATGCTAGTAAAGAAAGGAAGGAAACATCCAGTGTTTATTGGTCAGAGTTAGAACCACTAGGACTTCTTCAAATATTCCGGCTACTTGTCTTTTTTCAGTTTCTTAGTTACTATGAATATTTGTAAGGTTCGCACTTTTTTGTTTATTCCTCAGGAGTAATTAACTTCGACTAAAGCCAATTTTCGAATTGCTCTAGTGTGCATATTTCCGCGCCTTTACAGCATATTTCTATGTAATCATCATTGTATTTGACCTTGACTTCGTATCCATCTTCTTAGTTCTTGTAGAGTTCAAACAGAAAATAAGAGCCGGATTTAGGTAATTTTCCACAAGAATTATTCTCCGATTTAAAGCCTTTCCTCATGCACTCAGTGTTAAGCATCCCCATAGTCATCATCTGAAAGATTAACTAGGAGTCGTATGTGCTCTCTATGATTAGTTTTAATTTAGACTTACCGGATACCTACAAGCAAACACAAGCAACACTGAAAAGTATGTTCAAATAAGATAAAAAGTACTTTTTTTTTGAAGGCTTTGAGAGTGTTGTTGAAAGATAGCGATGATTTTATTTTAACAAATTGAGCAGAATAGTAGCTTTTGACGTAAGATTTGAGATACCAAAGTAAGTCGAAATCTTCCTAAGTTAAGTTTGTTTCAACTCCTAAGGATAGCAAAGATACCGCTATATCTTAGATTTTAGTTACGTTAGTTCCTACGAAATTTCCATTTATCCCCAGTTTTTTAACTATTTCATTTATTTAAATATTGTATTTCTCAAATTCTTTCAAGGGAATTTTCTTATTTGGATAAGTATTCCTTAAATATTAATTTTTTTATTCATATTTTTAAAGAGGTTATGATATTCTCGGAATACTCTCGATTTACAAATCTTTTATATTTTATTAATGCCGCTGAACTAGCAACGAATTAGAATAAGTTGGTAGTAGATTAAGGGATTAAGAGTAATTAAAAAACCCTTTAAAAAACTCATCAGCACTCTATTTCGTTTTGTTGGCATTAGAAGAATACACACGCACCTCTTAGTAGTCGAAATGATTAAATATCGGTAATTCCTTCTTCTCTAGCAACTCTTTTCCAAGTTTTTTTCCAAGCAAATACATTTATATCTTTCCATTAATAGTTAAATTGCCTTTGTTGCTGACGATCTCATCTTACTTTGGGGTATTTGTGAGTAGTTACCCATAGTTTGAGTAACTATCTCCATTACAAAATATGAGTTTAGCTATCACCAGTTCCCGTTTAAATTCTTTACTTTAAGCTCTTACCAAGAGCTGTAAGATTATGATCACACAGAGCCATGGGCAATTCATTTTTGGTATTTTTATTCTGTCAATTATCATTTTAACAATTTTTCCTCGGCTGACTTGCCTCAAATTAGGTGTTTATTATTTTTATTTTTTTATGAAATTAATAATCTAAAACTAGCATATCCCACTAATTTTAAATCCTTCTTGAGAGAATAGATTTTCTTCTCACTTTTTTTCCCTCCCCCTCCTTAACTATTTAGTCTCAATAATTCACTTACGTGATTTCTTTAGAGATTATCTAAAAACCTACATACCTTTCTTTCATAGAAAGATTGTGAAAATTATTACTACATTTTAGGGAGCAATTATTCTCCAACCAAGCA
>Ga0302271_10004152_pt1 | contig 11747 bp, 8 predicted proteins | sample III_Bog_N1_1_FD_198767 | JGI IMG/M metagenome (GOLD analysis project Ga0302271, IMG submission 198767) | Peat permafrost microbial communities from Stordalen Mire near Abisko, Sweden - III_Bog_N1_1 | ecosystem: Environmental > Terrestrial > Soil > Wetlands > Peat | place: Sweden: Abisko... | reverse complement strand
TTGCATTAATTGACGCAAAAGAAATAATGTTTGGACTTCTCCATTCGCTTTAGAAGAGGCACTTATTGAACAACCCTGTTGCAAGTTCTCTTAGACAAATTCTTAGAACTTCATCTTTGACTACTTTGCCTTGTTCTTTTGCATTTTCTTAATCTGCAGCTACAACTAACAAAAAGGGAAATCTCATTGGAAAATAGTAAATCCCATTCGACAGATGGAGAATAGTCCGTGGTGATAAGGTTGTTGCTATTTCTGGTAAGGACACTGGAAAAACAGGAACAGTTATCCGTGTCTACAGAAAAATGAACCAAGTTCTCGTTGAAGGAATCAACATTAAGCTGAAGAGAATGAGAGGTAGCGCATAAGATGAAACTAAAGGTGCAATTCACAAGAAAATTAAGCCTGTTCATGTTTCTAATGTGTCCCTGATCGATCCTGAAACTGGCAAACCAACTCGTGTTAGATTTGGTTTCCTTTAGGATGGCAAAAAAGTTAGAATTTCAACTAAATCTGGAAGCATCATTGAGAAACCATTTGATCACGGCTGGAAGCAAGAAGTCCGTAACAAAAATAAAATCGATGGAATACTTGATACTCCAGCTGAGAAGGTACTTCAAGTGACCTACAAAGGTGAAGATTTCGATGCAATCAAGAGAGATTTCGAAAAGTACATTGCTGAAAAAGAACGCAAGGAAAAACTTTTGGTCTTCAAAGAATGAGGAAATTGAGATAGCATTATTGTTTTCGACCTAGCATATTGCATGGATATATTTGGATTTTTAAATGCGCATCTTCACAACAAATAACTCTCTCATTTTTTTGAATATCAATCTTTGGAGAACTTTTATTTAGATTTCTTTTGATCGATAAGAGGATGGATGCTTCATGTTAAAAGTAACTGTTTTTGTTTCAGGATTATGAGATGTTACCTTTAGAAAAATATCAAAAGGGGCAATTCTCATATTTTTCTAACAATTCAGAAGAAAAGAGCATTTTTAAATTATCATTTTTTAGATACAACTCTGAGTAGATACTGTTAATAAGAAGAGTATTCAGATTCGAGTTATGGAATGTGCCCAGGCTTGTTAAATTGTAATCTGATGATTTAGAGAGAGAGAGAGAGAGCACTGAATTTATTTTGAACCTTTGAATATTTCAATACGTAGAATCGAAAGCAGCCCTAGTATACTTTTTGATATGACTGTTAAAATGGCAAAAAAAAGCTAGGTAAATTATTACCCTATTCCTCATAATTCAAAGAAGAACAGAAGGCCGAAATTATGCTTATTCAGTTGTTTTGTTCTCTTGTCTGTAAGATACAATCTTACAATAACACATTTATTTAAACACACAAAATCTCTAAATTTCAAAACTTCTCATTCTCATCGATGACCACTTCTGTTTTGTATTTATCTGCTTCTAAACGGTTTGGTTAACTCTATTTTACATAATCATTCAGCATATTCAAGACTTCTATTCTCTCATACATTATTGCTTTATCAAAACTATTCTATCCCTTATTATCTTTCATAAATGGATCAGCGCCTCTCTCAAGCAGCTCAGGAACCATCCTTAATCTTCCAAGTGCTACTGCTTTCATAAGAGGGGTCCATTAATTTCTGTCTTAAGCGTTCACATCAGCTAAGGAAAAATTAACAAAAATATTGTCATTTGTCTTAAGACTTTAAAAATATTAATGTTGAATTTGCTCCTTTTGATACCACGGAAAGTCAAGCAAAGCATAAAGATTTCTCGTCTATTTGTTGCTATTGATTCATGAAGGAAACTGTGTCCTGATTCGGGAATGCACATACTATTTGGAGTCATTTATTGAGAAGAAAAAATGTCCTTTAAAGTCTTCAATTTGTTCTCTCGTACAGCTTGCCAGTATAAACTATCCTATTGTGTCATGCATGAATGTCATAAATAAAAGAATGAATTTCATGTGAATTAATAAGCATATTTCTATTTTCATGGCAATTACTCTAGCTATTTCTATCACTTAAAAATATGGATTGTAGATCTTGCGGAATGACCCTGAGAAATGAAGAACATTATACTCATTATCAACAAACCCTCATTTTGGTTAATCTTAGATATATCAATCCAATCTATTACATTTGAATTCTTCGAATGCCTTTTGGAAGAATCCTTTTTGTTTATCTTATTCTTCTGCCATCTTTAAAAGAATAATATTTGCTACTTTTGATTTAATTAACTTTCTGAAAATAAGAGATCTATCTTTCTTTTTTCGAAGCGAGCGTTCAGATGGAGTTCTAAAAGACAAATCAAGCAACGAAAAGAATAATAGATTCTTCTATCAGGATTCAGAAGTTAATTGTAAAAGCTTTAGAAAATAGATAAATCCTAAATTTGTGCTAAAAATATAAATTAACCAGCATGTGATTTTGTTTTTGAATATGTTTGAATTTAAGAAATCACCGTTCATAACCACCTAAAAATAATCACTCAAATGTGATCAAAGTGTGAGGAGAATAATCAATTTGACTGGCTTTGCATAGATAATATAATAACAGTTGATTTAAGAATCTTAACAAAAAATAAAAATAATTACAAATAGCAAGACACTATGCTACCAGATGGAGTTTAGATCAGATCAAGTCTGCTTCGACCATCATATGTTTCACACTTGCAAGAAACAGAAAAACCACATGTCCGAGCAGATCCATAATACTTCAAGCCATCTGGGGATGAAAATAGCGAAGAAGATTTGGAAGAAGATAGGGATAATAATGTGAATTTTTATGTCATAAATGAAACATAATTTAACACTTCCAGATCTCATATTAATCAAACTGAAACCCCTTATAAAATCAACAGTACTTACTCCAATTCAAACTTCAAAGCAAATCTTACCAACACCATTACTCCTATTCAAGAAATAACTCCATGCGCTCTCCTCTTTGAGAAATCTTCCGCTCGCAGCTCAATAAATAATCTATCCGCTAAAAAAAACAACGAAATAATGAACAGCAATTTGAATTGTCCAAAACAACTCACTCCTTCATTGAATCTCAAGCAGTTTTAAGATATTACCTAATCGAAACCAAGTGGTGGATCAACTCGTGTGCCAAGCAACCACAGTGCATCTGTAGCTGTTCGACAAATCATCAATGATTACCATGATTAATTATACGTTTAAGAAAGGCAATATGAGTATGATTAGTTTTAACGACAGCTTTCCAGGAATAATTCGATTTCTGATTTTTCCAAATTCAATTTATCGATTTTGAGATAATCAAGTCCAGATAGATTCTATCAAGGCAGCAAAACGCATAGGTTAGAGTCATAACCATCGGTAAGTAAAGAATAATAAACGAGTTATACGCAGAAAATGTATGAGTATGATAAGCTCTACAAGGAAAAAAAGGGCGAATTAGCTGAGGAATTTGCTAAAAAAGATCGAGAAAAATATACATTCGCACCGAAAACTAACAATAATGGACCCAAAAGATCCCTCACAGAATTCATTGAATTGCAAGAAAAATTCCTTGAAAACGCTTAGTAAAAGAGATAATTAAGTATCGAAGCAAATGAGAAGAACATCTTGGATTCAATGCAAGCAACGCCATCGATATGCGAGAAGACAAATATGTATCTGAAGAAGCACAGTCTTCATACAGTTTAGAATACCTATTCTAACAGCAAAAACGCAGAAACTACTGATGAACACGAACCAGCTTGGCATCGATTATATTCTATAAGCTAAAGCTAAGATGGGGGGAGGTATCACAGGAACAAGCATTGGTAAGAGTAGCACAAAACAACCGATCCGTAGACAACATTCAAGCCATAGATTTTAGATTATTCATCGAAACTAATCAGAGATAATAAAGTTGATATTATCCTCTACGCGGATGCCAAAAGAAGATAAAATACCAGCAATTCATTGCATTGCTCGAGTAGTTTATATAATAAAAATAGCCCCAGGAAATCACAGTCACCGACAGAGTCAATGTATTCCTCTGTGTTGCCTCAGAGCAATCAGTTGTTGGCGTAGAGATTTATCAAAGAATATTAGCATGCTGTGAGTGAAGCAAACATTTAGAATTCGAGTTGTTTGTAGCTCTGGAATGTGTTTGATTTGCTGCTTCAGTTAGGGTTCATTCATTAGAAAGGTTTTAGTGGAAAAACTACTGCTGCTGGTGGTGGTGTTAAAATAGCTGACGATCAGAAATAATTAGTGTTTTTACTGTGGTCATTGCTGACAACTTAGAAGTCTTCTACCAATAGTAATAGTAATCACAGTATTTCTGCAGATAATTTACTAACATTCCTTCTAACAATCTAAGGTCTTCCAAGCCATTAAAAGGTAACTTCGTCTCATAATAACCCATTTGAACTACAGCCTCACACATTTGAGACTCTTCCGACTGCTAGATCAATTGACAATGCAGATAAACTAAAACGAGATGATTCGTATCCTTAAACCATTTCACTTAACAACAACAATAAAGATTTCAATAATCATAATAATAACAATAACAATACAAACTACCATACAATAACCTTATTCACCAACAATACTTCATACCTATCATCGTAGAAGTACAGAAAGAACAGCATGCCATCTGTATCTTCCATTCCATTATCAGCATCGTCAAAGAAACTAAACACAATCGAAAATGCTTCCATTTCAAAGCGATCATACAGTGGAAGTTCCCCACAAAAAGGCTTAGATTCTACTGCTTTCAAGGTTAGTTCTAGGATTAAGACTGAATAATAATTCACACTTTAGACTTAATAATAAGAAGAATAAGAAAATATCCATGAATAGATGCAAAAGAAGGAATTATGGGAATATCTTAAGAACATATCGAAGGAATTTAAACGAGAAACAATTAAGATATCAAGCAATGATGACAAGAATGCTATCAAACGAGCATTCCTAGGGCTGTAGAGGAATAGAGTGTTCTTCGAGCAAGAGAATAAATTATCCAAGGAAAATTTAGATATTTAAGGTAAACACGATACACGCTAATCCATTGAAAATATAGAGAGTTCGCCAAATGGAAAGATATCAGCGAGATAGTCCAAAGGGTAATTATCATCAAAAACTGAGGAACTAGCTGAGAAACGACGAAACAAGATCTTAGAAATCACTTCAAGTTTGCTTGAAAATTAAGAAATATCTATGAATAGTTTACCTACCAATGGGAATAACATCATTAGTCATGAGTAATTGATGTTGCTAGAGAAACTAGCTTAAGAAAGGAGCTTAAGCAAGAAGCGAGCACTCCGTGAATAAGAGTGTATGGTAGAATGCAGCTTTAATCCGGAGATATTGAAGGTTTCGAGGGATGGTAGCCCACAAAGAGGAATAATTAGAACATAGTAGTTGTTTTCTTAAGCTGTGGGAAGACATCAAAAAAGAGATAGAACAACAGAGGAAGTTGAGTTCGATAAAGCTGCTAGTTAATGCACATTTTAACCAAGTTCTTAAAGGGAAATGGTAAGGAAATTTATTTTATTTTTTATTGGAGAAAATAATTAGTTTTTTTTTCAAAAATCTAACTCCACAGAGACCAAAGTAGAACTACCATTAATAGTCTTAGCAATCATTGAGATAGCAGTCCTAAGTAGCTTGCGAATCGTTTGATAAATCAGTTCTGCGAATGAAGAAAGCACATTAAGAAAGATAAATCAGTGCTATTATCAAAAACACAAGATGTGATAGGAAAAAGGCAAATGAAATCTATCACAATACATTGAAGCTAAACTAGGCAAAATAACTGCAAGCAATGCAATAAACTGGTCATAAACCACCTTTGCCTGTTTGCCATACTGGAAATTCATAACACATTGCACAACCTATTTCGAATAGTTCATAAAATCAAACACTTTTTGCAATCCCATCAACGAACAGTGTGAACAGTGTGAGTAAATCTGAACAAGGAGAATAAGAAAATAATTGTCCTTAAACGCATTAGAATAATATTTATTTAGATATGTATACCTAATCAATGGCATCAAAGGCAATTCCTTAGAGTCATGCTTCTTCAGTGTCGAATTCAAAATCGAAAATAGCAGAAACTACAAATAAAAAATCGTTTGTGGAATTGGCTTTGGAAAGAATGGCGAATAGTAAGTCAGCACAATAACAGCAGCAGCAACAGTAGAACTAACAACCACAACAATAAGTATTGTAGACTGGATCAAGTAGTTAAATAATTCCTACAGTTTCATCACAAGCTGAGTTATCTAGCTCCATTGGAGGTAAAGGAATTGAATTGTCTGTTGTAAACTTGTTTTTTTCTATTACTTAAAATATGAACCTGATTTTGAATAATTCTATGACTTGATTTTAATTATTTTGTTGTTTTTGAGTAGAAAATGAAAAAGTGCCATTGCTCTTTGTAGATGTCAACTTGGGATTAGGGAAATCTGATAGAATTGTTGTGTATGAAGGTGATAAATCTGATACTTTAGCTAAGAAATTCGCATTGATTCATCGTAAAACAAAAAAATAACATGAATATATTTCACAGCAGATAAGAGATATGCTTATTGATGTTATTTACATATTGATAATCAAAACAATTTTGTTGTTGTAAATACAGATTTAGATGCAGCTATGGAGATGAAGTTTAAATTGCTATTAGATACACAAATAGAAGGTTTATTGAGTAAAATTGACGAAGAGGAGATATTAAGTTGTGAAAGTGAATCTATCAATCATTCTGGCATTAACTTGCATGTCTTACAATCCAATAAAAGGCTTAGTAGTGTTAAACTATGAAGGAAAAGGCAGAGAGTGAACATAAAATTGATTTTAATTTATCTTGCTCATGGGATAATATTCGATTCCATAATTAAGTATTTCAATGTTAATTTCATATCTTATTAGCATTTTACAATAGATGTATGTTTATATCAATAACTACTTGATCTTTAATAAGAAAGGGATCATTTTCAGAGGAACAATCATTGTATTAATTGTCATTTTTTAGTCTGAAATTTGAATAAATGAGAATAAAGTCATCTCGAGAGATCAAACTTTAACAATCCACTTTTCTTTTTTGCTAGTCCAAACTGTGAAAAGAATCAAACATTAGGGTGGGTGTGCAGATTAGAAGATTTCTTGTGTTTGAAAAAAAAAAGAAGAAGAAGAAGAAAAGGTAAAAATAATCTCATAAAAAAATAAATAAAATCTGCTTTTACATTCATTGCAAAATAAAAGGAATATCGATCTATAGAGATACAATGATGCAAAGAGTCATGAACAAGAGATGCTTATGGCATTTATCTAAGAATTGCTTCAGTGGTGGTGATATCCGTGAGAAATTCTCGCATGAAATAACTGAAGAAGGTTATGATTACTAAAGACAGTTCCATGTGAAGCCACCCACCGAGGAGAAATTGTTCTAGCTTACCAACATACTCGGATCAGTGCCAATGTAATCATAGAATTTTGTTGATTCATTGAATGAAGTTAAGAAAAATAGCATACTTTTCTATAATCAAAATGACCTCACAAATTGATTTATTATTGTTAACAGCTTTAAGACAAATACTTTCTTGAACTTCTTGGCAACTAATCTAGAGTCAACAGCAACAGTTTCTGCTTCTGATTACATTGCTCCTCCTAGAGTTCATGAAAATAGCATCTTTGTCTATGAAGCTAGAGCTCTTGCGTCTACTGTCAGAAAATTCAGATCCCTTGAGGCTATTCTTCTCCCAGGTGCATTAGTGACTTTCACCTACCCTGTTTTCGCTGCCATGGTTGCTGTCCCAACTTACTTCTTCCTCTTCAATGTATAAAAATTCTTCAACGATACTTGGGATTATTAGATATTTTTGAGATCTGCGAATAAAGCAAAAAATAATGGTATTTTTTGGGAATGCATTTGAAAATAAAAAAAGGCTAAATTCTACGAAATGTCAAGAAGACTCGTAGTTAGAATGGACATTCTGCCTCATCTTGAGATGATTAGTGTCCAGAGAGTTGGTGCATTTGGAGTTATCTACAGTAAACTCTACAGAATTCAGGATCTCGAGTATGTTCCTTTCGAAGCCATCAAGGATAATGGTAAAACAGAAGAGCAAAGAAATAAGAGAGAGATAGAATTTACAGGACATTAACTGATAATCATACAACACACATGATTCAAAGGGATAAATACAATTCAAACTCTGACAATGCGAAGCCATTGCCATTGTAATTAACTCAAAATACAATTTCTTTCTTTTTTTCAATCAGAAAACTATCTTTGGGCAATCGGTGGCCATGGAGTTGACAATAAATTAGTCTTCAAGGATAAAGCCTCAGGAGAGTTTTTCTATTTCGACAGAACTGGAATTTGGGATGCAAAAGGATTAGATCATGCTTTACTTAACTGAGAGTGAATTCTTTAAACTTTTCATAACATAATTACACCTCCAAATGCGCAAATAAACAAATAGAAGGCGATATGTGTCAGTCTGTGCTATTTTTGTGATATTGGCAGAATTCAAAAAGAAATTAATATTTATTCTTATTCTATTTTTGGGATGTAAAAAGAGCATGCATGCATTTTAACTAACAAAATCAATAGGTTACTACTACTGCAACTGTATCTATGATAAACCAACAGCTACGGAAATAATATGCAAACAAATACTAATCGAAACAATCATATGGGAAGAAAACAATAATCCAGATTTTGTGTGAAAACAAGCATTCTCTTTGACATTTGCGTCAGAATCTTTGGTTATTCGCTTGATTCTTTTCCTGAGGAGTCTGCTCGAAATATTAATAGTTGATAAGCAAAGCAGTTGCTGTGAGTAAAGCTTTATCTTCAACAGTAGCGTTAGGAGGGAATACAACAGAGAAATTATCGCAATTTGTGCAGCAAGCTCTCAAGCAGCCTTAGCTCCTCTGCAACAAAAAAGCAAAAAAGATTAACAAAAGAGATCTACTTTTTTCATAATTCTCAATAAGAATAATCTTTTTTGAGGAATCGTTGTAATTACCTTGACAAGAGTGCTGAGAACCTCACCAGTTGGTGATTTGACATCGAAATACACTGTCTAGCAAGCCTCGCAAGGGAATCCTTGGCAAAGCACACCAGTTTGACAACACGATGCTTCAACAAGATATTTGATATTTCCAGTTCTATCATGGACATTGACACCCATATTGCACCAAAAGAATGGATTTACTACTTTTCCAGCGTAAACATTCTGACCACCTTCGACAATATGGCATTCTACCTCAGGACGATTGAAACAAAGGAAAGTGCATTTGTAGTTTCTAGATAATCTCATGAAAGGTCCTGAGTTATAACTATCCATGTGGATATCATAAGCACGGCAGTTTGCACTAAACCAAAACAGATGTATGAGAAGGTGTAAAATAACCAGAAAAAAGGATTATGAAAAGAATAAAAACAACTTAAAATGCTTGGATTTGGGAAATATTCTTACGGAAGGCAGACACGTTGAAGACACTCTGATTTCTCCTAACTCATGAAAATAGGTACTTCTCCAGCTTAGTTGCCTAGATGATCAGCAGGCAGCACTTGGAAGTTCTAAAGGTTAGATTCAAAGATTGGTTAGGAAAACAAATTTGGAAAAAAGAGTAATTAAATGTATGTATGTGGGTGTGTTTACGCAAGGCATGTTGATTCCACATACAACTTCTAGCATTTAGAGTTGTTCTTTCAGGAAGACTCCAGGGAGACTTTGTAGCTTTTAGATACCATTTAGCGAGAAGAAATTGAAGTTTGGATCGGGTTGGAATTGAGGCTAAAGAGGATTATACATAGAAGTCTTGAAGGTAGTAATATAAAGTATGCTTTTCTTTATGTTTTGTTATTATTGATTTGATTTAATTTTAATTATGATAATTATTTTTGATAACTCTTTAGGAATCGATTTATATCTTTCTCAACTCTTCAGCTTTTTATTTATATCCACAGAATCACTTTAGGAATTCTTACTCACATCGTCTTCCCCTATCAGTTTATCAGAGACAAATTCTTTCTGGTGGGTTGCTGTTTGTTTGTTTTCCCAAGTCAAATCTATATTTTCTCTTCTTCTATTTCTCTTGCTAGGTATGATTCCAAAAGATTTTGCAAGCCAATTTAATTTATTTTTATTTTTACTCTCCCTCATATCGAATCGTAGATTAGATAGATAGATTTATAAATATGTTTTTGCTATCAACTCCTTCAACCTTTTTTGTAACATTAACTACACTGAAAGAAATTTTGTTTTGCTTGTAACTACTAATATTCAAAATATTGCTTTCTCTATTAAAATATCCTTTGAAATGATGAGAACTTGTCTTAATAGTCCTTTTGCTATTTTAAACCCAAAAAAGGATAAACATTTTTTTAATTCAAATATTTCAATCTAGACAATAATATCTTCTTTAATTTGTGGATCTTTGAATGCCGCCTTTTAGTTTTTGATTCAAAATCCATGTAGATACAATACAAACAAACAAAACGCTGCTAAAACAAATATGTCTTTTCTTAAAAAAGTTGTTTGTTACATTTCCTTAGATTTTACTTAAAGGAGCGAGCACTCAACAATCTCTTGAATCCCTCAAATAAAACAGTAAGACTTATTTCGTTCTTTTTTGACAAACATCGTTGATTTCTTCATATTATTTCCAAGAGATTAATTTATTAACTATTATTCAATGTGTCTTACAAACGAAAGGATAACTTGAAAGCACATGCAGGGAGGGATGGGATTTGTGATTCTTTACAAAAAATAATGAATCTCTTCCCCTTTAGTTTGAGGTTAGTTTTCAATTTATTTTATCAATTAATTCTTCTTTCCTTTGCATTGAATGAATTAGGAAATAGAGATGTATTTCTTGGAATTTTTATCTATTTCCAAACATGGAATTGTAAACATCAAACACAGTTTTATATCCTGGATTTATTTCTCGTTATTTTGTCAACATAATTCTGCTGATTTAATCTCTGGATCGAACAAAGCTAGATGGTTCGAAAGTGGTTGTTACGAAGATTCTAAGCTGATAAACACAGGATGTGATTTAGTTATATCTGGGAGGTTGAGATTCAATGACTACGAGGCACATTAATCAGCTGCAAACTTAATCGAAGGAGTGCACTGCTCATAATAATCATGTCTTTTCTCATTTTCATTGTCTACAATAGCATCTTGGCTTTTCTGCGCTATGCAATTCTCTGTTTGGTATTAATGAAACCGAGATCGTAGCGGCTCTTAAACAGAGTGTTTGATACCTTAAAAACTAGAATAATTATGATTACTATTTCTGGTAAATGATGAGAATTCTAGTCTTCTCGCTTGAACTTTAGCATAATGAAGAATCACGGATTGGACGTTTCCTTAAGTGAAATAATAAGAAAACTCAAAGACCGTTTCAAAAGGAAGTTGCTGCTAACCTCCTCCAAAGAAATTTCTTTGTTTTTTCTTTAAGTTCTAATAGAATCCACAGCCTTGCAGTTACTAAAGGGATATGTCGTATTGCTTACTCAAATTGTTGTTGTTTTGATATTACTGCTGAGGTTATCCGAAGTAAGATTATTAGGAAGACAATGAAGAAGCACTGTGAAACTAAGGAAATTATTAATTCATAAAGGCATTCCCAGAGTTTTATGTTTGGTAATTGTTGTTATTGTTGTTGTTGTTGTTGTTATTTTGGAAGTTATTATTGCTGTTAAGGAGGTAGTTCGTGTTACCTATGGTGTTGTCGAAAGCACTGAAGCTCAGAAGAGAAGAACTTGGATTTAGATTCGATGCATTCA
>Ga0302271_10004148_pt1 | contig 11754 bp, 5 predicted proteins | sample III_Bog_N1_1_FD_198767 | JGI IMG/M metagenome (GOLD analysis project Ga0302271, IMG submission 198767) | Peat permafrost microbial communities from Stordalen Mire near Abisko, Sweden - III_Bog_N1_1 | ecosystem: Environmental > Terrestrial > Soil > Wetlands > Peat | place: Sweden: Abisko... | reverse complement strand
AGCCATCACTCTCTTCTTCACCACAACATGGATGGTTTGTAGTCCGATAATTATCTTCTGCAACTCTTCATCGGTTGGCGTTTTATAGCCAAATCCGTCAAGCGAGCAGATAGATTCAAATCTGTTTACCAGACGCACAGTGTCTTGCATTGCCGGCGTAAGTTCCGGTTCAAATTCTTTGGCTTGTTTATAGAGTGCTACCGGCATGTGGTGTTCAGCCATTTCATCGTAATGAGAAAGAAGTGCCACGAAGAGTTTTTCGCAATACATTGTAGAAATGCTATATAGCAGGTCGTTATCGAAACGGCTTTTTCGTTCCAGTGTTTTGGACAAGGTGTTGAGATATTTTTCTCCTTCGAGAAAGAGGTCGAGGGTATTGTCTTTCAATTTGAGCATGGCGAATTTGTGTTGAGAGATAACGCTATGGTGCGTTATTGCTTTCTTATTGCACAAATTGTGCCAAGTAGATTAAAAGCTTGATTTTCAATTATAAGACAATTTTTCATTTCTTGCTGATGTTTGAAAATCCAACATTTTTGTAGGTTGGATTTATGCCAAACGACATAGATGCAGCCGGTTTTTCGTTATCCGATAATATCTTTCAGGATAGGGTTTTCAGGATCGTCTTTATAGCGTTCGATAAATTCGGAAGGTTTCATACCAAAGAAGTCATGAAAACTGTTGGTGAAGTAGGAGTGGCTCGAAAAGCCTACTTTATACGCCACTTCAGAGATATTCGCTTCGTTTTTGAGCAATAAAAAAGCTGATTGTTTGAGTCGTATGGAACGAATCATTTCGCTGGGCGAAGTGTTGACAAGTTCTTTCAGTTTTCGGTTCAGGTGTACACGACTCAAACCTACCTCTTCGCTCAGTTTTTCGACACTGAAATCGGAATCTTCTATATTTGTGCGAATTATTTCGATGGTTTTAGCTAACAAACGTTTGTCGGCAGAGTTGATTTTCAGGTGGTCGTAATCGTAATCAATAGGTCGTGTGTATTTGTTGCGCATGGTCTGACGGCTACCGATAACTTGAGCAATGTTACGTTTCAGAATGTCAATATTGAACGGTTTAGTCAGATACACATCTGCACCACTATCCAATCCCTCAATAATGTCATCGTCTTTGGTCATTGACGAAAGCAGAATAATGGGAATATGATTGGTGTTGGTATTTGTTTTTATCTTACGACACAGCTCGTTACCATCCATTTCGGGCATCACAATGTCGCTCACCACCACATCGGGCAGTATGCGGGTAATGGCATTCCAGGCAGCCTTACTGCTATCAAACGATTCCACGTTGAAGGTGGATGAAAGTTCTATCCGCAAATACGAAAGCAGGTCTTTGTCATCGTCAACCACCACTATGGTTGGTTTGCTTTTGGTCTTTTTCTGTACGTCGGTATCGTTGTTTTCCAACAAAGTAAAACGCTCCTCATCGCGGGGTAGTATGGCCGGTTGAGGGTAGAGGTCGGTCTGACGGCTTTTTTGGAGTTCTTCTTCTGTAAGGTGCTCGGATGAGAGCGGGATACGAATAAAAAAGACACAGCCTACTGCTTCATTTTGAACCGAAATTGTACCATGATGAAGCTCCACCAACTGTTTGGTGAGGTGCAGTCCGATGCCCGAACCGAGATTCTCCTGTTGTCCATTGTCTTGGAAAAATCGGTCGTAAATCTTGTTGATAGCCTCTTTCTTGATACCGGGACCAGTGTCGCGAATGCTGATTTTTAAATAGTTATTGAGTGCATCTTTTGCATCGTTGTCATGTCCGATGGTAAGTTCTACGGTAATTTTTCCGTTGTCAGGTGTAAACTTAAATGCGTTTGACAATACATTGAACAAAATTTTATCAAAATTACTTTGATCAATCCATGCATTCAACCGTTCGTATTTGCTTGTAAACTGAAAATCAATTTGTTTGTTCTTAGCCAGATTATCGAACGACATCATAATATCTTTTACAAAAAAGACCATATCGGTTTTCTGAAAAAAGAGTTTCATTTGCTTGTTGTCGATTTTTCGCATATCCATCAACTGATTGATAAGACGCAAAATGCGGGAACTGTTGCGGTACATTAGATTGTAAATCTCTTTCTTCTGGCTATCTTTTTCCTCCATGCGCATTTTTTCCAATGGACTCATAATGAGAGTGATAGGGGTGCGAATTTCGTGTGAAATATTGGTGAAAAAGCGTAGTTTTGCCTCTTTTATCTGCTCTGTATGTTCACGTTCTACCTGTAAGCGCTGATTGTTCAATTTCTTTTTCAAATGTTTGTACACCTGATATCCTATGACCACCAAAATGATAAAATAGATGAGGTAAGCCCACCATGTTTCCCACCAAGGAGGAAGAATCACAATTGAGAGTTCGGTTTGGCTTTCGGAGCCTTCCATATCCGAATTGTAAGCTTTCACTTTGAAAGTGTACGTACCGTGAGGTAGGTTAGTGTAAGTTACCAAACGATTTTCAGCACCGGTTTCTTTCCAATCTTTGTCAAAACCTTCCATTTTGTATTTGTAGGTAATACTTTGAGGATGAGTGAATTCAAGCGCTACAAATTCAATGGAAAAAACATTGGCGTTATGGCGAAGCTTAATTTCTTTGGAATAAGAAATAGACTTATCTAACTGCACTTCTTTGCCGGTCTCCTGATCGATATTGACCGAACGGTTAAATACATAAAAGTTGGTGATATAGACATCAGGTACCTTTCTTGAGTGGCTGATTTCTTTTGGATACAAAGCTGTCACACCGTTGATTCCGCCAAAATATAGCTTGCCGTCATTAGCCTTGTAAAAAGCACCCCTACGGAATTCATCACTTTGCAATCCGTCGTATGAATAGAAGCGTACTATGGATTTAGATGTAAGGTTGAACTTTGCCAAACCGTGATTAGTGCTTATCCACAGGTTATTGTTGTTGTCTTCCACCATTGCATTGATTACGTTGTTTGGCAAGCCATTGCCCATTGTGTAGAGTTCCACTTTCCCGTTGGCTCTGTTAAACGAAATAAGGCCGCTGTTGGTTCCAATCCATAATACGCGCTTGGAGTCTTCGCAGAGAGCATAAATTTTAGTGTTTTCCGGCAATCCCTTCACGTCGCTGTAGTAATGAAGTTTGCCTGATTTTTCAATGGCATTCAATCCTTTAAGTGTTCCTACAATAAGTGTCCCGTCTCTATCAACAATCATTGTATTTATCCAGTTGTTGCTAAGGCTTGTAGACTCACTGTTACCAGTTCTGTTTTTATAGAGAGATATTGATCCATCGGTTGCCGAAATTCGATTAAGACCTCCATCGTAAGTGCCTATCCATACATTTCCGTCGGTATCACCATTGATACTCATAATTTTGTTACTGGCAATTTCGGCTTGTTTGGCATAATGTTGAATTGTACGACCACCTACACTGGTGCAAAGGCCGTTGAACATAGTTCCAATCCATACCGTTCCTTTATTGTCTTGATAAAGCGATGTGATTGAGTTGTCGGGCAAAGAAGAGTTGTTTTTATTGAAATTGACAGCATTGCTCTGTCCTTTCGTGCGGTAAAACAGGCCGCTTCCATCCGTGCCTATCCACATACCACCATCTTTGTCAATCAAAATAGACAATACACAACTATTGTTTTCGGTTGTGCCTAAAGAGCTAAAACTGTAATAATCAAACTTATTTACATAGTTGGGTATGAAATAGATACCTTTTTGATAAAGGCCGGCCCACACATTGCCCTGATTGTCTTCCATCAATGCATTGACATGCCATGAGCTGTTGGAACGGTCATTGTTTTCCCGTGGAATGGGTTCGAAGCGTTCGTTTTGAATGTCAAAGAGAAGTAACCCGCGATCGTTTGTACCTACCCAAATACGGCCTTTTGAGTCATGCAGCATTGATTTGACAGCACAATTGCGGGCATCTTCGGTTTGTGCTTCACGCACGGCACCGGTAGCACTGTCGTAAATAAAAAGGCCTCTGTTGAGGCTACCCATAAGTACCTTATGACTGACAGGATCTTCGATGATTGAAGTGATATATTTACCTTTACACCATTGATCTATGTATTTGTAGGTGCCTTTTTCCTGACGGTAGAGTAGACATCCTTCCGTTTCGGTGCCTAACCAAAGGTTGTGATGCGAATCCTGAAATACAGAACGAATAAATGAGCTTGTAAGGTTGTTGGTAGTATTATTATCTAACGTAACAAGCAATGTGTGTTTATTGATGCGATAGAAACTATGGCCTGCCGTGGAAACAAAAATGTTATCTTTGTTGTTGTTGATAATTCCTGTGATATGAGGCTTTAAAATAGCATGTGAAGTGGCATCGTACAATGGAAAATCCTGAAAGCGGTTTGTGGTTCTGTCATAACGCTGCAAGCCGCTTACGGTACCTATCCAGAAGTTGTTGCAATCGTCTTCAAAGAGAGTTTGCACATAATTACTTCTTATAGAATGGGCATCTTTTGAGTTGTGTAGAAAAGTTGAAAACTTCATCCCATCGAAGCAGTTAAGACCATCTTCGGTGGCAATCCATACAAATCCTTTCTTGTCCTGATAAATTTGATTTAACTGACTATTAGACAATCCTGAATTGGAAGAGGTGTAGAGACGAGAGATTTGTGCCTTCGTATTTGAGAAAGGCACAATACACACACCAATAACTATGAGTAAAGTATAAAATGCATGGCAATTTCGCATGACATGAAGGTTAACAAAATGAAAGTGTAAAAATACACACATTTTGTCGGATTGTAATCATTTAAGATGTAAATAATTGGAAGGCGACCGGCGCAAAGAGACTTCTTGCACGAGACAATTCCTTTTTTACCGCATAGTTCCCTCAATTTGGAGTTCAGTAAACTCCGTTTAGTTATGGCTGACTAAATTGAGTTTTATCTTCATTAATTCGTCTAACTTATGAGTGGGACTCTCTATGATAATCGGAATCGGGAGCCTGGAATATTGCTGGAAATAGAGCAGACACGCATCTTTCCACCAACTTGCATCTTGTGCTTGTATTTGTAATTTAGCTTCTACTTGACCAAAACGTTCCCTGTCAACATATTTCTCTGCTTTTGCCCATGTTGTTTGAAAACCACGTACTTCTTTTACTCCCAAATCGTAAGTGTAACACAATTCGTTCCAAAGCGTTTGACCGCTTTTCATTTTGTAATTCCATGGTAAATGATGAAACCAAAGCAAATAAATTTCGGGGCAGGTTTGCGGATTGTCAAACATTTCGCGCAAGGGCGAGCAATATTGTTCCACCACATTTGTACCTTTTGAAGACCGGTCAAAACCGATGCCATTGTCCTGGGCCTGATGATAATATTTTGGTAGCCAATCGGGACGGGCGTTAGGAATGTCGCACCATGGCTCAGGTCCGTAATGATGCTCCCATGCAAACAGATGATGCAGCCCTAAGGGCATCATGTAGTGCACTACTGCTTCGCGTGAGTCAACCATCATTTTTTTTACAGGTTCTACAAAGCCGGAATCTTTTGTAAAAGTCATTTGCAACCACTCTTTGGCAATTTGGTCTGATGACAGGTTGTGATTCCATGCAAGGCGTCCAAAGGCGTACCAGTTGGCTTGTGCAAAATGGTGTCCGCACCAGTTTGTATCTTCGCCAATGTTGGCTACTCCGGCTATGGCAGACAGTTTGCGGTTATAAAGCGTGCCATCGGTAATACGTGCTACGGTCGAACCTTTGCCAGAGCAATAAGTATCACTGTCGAGACATTCTTTCCAGAGAGGAGCCAGAAATACCAAGTGGTTGGATTGACCTAGATATTCCTGTGTGATTTGAAATTCAGGCATCACAGCTGTTTTTTTCATTCCGCCAAACAAAGGGCTGAACGGTTCGCGCGGCTGAAAGTCAATAGGGCCGTTTTTGACCTGTACAATCACATTATCTCTGAACTGACCGTCAAGGGGTTCAAATTCATTGAAGGCTTGTTTGGCTCTGTCATCGTTGTCGGGATTATAGACAAAAGCGCGCCACATTACAATTCCTCCATGGGGTTTAAGTGCATCAGCCAGCATATTAGCTCCATCGGCGTGTGTGCGACCAAAATCCTGTGGGCCGGGCAACCCTTCTGAATTGGCTTTCACGAGAAAACCTCCAAAATCGGGAATAAGCCGATAGATTTCATTTGCTTTATCAGTCCACCATTGTTTTACCTTGCTGTCAAGCGGGTCTGAAGTGAGCAGTTGGCCAATAATAACCGGCGAAGAAAAGTTGATAGACAGATATACCTTGATGTGGTAAGGTCGTAAGATATTGGCGATTGCTTTTATTTTTTGTAAATATTCAGTACAAATGATATTGGGTGAAGCATTTACATTGTTCAGCACAGCTCCATTTATTCCAATGGAAGCATTGGCTCTGGCGTATTCTACATAACGTGGCGAAATAGTGGCGGGTAGTTCGTCCCATTTCCAAATAGAATGACCGGCATAGCCACGTTCAACTGTTCCGTCAATATTGTCCCAATGATTCAATAACCGAAGAGAATATGAAGGCCTTTCTGTAATGTTGAGATTGCTGGTAAATGTATTGGTCTGAATGATTCGCAACAGGTGAAAAGCTCCGTAAAGCAATCCTTTTTTATTTTTGGATGCCAGCACCGTGACGGTACTATTATTTGGATGAAGAGTTCGAATAATGTATCCTTCGTCTCCCAGTCTGTTGAGTTCGTTTGTGAGTTTGAATTGATGAATTTGTTTGGTATTTAGTGTGCCTATTATCAACGAATTATTAGATGTTGAATTGATGAACGGAAGTGTATTTCCTGTCATTTTTTTCCAGGCACCTTGCAGTTCCTGAACGGCAAAGAGTGATTTTTCCGCATTCAATCCTGTGAAATGAGGCGTAACAATTTGAGCAGCCTTAAAACGTAGCCACAAATTGCTTCCGTCTTCGCCTCTCGCAATCAATGCAGAGCCGGCAAAAAGAATGAGAAAAAAGAGTTGTCTAACCATTATATATCTTGAATTATAATATCATGTATGTATCAATTGCTCACATTTCTTTACTTATGCCTTCAATGGTTTTGATAGCGCCGTCTTCGTTGTATTCGAGTTCCACAACTTTGATGCTACGCAACCAGGTCTTTCCGCCGGACGGAACGCTATCGTGATGAAACAAATACCATTTATCCTTGAACTTGACGATGGAGTGGTGGGTTGTCCAACCTACCACCGGAGTCAGAATCACGCCTTTGTAGGTAAATGGTCCGTAAGGATTATCTCCAATGGCATAACAAAGTTGATGAGTATCGCCCGTGGAGTATGAAAAATAATATTTACCATTGTATTTGTGCATCCATGGCCCTTCGAAATAGCGGCGTTCGTTGTCACCAGCTTTCAAAGGTTCTCCGTTTTCGTCAAGGATGACCACATCGCGGGGTTCTTCGGCAAATTCCAGCATGTCGTTGCTGAGTTTAGCTACACGTGCATACAAAGCCGGTTTGTTATCAGCCGGAAAACCGGGGTTTTCAATGGCTTTGTTGTTCCGGTAACGTTGCAATTGCCCGCCCCATAATCCGCCAAAATAGATGTAAAAATCATTTCCATTGTCTTTTAAAACAGCCGGGTCGATGCTGAAACTGCCTTTGATTGGATCGCTTTGCGGAATAAACGGACCTTCCGGTTTATCACTTACCGCCACGCCAATTCGGAAAATATCGTTCTTGTCTTTTAATGGGAAGTAGAGGTAATACTTGTCGTTTTTGTATGCTACATCAGGCGCCCAGAGCTGACGACCTGCCCATGGAATATCTTTCACATCAAGCACAACCCCATGATCAGTCACTTCACTGTCTATTTCATCCATAGAAAAAACGTGGTAATCGCGCATATCAAAATGGTCGCCATTATCGTTCTCAGGAATTCCAGATTCTATATCGTGCGAGGGATAGATGTAAATTTTCCCGTTGAAAATGTGAGCCGATGGGTCGGCAGTGTAAAGGTCGTTGACTAAATAACGCATATAATTTGAAAATTAGATAATGTGTTAATGTGACAATGAAATCTGAAACAGCTAATGAATGAGGCGTTTGTATTTAGTGTTTCGTCATGATAATCATTTTATCTACCACACTTTTCCGTTGGTTGTTCCGGTCAAATAGTACGGGGAAATCTTTTCTACCACGAATCGGAAAATTGTTCATCCATGATACTTTATCATTGAGTCCCCACACTGTAACACGTTCTATTACATCGCTGTATTTGAGAAACAATGCGTACATATCAAGCACTCGTTTGTTCCATTTCTGTTGTATAGAATCGGGAATAGCCTCTCTGTACGGATCCATTTCCTTTGTATAATTGAATCGTGTTGCAATATTGGCTCCTGAATACGGACTAGGAAGTATAGATATATCCCATTCGGTAATAAGAATTTTTATTCCGGCATCTTTTAGCTTTTTAAAGCTGGTTTCTGTCGCTTCAAGTGTGGGTGATTCCATTTGCATGTGCGACTGCGACCCAACGGCATCAATTCTGCAACCGGCAGCTTTCAACTCTTTGACAAGAGCTACCACGGCATCGCATTTGGCCGGGCTATCCATGCTATAGTCGTTGTAATATAATTCTGCATTCGGATCGGCTTGGTGTGCAAACTGGAAGGCATACTTGATAAAATCCTTTCCTAAGATATTGTAGAACTTACTTTTACGGTATGAACCGTCATCTTCAAAAGCCTCATTTACCACATCCCAGCCCTTCACACGTCCTTTATAGCGACCCACAATGGCAAGAATATGTGTACGCATCCTTTCTTTCAATACCTCAGGTGATACTTCTTTCCCGTTTTTGCCTACAAAGAACCAATTTCCAATCTGTGAGTGCCAGATAAGGCAATGTCCTGTTACCACTTGTTTGTTCTTTTCACCTAAGGCAACAATCTTGTCTGCATCATCCCAATAAAAACGGTTTTCTTCAGGATGTATCTGCTCAGGCTTCATACAGTTTTCGGCCACAATAGCACTAAATTCATTTTTGATTAACTTAGTTTCCACAGGATTAATGCCCTTTATTTGTTGTACATTAATTGCGACTCCAAACAAGAATTTATTTTTGGTCGCTTCTGCTAAAGTCTTTTGACCCATGGAATGCACTGATGCCAACAAAAACATCATAATTATTGCAGAAATTATGTTGAATTTCATCTACTTATAATTTATTGGTTATCATATAAAAATTTCCGTCAAAGATTCCTTCTAAAGGAAGAATAAATTCCTGAAGGGATGGTAGTTTTATGCGTATTGGTCATTAAATATTTGTCAAATTTTTTCTGCCCTGCGTGCCTTCAGATCTGTTTCTATTTTTACCTCCATTTTCTTGTCAATGACATAGAAGAAGAGCAGACCTGCGCCTAATAGAAATGGAATGGAAGGAAATACACTTACCAGTAATTTTGCCCCTTCAGCTACCGAAGCCGGTTGAACAATTGCCTGTCCGGCTTCTACAGTCTCTTTGTTGACATATCCGTAAAGACTTAGAATCCATGCAACTAATGCACCACCTATTGATAACCCTGCTTTAAGTCCGACCATCATTGCCGAAAAGATAATGGCTGTTGCTCTGTGATTGTTTTTCCATTCGGAATAGTCGGCCACATCGGCAATCATTGCCCAAAGTATAGGAATAGTAATACCGTAGGTAAAGCCATGCAGAATTTGCGACAGAAACATTAAGATGATATTATCCGGTTTAAAGAGAATAAATGCCAGTACAAACAGTGTAGCTATAATGAGGCCATACTTATACACATCGCGTTTGCCATATTTATCGGCAAGTCGTTTGGATAATGAAATGCCTACAATCATAAAAATAATACCTCCGGCATTGAACAAACCAAAGCCTGCCGATACAGGATCGGAACCGAAGAAATTTATACCCATAGATGACAAGCCGGAAAGCACAGGACTGATAAAGCTGGCAAGTGCTGCTTTGTCTACGTAATTATTAAAGTAATAGACATACGAACCACCTTTCATGGCAAGGGTAATGAAAATTAAAATGGTTAACGAGAGCATAATTAACCAGGGTTTATTCTTCGAAAGGTCGGAAAGGTCATCTTTTAATGATGATTTTTGTTCGGGATTAGGCACAATGCGCTCACGGGTGGTGAAGAATGTGATTAGCAGCATGATAGAGCCAATGATTGCCAACCATGACATCACAATTTCAATTCCCACCGCTTTATCCCCGTGGCCTGCATATTGAATAATGGGCAACATAAATACCTGTACAAAGAATTGGGCAAACATCACCGCCACAAAACGGTAGGATGAAATACTGTTGCGTTCGCTCATATCGCCTGTCAATACACCGCTCAAAGCCGAGTAAGGCAGATTGCTGGAGGCATATAATAGCAATAAAAAGGTATATGTAACAGCGGCGTAAATTAATTTCCCTTTGTATGAGAAATGGGGAGTGGTAAATGCCAAAAATGCCACCACACCCAGAGGAATGGCTGTGAAAAGTATCCATGGTCTGAATTTGCCCCATTTGGAATTGGTACGGTCGGCCAAAATACCGATAATAGGATTAATCAGAAATGCGGCACACAAACCAACAGTAAGCATAATAATGGATGCATCGGTGTTCTTAAGCCCATAAATATCAGTGTAGAAATAGGCTAAGTAGGTGATAAGTGTTTGGAAAACCAGATTGGCGGCAAGGTCACCCAGACTATACCCGATTTTTTCTCTTATTGATACTTTTTGAGAAGTTGGTTTCATGGATAGTTGATTTAAGATTGTTTCTATATATTTTTTATTTGTCTGTTCTAAAAGGTGAGGCAGGTAATCCTTCTTTGTTATAGAGATTAGCTCCTTCGGGATTATCGGCCCATGCGTAACGCACAGCTACCGGATAAGCCACTTTGTCGCTCCAAACCACCACTTTGTTTTTGTCAATAATTGCATTTGCCCAAACAAACTTCCCATCTTCTCCGGCAATGGCAAATTGTCTCAGCTCGCTACCTCCTTTAGTCACCAATCCGCTGCCGCAATTGGAGAATGTAAGTGTAATTTTGTTGCCATTTATCTGTTTTGATTGATATACAGGCCCTGAATACACTATGTTTTCTTTGTATGCCAACTTTTCGGCACCAAGAGCAAGCCTGTGTGCCACATCTTTCTTATTGAGTGGATGAATATCGTTCCATTCTCCCAAATCAATGTTGACGGCTAAGGCAGTATTCGGAACAGAAAGCGTGTTTAATTGAGCTTCTCTGAGCAGTGCCCAGTTACTTTCTGCCGGTTGGTCTTTCGCTTCCATAAAATTAGGCAGTTGTGCAATGATGAATGGGAAATTACCTTCATTCCAATGTGAACGCCAATCCGCAATCAGGTCTGGTAGGAGAGCCTTATATTCTTTGGCACGGTCAGTGTTCGACTCTCCCTGATACCATACGGCTCCTTTAATTTTATAGTTAAACAGAGGTGCAAGCATTGCATTGTAGAGGCCACCCGGTTTCCAGCGGATAAAGGTTTGTGAGGGTGTTACTCCCATTGCAGCGCCGAGTTTGTATTGCCATTCGCCTTTCAGGTCAATTGTTTCTCCATTGGCAGATAAGGTATATTGTTTACCTAAGACAAAGCCACCTTTTCCACCGTTGCTGATAACCCGTACAACCATCACGTTTTTGCCCTCTTTGAGCAATCCCTCAGGTACATCGTAGCGACGGGGAGGATATTGATACGAGGTGGTTCCAACGAATGTTCCATTGAGAAATACA